>Ga0210024_1001168_pt1 | contig 23955 bp, 18 predicted proteins | sample CryGeymeta201525_FD_183988 | JGI IMG/M metagenome (GOLD analysis project Ga0210024, IMG submission 183988) | Groundwater microbial communities from Crystal Geyser aquifers in Utah, USA - Crystal Geyser metaG 2015-25 (SPAdes) (version 2) | ecosystem: Environmental > Aquatic > Deep subsurface >...
CTCAAAAAGGGCTGCATAGTGAGTGCTTCCCGTTTCACTAAAAACAGTATTTACATCTTTAAAGGCTTCTTTTGCTTTATCGACCTCTTCTCTCCCAATTGTAAGGCTGGACTCAATTGGATTTATAGCATTGCTTCCTTTTTCATCAAAACAAGAAGAATAAATTACAATTGGCTCAATATTTTTAAAAATTCTATCTGTCGTAAAATAAGTTTCGTTTTCTTTCAAATTAAAAGTTTTTATTTCAGAGGGTTTGATCAAAAAATTTGAAAAAAGAAAGCCATAGGAAAGTGCGGTATCTTCTCCGGGCATTCGAAAAACAGTTCCTACTTTTGTATTATTTAAAAAAATAAATAAGGGGGACTCATTTACAACCATGTCCTCTGTGTCTTCAAAATGGTCGGGAAAAACTTTCTTAATTTGCACTTTAAATGTTTTTTCCAATCACTCCCTCCAAAATTTCAAGGTCTTTTTTGGTGTTCAGGTTAAAAAAAGACGTAAGGTTTTTATCAACTTGCCTGACCTCGCGCTCGTCAATATAAACTGTTTCAACAAAATTGAATAGTTCGCTAATTTTATAGATTCCTTCGTTAAGAAGCTCCTGAATTTGTGGTATAATATCCTTTGAGTAAACTGAGTGAAGCGCTTCGGGAAATCCCCTTACAAATGGAACAACAATTTTTCCATCTTTGGACATCAAATACTTCACCAAATTAAAATTAATAAATGGCATGTCCACACCACAAACGAAGGCTTTTTCTTCAACAATATTCTTTAATCCTGTGTATATTCCAACTATGGCTCCTAAATTCTTCATTTCGTCTTCCACAATTTTTACTCTGTACTTTTCTTTTAGGGGAATTAACTCTGAAGCATTATCTGTTGCAACAACAACATCACTGAAAAGAGGGGAAAACCTCCTTACACATCTCTCAACAAGACTTTCCCCATCTATCGTAAAAAATTGCTTTTTGCTTCCGAACCTTCTTCCTTTTCCTCCAGCAAGTATTACCACACTCACTTCTTAAGTGAACCTTCCTTTAAATAAACATACCAGTAAATTGTTCCTACAAAAAATGCACCACCAATAATATTGCCGATTGTTACTGAAATAAGGTTCCTTGTGAAAAGTGTTCCCCAGTTCAGTCCAGCAAAATCCTGAAGTGTTTTGCCTGTTGCCTCAACTACCTTTGGTACTGTTTTAAGTAAAATGCCGTATGGAATAAAGAACATATTTGCAACAGAGTGTTCAAAACCTGAAGCGACAAAAGCCATAATGGGAAAATAAATTGCAAATAGTTTTCCAATAACATCTTTTGATGAAGTTGCCATCCACACTGCAAGGCAAACAAGCCAGTTACAGAGAATACCCCTGAAAAGCCCTTGAACAAATGTAAGACTAACTTTTGAACTTGCAATCTTTAAGGCAGAGGCACCAACAGCATTACCATTTAATCCCCAGAGGCCTCCCCAGAAAAGGAAAAGTGCGATAAGGATCGAGCCGATAAAATTACCAATATAAACAGCGATCCAGGCTTTCAAAAGCTCCCCCCACTTTACTTTCTTTTCAAGTGCTGAAATTACGATAAGGTTGTCTCCCGTAAAAAGTTCAGCCCCTGCTACAACAACAAGCATAAGTCCAACTGTGAATACGCTTGCTGCAATAAACTTGGTAAAGCCAAACCCCAATGTTACATCACTTCCAACAAGGATCGAAAGTTGTGCACCAAATGCAATAAAAGCACCTGCAAGAATTGCAAGAACAAAAAACTTCTTCATAGGAATTTTGCACTTCCCAATACCAACATCTCGCATCTTCTCGGCAATTTGAGGTGGTGGAAACAAGTTTAGTTCATTCATTTCTTTCCTCCTTTTATTTAAATTTTTTCAATTTTACATGCTGCAACTTTATATTCAGGAATCTTTGCAATAGGGTCAAGGGCTGCATTTGTTAGAACATTTGCACTTGCCTCACGGAAATGAAAGCTAATAAACACTACTCCTTTCTTTGGCTTTTCAGAAATTCGTGCCTCAAGTTCAATGCTTCCTCTCCTTGTCGAAACCCTCACCATATCTTTATGATTTATATTGAGCTTCTCTGCATCTTCCTTGTTTATCTCAACATAGTTTCTTGGAACAAATGCATCAAGTACTTTAACTCTTCTTGTTTCATTTCCTGAGTGATAGTGGAAAAGGATTCTTCCAGTAGTAAGTATTATAGGATATTCCTTATCCGGAAGCTCCTTTGCCTCGATGTACTCAACAGGGCTGATAAGTGCCTTTCCATTTGGTCTTTTGAAGGTTCCATCATAGTGGAGAATTTTTGTCCCTGCATGATCATCCTTAGGACAGGGCCACTGGATCCCACCTTTTTCAAGACGATAGTGATGAATACCTGCATAAGATGGTGTAAGGGTTGCTATCTCATCCATAATTTCTGCAGCATTCTTATATTTCATATGATAACCCAATTTCGTTGCAACGTGAGAAATAATCTCCCAGTCAAATTTTGTCCCAACGGGTTTTTCTCGGGCAGGTCTAAGAAGTTGAACTCTTCTTTCAGTATTTGTGAATGTTCCTTCCTTCTCATATGCCGCAGCTGCCGGGAAAACAACATCTGCAAGTTCTGCAGTTTCAGAAAGGAATATCTCCTGAACAGCTAAGAATTCAAGTTTCTCAAAACCTTCTCTTACATGGTTAATATCAGGCTCTGTCATAAGCGGGTTTTCACCCATTGCAAACACTGCCTTCAGTTTACCTTCAAGGACTCGATCTCCAAACTCGGAGACAGCAAGGCCTGGTTTCTCGGGAAGCTTTACTCTCCATGCCTTCTCGAATTTCTCCCTTGCAACAGGATCAATCACTTTCTGATAACCTGTATATACATCAGGAAGAGCTCCCATATCACAGGCTCCCTGAACATTTGCCTGACCTCTCAAAGGATCGATACCATTTCCCTCACTTCCGATGTGTCCTGTTACAAGAGCAAGGTTTGCAATACTAAGCACATTATCTGTTCCAACCGAATGCTGCGTAATGCCCATTGTATAGAATATTGTTGCATTGGGAGCTTTGGCATACCACTCGGCAGCTTTCTCAATGAGTACTTTATCCACTCCTGTTATTTTTGAGACTGTATTAAGGTTGTATTTTGAAATTACCTTCACAAAATCCTCGTATCCTTCCGTATGAGCCTCTACGAACTCTTTATTAACAAGGCCTTTATCAATTATTATTTTCATAATACCATTGAGAAGTGCGACATCTGTGCCAGGATAGTGCTGAATATAAATATCAGAAACTTTTGCAAGATCAGTTTTCCTTGGGTCACAAACAATAAGTTTTGCACCCCTTTTCTTCTGATTTTCCTTAACAAACTGCGAAATTACAGGATGCGTCTCAGTCATATTAGAACCAATTACAAACATTACATCGGCATTCTTTATATCCTCAATTGGATTAGTTGCAGCTGCCGCACCAAGCGCCTTCCCAAGACCTGCAATTGTTGAGGCATGGCACAATCGTGCGCAGTTATCAACATTGTTTGTTCCAATAACAGCGCGGGCAAACTTTTGAACGATATAATTATCCTCGTTTGTGCATCTTGAGGAACCAAGCACTCCAATTGCATCTGGCCCATATTTCTCTTTTATCTCCTTGAGTCTCTTTACAGTGTATTCGAGAGCTTCCTCCCAAGTAGTTTCCCTAAATTTACCGTTTTCCTTGATAAGAGGTTTCGTAAGCCTGTCTTTACTATTTACATATTCATAACCATAACGTCCCTTTACACAAAGGCTTCCCTTATTAACAATCGAATCTTCAATCCCTCTTGTCATTACAAGGTCATTCTTCTTATCCCTGTAAAGGGTAACCTCACAACCAGTTCCACAGTATGCACAAACGGTATCAGTTTCCTCAAGCTGGAAGATTTTCCCTTTCCCCACTCTTGGTTTCTCAACAAGTGCTCCAACAGGACAAGCCTGAACACAAGCAGCGCAGAACTGGCAATCAGTCTCTTCAAGAGGCAAATTAAAGGGGGTTGATACAGTCGATTTATAGCCTCTCAGAGCAATTCCAATCGCTTCAACAATCGCCTGGTTTTCACAAGCATTAACACATCTTCTACAGAGAATACACTTCTGCGGATCAAACTGAATGAAAGGATTTGAATCCCACGGAGTTTCTTTTAGATACTCAAACGCCTCTTTCTCATCAAGGAACTCACTCTTCTTGATTCCGAATTGATACGCAAGATCTTGCAACTCACAATCACCATCTGCATCACAGGTCATACAATCAAGCGGATGATGAGCAAGTGCAAGCTCAAGATTCATCTTACGTGCATCATAAACAATAGGCGAGTTCGTTGTAATCTCCATACCTTCAGCAATTTCTGTAATACAGGTTCTCTGTAAGGTTTTCGAGCCTTTTACCTCAACAACACACATTCCGCAGGAGCCTTCCTCGGAAACTCCCTCAAGGTAACAGAGCGTTGGAATTTCAATACCAACTCGCTTGCAAGCATCTAGGATTTTAATGCCTGAAGGGAACTGATAGTCTTTGCCATCAATTTTCACATTTATAAGTTTATCGCTCATAGCTACCTCCTCCTTCAAGTTTCTTATCTTTCATGTGTTCAAGCCACTTGCTCCTGAACTTTTGGATTGATTGAACAATAATATTTGGGGCAGTTTGTCCGAGAGGACAAAAAGATGTTAACCTCATATCCTGCCCTAATCTTTCAATAACTTCAAGGTCACTTTCTTTACCAGAGCCTTCTAAAATCCTATCAATTATATTCATAAGTTGCTCGGTGCCAATTCTGCAAGGTGTACACTTTCCACAACTTTCATACTTGAAGAAATAAGCAATATTTTTAGCAATATTAACTATAGACCTTGTCTCATCCATAACAATTATTGAACCTGAGCCAGGGCCAGCCTCTATAGTTACGAGTGAATTAAAATCAACAGGGATATCAAATTGGTCAGGAGTGAGAAGAGTCCCAGATACCCCTCCAAAGATAACACCTCTAAGTTTTTTGCCATTCCTTACCCCACCACCAAGCTCGTTTACAATATACGAAAGTCGTGTACCGAAAGGAGCCTCAATGACACCCTTCCAGTTCACATCACCCGATAAGCTGAAAAGTTTTGTTCCATAAGACTCCGGGACTCCAATTGTCCTATACCAATCTGCCCCGTTCGTGATGATTGGCGGTACATTAGCAAGTGTTTCAACATTATTGATAACTGTAGGCTTGCCCAATAACCCAAAGGTTGGAGGATATGGTGGCTTTTTCCTTGGCTCTCCTCTATGCCCTTCAATTGATTCCATAAGAGTTGTTTCTTCTCCAACGACATAGGAACCCGCTCCCTTATGAATCTCAATATCAAATGGAAAACCACTTCCAAGAATATTTCTACCAAGGAAACCGTGGCTTCTTGCATCCCCAATTGCCTTTTCAATTCTTCTTATGGATAGGTCATATTCGCCTCTTATATAGATGTAACCGTTATTGCAACCCGTTGCAAACGCTGCAATAATCATTCCTTCAATAATAGAGTGAGGGTCCCCTTCCATTATTACCCTATCTTTGAATGTGCCAGGCTCACCTTCATCGGCATTGCAAATCAAATATTTTTGAGGTCCTGGAGCCTTAGCAGTGAATTCCCACTTTCTACCTGTCGGAAATCCTGCCCCCCCTCTTCCCCTGAGCTCTGATTTTTTCAATTCGTTAATAACCCATTGAGGTCCATTTTCAATTGCCTTTTTAAGAGCAAGATATCCACGAGAAGCAATGTATTCATCAATACTTTCAGGATTAATTACTCCAACACTCTTCAATACTACTCTCCCTTGGGCCGGAAGGATCTGCTCTGTGTAAATCTTCTCTTGACTTCCTTCACTCTTCACTTTCTTTATAATTTCTGGGATCTGATCCACAGTGAGGTTGCCAAATGGAATTTTATCAATCATCATTGCAGGGGAGACAGAGCACATTCCAAGACAGCTACTTTCTTCAAGGGTAAATTCACCATCCTCTGTTGTTTCTCCAATTTCAACGCCAAGTACTTCTTCGAGTTTTTCAATTACCTCTTCTGCCTTTCCCATATGACAGGAAAGGCTTTTGCATACCCTTATAATATGTTTACCTCGAGGCTTTACTGAAAACATTGAATAAAAAGTTGCAAATCCGTAAACCTTTGATAGTGAAACCTTGCTCTTTTCGGAAATAGTTAACGTATCTTTTTCCGGAATATAGTTTTCTTTGTTTCCACTCTGAATGTCATGCAAAGCGTCTGTTAGTGACTTTCCTTTCATTTTTTACCTCCTTGTATAATATATTCAAGCCATAGAATAGTTGTAAAAAGTGACAACTCCATAAACCTTAGAAAGAGGAACGTTCAAATTTTCTGCGATATATTGCAATGCCTCTTTCGGTAAATAGCCAATACGTTCCTGGCTTCCGTGAAGCACCTGAATGAGAGACTCGGGACTTGTACCCCAACGTCTAATCTCGCAGTCTACTTGTGGATATTTCGATTCAGCCATTTTACCTCCTTAAACGTAAAGAATTTCAACATCCGTGTAAATAATTTCACTTTTGAAATTATAACAAAACGCAAGCGAAAGTCAAATATATGTACAGAGGTCTCTGAAAAACCTCTCTTTCGGTTGTTTTGATCAAGTAAAATCTTTCAAAAAATCCCAATAAAAGAAGCATTTGTATTAATTTTTCTGGCATTTATGATAAAATTATGATAGGAATAAACAAACTGTTGGAGGTAGAGAATGATAGGAAAACAGAACAAAAATGTCAATTTCCTTGATAGCTATGTCTTTGATAATCTTTTACGTGAGAAGTATATATCAAATCTATGTTTTATCCAAGAAAAATAGAATCGCAAAAGCGACGATTTACTCTTTTGTAACCTGCAATCTTTGCAATTTTAAAGAAATAGAGGAAAGTTTGGAGAATCGCTCAGGTTAGGTATAAATATAATATCAACACTGATACTCAACTCATTTTTTAGAAAACAAGTCTACTAAGATTATACAATGTCTTCTATTTTATTAATTAATATACCTTGGTAATTTGTAAGCGCAGGTCTATCAGAAACTACAACATCGAGTGCTCTAATCTTACGTGCAATTAGAATTGCTTCTCCTGTACCAGCCTTAGCATTAATCCTCTTGCCGATATCCTCAGCAATCCTTAATTCTATAGGCGTGAGTGCTATTAAACCTAATCTATACTTATCGTTAATATCGAAATTTATTTTTTCTCGTTCAGTAGCAGATATAAAAACCTTGCTTATTACAAGCTTTTTTGTATTTTCATCATTAGCAATGGCTTCAAAAATCCTGTTAAGCGATTCTGCATCTGCTACAAAAGTGTGTTCAAAAGTTTTTTTCAGAACAGGTTTAATTTCTTGAGGTGCAGAGACTGGTTTCTCAGGTGCTTGTTCTAACTTTTCTTCAGGTTTCTCTTCTTTTTTAAGCTTCCCTAAAAGAATCTCTATAGAAGACAAGGGTTCTTCTACTTTTTCCTTTTCCATTTCTTCAGCTTTCTTCTTTTCCTCTTCGCTAATAGCAGGAACCTGTTCTGCTTTTTGTTCAACCGATTCAATCGGCTTTAATTCCTCTGTAACTGGTTTTTCTTTTTCAATTCTTTTTTCTTTTAAAGGCTTTTCAGCTTTTTCTTCAATTTTTTGTGGTATTTCCTCTACCTGTCCAGGAGTTTTTGTAAGCCCTTCTGGAAGTGAAATTTTTTTTACTTCTTTAGATCTAAATCGTGCAAATTTTCTGCCAAATTGTTTCTCGGTAATTGTTATTTCTTCGGGTTTTTGCTTCTCCTGTTCTTTAAGAGCGCTTACTCCTTTATCAGTCTTCACGGGAGCTTGTTTTTCTGTTTCGGATAGTTTCATTATTCTTGGCTTTTCTTCCTCTACCAAGATAGCCTCTTTTTCCTCTAAAGTATCTATATTGAAAGAGACAGGTCTCCCGCTTATTTCTTCAATTGTAACTTTTGGCACAGTTTTTCTCTTTCTCGGTTTAAAAGCAAAAAGAAGTATGATAATTACAATAAACAAAATAATGTAAAAGATTATAACTGAGAGCATCTCTACTGTTAATGATGGAAAATAATTAGAAAGATAGGGTTTTAAGCTTTGAGAAACAGGCATCAATAATGAAAGAATTTTCTGCCAAAAATTCTTTAATCCATCATAAAATTTTAAAGAAATTATTCCTTGTCCCATTTTTCCGAAAAATTCCTTAATCTTTTTCATAAGGGCGGGCAATTCAGTTTGAACTGATTCATTGCCGCTGCTCTTTACTATCGTGACTGGTGAGATAGAGTATTCATCAAGAATTGGAAGAAGAACCGATAAACATTCAAGGTCACTATCAATTCCTGTTTCAAACACAGCAATAGGTTTATCACTTTCTATTTTAACAAGAGAAAAACTATTTGCAAGATTTTCACTATAACTTTCTAAAGAATTTAAAATTAAATTTTTTCCATTAAAACTAACATTAGTATTATCGTTTTCTGCAACAACCACAACTTTTCTTTTATGGTTTATACTCTCAAAATTATAAATCTTTCCCGTTCTAAACACAAAAGTCTTCCCTGAGCCATCAATGGAGGGTATTTGCTCTCCTCCTATATTGCCCGAGCTAGAATTTGAATAAATAAATACCGGGGCGGAGAATTTTATGTAAACAAATTCATATTCAGTAGTTTCCTCACTAAATTCTTTTACCACTTCCTTCAATGAATAATCACCCGGGGTTTTTAAATTTTCAGAGTCATAGATCTTATCTTTTGTTTTAAACGTCACAGTAGTATCAGGATAAAGTGATGAATAAATAATGTCTCCAAAAGAGACTCCCTTAAAAGAGTTTAAATTCCCATAAAAAATTGTGTAAATGTTATCGTCTGAATAACCAAATTGTATACTTACGGGAACATCTGTTTCAATTGTATAAAAATCAGGTTTTAAAGATAAATTGCTATAAACCCCTCTTTCGGGTAAATCTCCATCAAAAACAACTTCACCTTTAAGGTTTTGTATCTTGATATGAGTATTTTTGTAAGCAGAAACAAAAATTTCTTTAGGTATAAATATAGTAAAATAACTACCATAAACCGAGGTAGTATCATCAGAGCTATTGCTGACATAATCTAGCTTGAGGGAACTTAGTTCAGCAAAAACAGGCTTATCACTCCTGATTTCGAAAGTTTGGTCCTTTCCAAGGATTAAATCAGCAGTTTCGTTTAAACCAAGAGTTTTATCAAGAAGAACTTTTCCTTTAGAATCGCTAATTTTCACGGAATTTTGAGTAGCCATTGAAACTATATAAAGATTGTCGCTTCCAAATCCAATAAAATAATTTCCTATAAAATCTGGTTTAAAAATCTTAGTGTATTCCTTACTTATATCGTCTCCGTATCGTACCATTAGCCGTTTTTTCTCAGAAGCCTTGAATTCCAATAAAGATTTCAAAGTAACTATATTATTTTCCACTTTAACGATTTCAACAGGAAGCTTAGCGGGTCCACCATTTACTGAAATATTATTAGATACCTTAAATCCGGGGAGTTCAACTGAGAATTGAACTGATTTTTCTAAAGGGAAAGATAGGTTATTGGAAATTTCTACTGAAATTTCACTATAGGACATTACAACAGGAACAGAAATCCATGTGAAAACTAATACAAAAATTAGTAAAAACAACAACTTTGTCCTAACCATCTTGCCCCCTTTAAATATTATTATAAATTTATAAAAAAATCAAAAATTCGAAAATTGCTTATTATTTTCTTTCTTAAAATTTTCTAATACTTCCTTAACTTTTTTTGCTGTTTCCTGGCCTCCAGCAGTACAGGCATCAAGGAGTGCTCTGTTCTCAGCAATAGCCTCTGCACAGGGAAAGCAACCCGGAAAACCACAGGCGCCACACTCTCCATGAGGAAGGACATCGTATATTGCTTTTGATAAAGGATTTTCCTCTACCTTAAACCTCTCATTAAAAATCCCAAGCAATACTCCAAAAAGTGCTCCAAATCCACCAAGTGTTGCAACAGATATAATAATATCTTTCATTTGAAAACCTCTCTTATTTAATCATACCTTGAAAGCCTAAAAATGCAAGTGCTAAAATGCCAGATACCATAAACGCAATTGCCTTGCCCTTAAAAAACTGGGGAACATCAGAATTGCGCAATCTTTCTCTAATGCCAGCAAGCATTATCATCGCTAATGTATAACCAAGAGAAATTCCTATTGCCTCGACGATTGATTGAATGAAATCGTAATTATTCATTGAATTAATAAAGGTAACACCAAGAATTATACAGTTTGTTGCAATAAGAGGAAGGTAAATACCCATTGCTTTATACAAATTAGGAGAAGCCTTTTTCAGGTATATTTGCACAAGTCCTACAAAAGAGCCGATAACAAGAATAAAAGAAGTAATTTGAAGAACTGGCTGCAAGTGAGACGGAATCAAAATCCAGTGGTCAATAACCCAGGTTAATATCGAAGACGAAACGGTAACAAAAATAACTGCGAAGCTCATACCAATAGAAGAACTCATATTATCTGTAAGACCTATATAAGAGCACAATCCAAGAAATTGGATCAAGATAATATTATTAATAATTGAAGATGAAACAAAAATCTTTGCTAAATCGACAAGATAATGTGAGAAGCTCATTTTTTATCTCCCTTCTTTCTTAGATAGGTTTCAAGAGCTCCAACAAGTATCCCGATCATCAAAAAACCAGCAGGAGGAAGAATCATAATCAATGCAGGTTGGAAGCTCTGAGGTAAAACTTGAATTCCTGCCAATGTACCTTTGCCGAGCAATTCTCTAACCACTGCAATTGCAGTAAGCACCCATCCATAGCCTATTGTCATTCCAATTCCATCAAAAAGAGACTCAACTACTGGATGAACGTAAGCAAAAGCCTCCGCTCTTCCAATAATAATGCAGTTAACAACTATAAGTAAAATATAAAGTTTAATTACATCGTATATCGCGGTAAAATACGCCCTCGAAAGAAGTACTGACATAGTTGTAAATGCAGCAATTACAACCACAAACATTGGAACTCTTATTTCATCCGGGATAAGTTTGCGAATTGTAGAAATGATTATTTCTGATGGTATCAAAACCAGACCAAAAGAAAAGGTCATGAGTAGAGCACTTTTTACAGAGTTAGAAACAGCAATTACAGAGCAAAGTCCAATTGCTATTATGAGAACAGGATTTGCAGGGCTAATGCCATCCCAAATAATCTTTAAGTACTTTTTCACGGTGCCACCCCCTTCAAATAATTGTAGCCAACTTCACCTGCAATTTTCACTCCTTTAGAAACAGCCTTTGATGTAATAGTCGCTCCAGTCATTGCAATGATATCCTGTTTTGGAACAAGCGGATCTTTCAAAGCATTTTTACCAGTAAATTGATCAAGAAATGTTATTTTCTTATCCCTATTAACAAAATAAGTAGGATTATCTGCATTGGCTCCAAGACCAGGTGTTTCAGACATAGAAAGAATTTTTACTCCACTTATAGTTCCATCTTTCTTTACTCCAACAAGCATTTTAATTGGAGCCTGACTACCTGGCGAGCTTACGGTCACAACAAGTCCTACTATATTCCCGCCATTTTTAACTTCATAACAGTCACCAATAGTTATTGTTTGATCTGAAGACTTAAGTGTTTCATTTAGTTTTTCAAAAGTATTATCTCCAGGGAAAACACCTGCAAGACCTTCATTTAAAGCTTTAAGATCCTGTGAATTTATAACTGGAAGAGTTATTCTATACACCATTACAAGCAAAAGGCCAACAATAACACCTAAGGCTCCAAGTGTTATTGTAAATTTTACCAGTGATTTCATGCTTTGCCTCCCCTTTTTGCAAAAACGCCATAAACATGAGGTCGTAGTTTGTCAAAATAAGGGACAAAGGCATTACCAAGAAGGATCGAGAACATTACCCCCTCAGGGTATGGACTAAATTGCCTTATTATTACAGTAAGAAAACCAACGAAAATTCCAAAAATAATCTTTCCTTTTGGCATTACAGGTGAGGAACTATAATCAGTCGCCATAAAAAATGCTCCAAGGAAAAGACCTCCTGCAAGAATCGAAAACAAAGGGTCTCTGCCAAAAATAAAAGAGAAAACAAATACAGAAATTATATAAGTAAATGGAATTCTCCAATCTATAACTTTCTTTACTAAAAGGTAAATGCCACCTATCAAAAGCAATAAAGCTGAGGTCTCTCCGATACAACCACCAACATTTCCTATAAAGAGCACCTTATATAGTGCTATTTTAGAACCAAACTGCTGGATCAAAGCAGAGTAGCTTTGCAATTTTACAATATTAAGCGGAGTTGCAGAGGTAATAGCATCAAGAGATTGACTGCCAATTTTCCAATAAAAAGGTTTTAACCACATCGTCATAAAAGTAGGCCACGAGACCATCAAAACTGCTCTCCCAACAAGAGCTGGATTAAACGGGTTAGAACCGATACCACCAAAAATAATCTTGCCAATAAAAATTGCAGAAAATGCACCTACGACCACCATCCAATAAGGTGAGCCTGGAGGAAGGACAAGCGCAAGCAGAAGTCCTGTAACACCAGAGGAAAAATCCCATAAAGTGCTTTTCTTTCTAAATATAAGGTTTCCCAAATATTCTGCCAGAATAGTAGAAAGTACTGCAACAATAATGACTCCTAAAGTATGCCCTGTGCCAAAAAAGTATAAGCCGCCGACTGTTGCAGGTACCAAAGCAATTAGAACATCTCTCATTATTTGAGAAGTCTTTATTTTTTTTCTTACGTGAGGCGCTGAAGTTACAACGAGATCTACCATATCTTCAGTCATTTCTTTGCCTCCTTTTCCTTAGCTTCCTGTAATCTTTTTTGTTTAAGCTTTTCAAATGCAGCTTGTTTTGCAGCTTCAATTTTCCTCTGCTTAAGAATTGATTGTTTCGCTTTTTTTATATTTTCTGTAAGGTGTCTTTTTGCAGGACAAACAAATGAGCACGCACCGCATTCAATACAGTCTACCGCATAGAGAGATTCTGCTAGTTTCATATCATTTCTTCTATAAGCATGATCTAAAAAAACCGGAAGAAGACCAATTGGGCAGGAATCAACACAACTTGCACATCTAATACATGGTGATTCTTCTTCTGGCGCCATTTCTAAAGATTCTTCACCAAAAAACAAGATTCCCGAGGTGCCTTTCAAGACAGGTACTTCTAAAGAAGATTGGGCAACACCAGTCATTGGACCGCCGAAGACAAGTTTTCTAAGTTTTTTGTTCAATCCACCGACTTTATCAATAATCTCACTAACCTGTGTACCTATTCTTACTATATAATTCCCAGGGTTCTTAATTGCAGTACCAGATATTGTGATACCTCTTTCTATAAGCGGCTTTCCGTAGAAAATTGCTTCGCTTATTGCCTTCAGGGTTCCTACATTTTGTACTACTGTCCCAACATCGAGTGGCAATCCTCCAGACGGAACCTCTCTTCCTAAAACAGCTTTTATAAGTTGTTTTTCGCCACCTTGAGGATACTTAGTTTTAAGCAAAACAACCTCGATCTTATCCTCTAAATTTCTTTCTGCTATTTTTTTAGCTAGCAAGTCGGCAGCATCTATTTTATTGTCCTCGACTGCTATGATTCCTCTTTTTGCATTTAATATTTTTAGCTCTATTAAAATACCGTTTATAATTTCGTCTGGGGATTCAATCATTACTCGATAATCAGTGGTAAGATAAGCTTCACATTCAGCACCATTTCCTATAACCGTTTCAATTACTTTATTTTTTGGCGGAGAAAGTTTAATGGAAGTAGGAAACGCAGCTCCACCTAACCCAACAATTCCTGCATCTCTTATTTTCTTTATGAGCTCTTCTGGGGTAAAATTTTCGATAGAGTCCACGTGCTCGAACTCAGCTTCTTCTTCTTTAAAATCGTTCTTAATGATAATACTTTGAATCTTATTTCCTGCAGGACAAAGTCTATCTTCTATTGCAATAACATCTCCAGACACTGAGGCATGGACTGGTGCAGATACGGGAGCACTCGTTGAGCCTATTACCATTCCAATTTTTACATGATCACCAATTTTGACAGCAGGGACATTAGGGGCACCTGTATGCTGTGAAAGAGGAATTACTGCAATAGAGGGAGGTGGTAACTTAACAAAAGGTTTATCCTTTGTCCATTTTTCTTCTTCAATTTCCGTACCACCAGGGGAATACGTGAATAACTTCATTTATTTTCTCCTTTCTCATCAAAAATATGACCGCAGTAAGGGCATATTTTTGAATCTTTGTCTACTAAATGACCACAATTTTCGCATCGTTTTTTAAGCTGGGTAAAGCAATGCTGGCAGAAAAGATAATCACTTTTAACTTCTTCTCCACAAACAGGACATTTTGAAATTTCTTTTGATATCATTAATTCGTAGTATTTTTTCTGAAGTTCTATCACCTCCTTTTTCTCTTCGATTTCTTTGATGTCGTCTTTTGTCATGGGTGAACGAACCATAATATAAAATATGAAAGGAATAAGGCCCCCTAGAATCAAGGTCCATATGAACCAGGAAGTACTATTGCCCCCCCTTAATTTGCTATCCCTGTAAACATAAAGAGCAAAAGCTAATAAAACAATTATAAACGCAAGTAAAAATACAAATAAATCAAGTGGGGTGATCCATGGAAAAAGCTTTTTCAAATTTAGTATAATGCTATTCATAACAAAAAAATTATAGCATATCTTGCGAAAAAGTAAAAATTTTATTCAATTCTCGCACAAAACCAACAAGATAAAGAGAGCCAGTTATACAAAGGAGTTCCTTTTTAGACAAGTTTTCCTTAGCTAAATAAAATGCTTTTCTCGGATCTTTCACAACTTCTATTTTTCCATAGCTAATGTATTTTTTAAGTTCATCTGCAACGTAATATGCGTTTAGTCTCCTTGAGAACGAAAAAGGTACTTCTGTAACATAGAATCTTTCAGCATTTTCTGAAAGTGACGATAAAACCTTATCCAAATTTTTATCGCCGAGCATGGAAAAAAGAAAAACATTCTTTCTATTAAAAAGTTTTAGCGTGCTTCCAAGAGCTGCTGCAGAAGCATCGTTGTGTGCTCCATCGAGAATAACCAGAGGGTCATAACTTATAATTTCAAATCTACCAGGCCAAAAAGCTTTTGAAACACCATCGTATATATTATTCCGGGGAATTTTAATGCCTGCCTCTTTCAATATAATTGAGGCCTGAATTGCTACTGCTGCATTTCTAATCTGGTGAGGACCAATTATTTTTACTTTAATTTCTTTGAATGTTTTTAAAGAAGCTTGAGAAATAAAATCAAATATAGAAAAATCCTTATAAACCTTAACATTTTTTACTTCAAAATCTTTACCTAAAACAAGAAGTCGAGAATTTAACGTTTTTGCAACTTCATGAATTTTTTCGAGTGCTTCTTCGTCTTCTACTCCTACAACAACGGGTGATCCTTTTTTTATTATTCCAGCTTTCTCAAAGGCTATCTTAGATAAAGTGTTCCCGAGTATTTTCTGGTGGTCGAAACTAATTTCAGTAATTACTGAAACAAGAGGGTTCTTTATTACATTCGTAGCATCAAGACGCCCTCCTAAACCAACTTCAACAATTGAGATATCAACCCCTTTATCCCTGAAATACATAAAAGCAATGATAGTAAAGGTTTCAAAAATAGAAGGAATTGAATCATGCGGAATATTCTTATAAAGACTTTTTAATTTATTAGCATAGTGTAAAAAATCAACAGGGGAAATTAAACAACCATTAATAGAAATCCTCTCCGAAACATTGCTGATAGAAGGCGAAATATACAAGCCCGCAGATTTGAGAGCATTTTTCAATATTGAATTCAAAAATATTGCCGTAGAACCCTTGCCTTTTGTTCCTGTTATGTGAACTGACCTCACGGAATCCTCTGGGTTTCCGATGGTTGCAAGAAAATTAGTTATTTTTTCTAAACCAAAAGTTGATGAGATAGAAATGTTCTCACCTAAACTGTAAACAAAATCAATTGCATCGGAATAATTATCCATCCTTTTTGAGGTCTTCGAGATGGCTTAAAATAGTATTTTTAAGCTTTTCTAAATCTTTAAGTTCTTCTCTGTCTTTTTTAATTACCTCTTCCGAAGCTTTTTTAAGATAATTCCGGTTATTCAGTCTCATCAAAATTTTCGAAATGTCTCTATCTAAATCAACAAGTTTATTTGTGAATTTTTCGATTTCTTTTGACACTTCAATTTCAAAGGGTAACTTTAAATACAAAGTTACACCCGAAACAATAGCCTTTACACTTCTTTCAGGTCTCTTTTCAGGGTACATCAAAGAAGATAGACCTGCAATCTTACAAATTTTGGAGCTTTCTCTCTCGATAAGTTCTTTTTCAGAATTATCCGATGTAAAATAAAAGCAATCAACCTCTTGAATTATCGAAATATTAAATTCAGCCTTAAGACTCCTCAGAGATCTTATAATTGAAAAAATAAAATCAGCTTCCTTTTCTATCGGTTCACTTATCAAACTTTCATTATATTTAGGGAATTCAGCATTGATTAGCACGCCTTCACTATCGGGAAAATTTGCATAAATTTTCTCAGTCACAAATGGAATAAAGGGGTGAAGAAGTTTAAGAATTTTTGTTAAAGAATCCCAAAGGATATATTGAACTGTTTTTCTTTTATTCTGATCACTTCCATACAAACGGACTTTTGCAAACTCAATATACCAGTCACAAAATTCACTCCATACAAAATCATAAAGCTCCCTCGAAGTCTGTCCTGGATCATATTCATTTAGAAGTCCAATTTCTCTAATTATCGTTTTATTCAGTCGGCTTAAAATCCACTTATCTTCGATCTCAAGCAAAAGCTCTTTTTCGTCGAATTGAGAGGGTTTAAAGTCTTGCAGGTTCATTATTACAAATCTTGAAGCATTCCATACTTTATTAACAAAATTTCTTGAAGCCCTGAGTTTCTCTTTAGAAAGATTAACATCCTGCCCCCCTACAGTAGAAAGATATGAAAGAGTGAAGCGCAAGGCATCTGCTCCATATTCATCTATCAGGCTTAGCGGGTCAACAATATTTTTAAGAGACTTACTCATCTTACATCCGTTTTCATCTCTTACTAAACCATGTAACATAACCGTTTCAAAAGGCTTAACACCCATAAAATAAAGACCACTCATGATCATTCTTGCCACCCAAAAAAAGATAATATCATACCCGGTGATAAGAAGACTTGTTGGGTAATAGTATTCCAATTCTTTAGTCTTTTGGGGCCAACCAAGAGTAGCAAATGGCCATAATGCCGAAGAAAACCAGGTATCAAGAACATCCTCATCTTGCCTTATATTCTTACTTCCACATTTTGGACATTTATCTGGAGGCTCTTTTGAAACTACTGTTTCACCACAGTCTTCGCAATAATATGCCGGAATCCTGTGTCCCCACCATAATTGCCTGCTAACACACCAGTCCCTTATATTTTTAAGCCAGTCAAAGTAAACTTTTACCCATTTCTCTGGAGTAATTTTGATATCACCGTTTTCAACTGAAGCAATACCCATTTTAGCCAAAGGTTCCATTTTTAAAAACCACTGTTTTGAAATTATAGATTCAACAATCGTACCACATCTCTGGCAATGCCCAACAGAGTTTTCATAATCTTCTTCTTTTAGAATTAACCTGGCTTCTTTCAAATCCTTTACCAATTCTTCCCTGCACTGTTCTGTAGTAAGTCCAGTATATTTTTGAGGGACATTAATCATTTGGGACCTATCATTTATAACGCTAATAACATCAAGGTCATGTCTTTCGGCAATCTCAAAATCAACAGCAGAATGTGCCGGTGTAACTTTAACTGCCCCTGTGCCAAAATGTACATCGACAACACTATCAGTAATTATCGGAATCTCTCTTCCAACTATTGGAAGAATAGCAACCTTTCCTATAAAATCCTTGTAACGAACATCGTCAGGATTAACAGCAACAGCGGTGTCGCCAAGCATAGTTTCAGGTCTTGTAGTTGCAACTATTATAAATTCACCAATGTTTTCCTTTAGGGGATACTTTATATAATAAAGTTTATTTTTTGTCGTCACATACTCGACTTCTATATCTGAAATAGCTGTATGGCAGCGAGGGCACCAATTTATTGTCCTTTCACCACGATAAAGTAATCCATCTTTATAGTATTTGACAAAAGCTTCCAATACAGCATCTGCATAACTGCTATCTAAAGTGAAGCGTAATCTTTTCCAATCCGGCGACACTCCTAATTTTTTTAGCTGATTTAAAATTGTATTCCCGTACTGCTCTTTCCATTTCCAAACTTCTTCTACGAACTTTTCACGACCTATATCTTCTCTTTTTATGCCTTTTGAAAGAAGCTCTCTTTCCACAACATTCTGAGTAGCAATACCTGCATGGTCCATACCTGGAAGCCACAGGGTTTCTTCTCCTAACATTCTATGAAAACGTACAAAAATATCCTGGAGTGTATAAGTTAAAGCATGACCAATATGGAGTCTCCCAGTGACATTCGCAGGTGGCATCATTATCACGAACTTCTTTTTAGAATAATCAGACTCTGAGTAAAAAAAATTATTTTCTTCCCAAAAACTATATATAGAATCTTCTATGCCTTTATGTTCGTATCCCTTTTCCATTTTTTGTCTATCCTTTTATGTGGGGAAAAGACCATTTAAGCCACCTGGCTCTTTCTTTCTCAGTAAAGTAATATTATGAAGTTTCTCAATAAAAATCTCGCAATTAAAAACAGTTGCGTTCATTATATGGCCACCAAAAACCTGATAATCCTCGCTTCCTATTGAGCCATGAAGATGTATAACTGCTTCACCATCATTTTCATTACTAGAGATATTTCCTTGCAAAGAGATAACCTCTGCAATTTTATCAAATATTTTTGAAATATATTGCTCTCCATCAAAGTTCGCAAGCTCAGTTTTTTCAAACATCCCTATGCCGCTTGATATTACTGCTGATTCAATTCCGTAATTCTTACAAGCAATTTTTAATGACTCTATAAGATCTTCCCCTTTTTGTATCCTGATTGCAAGAGTGCTATTGCCTTCTTTTATAATCATTTTTTTTCTCCTTCGATCCTTTCCTTGCCAAAAGCAAGAATTGCTAAATCAAAATTAATTATATCCCAAATTGAGCAATTTTTTTATTCTTTTGTATTCGCTACTCCTTTCCTGCGAATCCTCCTCTGTAACCTGTGCTCTTTTCAGCAGGTTTATCACTCTGAAAAATTTTAGTCTTTCTGAAAAAAATTGCAAGTTTTTGGAGTATATCTTGTTATAACTTCACTTTTTCCATGTTTATTCTTCTGTAACCTGCACTCTTTAATCCTTTGTAATCCACGCTCTTTTTCAGTGGATTTATTAGCGGGTTATAAAAAACAGCGCTCTCCTATTAAATTGAATTGCAGCTTTTTTTAATAAATTCTGTTGACCTATAACGTTTGCGTAAGAACATTTAAAACACACAAAGCGGGAGATCCCTTTACTCCCGCCTATTAAGTTGTATGAGAATCACTTAGCACATAGCAAATATATCTGCTTAATTTTTATCTTCTATCTTAAAGATACCTCCTCCAAAAACACCTATATAAACAATGCCATTTTTAGAATCAGTTGCAAGAGAGGAAACAGAAATATGGAAATCACCATCAAGAGGGATTTTTTCCCATGTTTTTCCAGAATCCTTAGACATAAATAAGCCATCATGGTATGTTCCTGCATATATGATGCCTGTTACAGGGCTCACTGCTATAGCACTTACACTATATCCAGTTAAGCCTATCTTTTCCCATGTTTTTCCACTATCAATACTTTTATAGATGCCCTGTGTGGTAAACTCTTCATAAGAAAGTGGTTCAACGTCGTTTATTCCTGTTACTCCAAGATAAACAATATTATGGTTATGCGGGTCAATCATAATTGTAGAACCATGAACGTGTTTGGAATATTGAATATTTATCTCTTGCCATGTTTTTCCGCCGTCGGTAGATTTCGAAAGTCCACTTGCCCAATAAATTATATTTGGATTGTTAGAGTCAACAAGAATTCTACTATTAAAGCAACTATGCGCAGATATTGCACTCCAATAGTTTTCCTTGAAGTTTGGAATTTGAAACCAATGCAACCCTTTATCCTCGGATTTAAAAAGCCCCTTATAAGTCTCTGCATAAATTATACCTTTTACTCCCACTGAGATGTTATAAAGATTGCTTTCGTTAAGGTCAAGATCTGTTAATTTCCAGTTTTTCCCGTTGTCCAACGATACATAAAGTTTCTTCAAAAACAAAATAGGAGGGGTTTCTTTTGTCGTCACACCCTTTATAAGGAGATCAGGATAAAGAGGATTAAAATAGAAGTCACCCATCTTTTCCCATGTTTTGCCGCAATCGGATGACTTGAAGGTAGTAAAAGAATTATAAGTTTGGTAACTGTAAGAGACAATGTACAGGAGGTTTGGATTTTGATGGTCAATATATATGTAAGAAGTATTTACACTGTCTTCAACAGGATAGTATTCATAGTTTCCTCTTCCCTCCACTGCTTTAAAAAGGCCATTATTGCCAAAGGCGTATACGATATTTGGATTTTTTTTATCAACAGCTAAAGGTTTTGATAGATTTGATACTATACCAGTTAACGGAGGCAAAGTAGTTCGTTTCCATGTTTTTCCAGAATCAAGCGATGAGAACAGGGCACCAATATCACTATTAACTTCAGGAATTCGATACATATAAACAACTGGTAGATCCTTATTATTAAAGCTATCATTATACATCTTTAAAATGTCGTTTTCACTTTTTTGAAGGTCTTTTTTCCAGGTGATACCACCATCAGAAGAAAATAACACTCCAGCACCATGTTCTGATATCCAAATATTTTTAGAACATTCTGGGTCAATACAAATCGCATCAATTGTCTCAGGTGCATTAGCTTCATTTTTTATAGATAGGAGGATGCTCCAATGCTTCCCTCTATCTTCGGACTTCCAGATAGTAGAAGCATTTTCTGTCCGGCGAACTAGACCGAATTGGTCCATTATTTCTTCTGGATAAACAGCTGTATATATGATGTTGGTATCTTTTGGCTCTATTGCAAAAGCGGTAATAGAGCCATCCTTAATTTTTTCCCAGTGAGAAGTCTCCCAGGGCACAAATTCGCCTTCTTTACTATTCCCAATTTCAACTTCCTGATTTGGTATTTCGCTCTGAGGATTATTTTGTGGCAAGATTCCTTCTGTCCTCCTGCATCCAGCATAAACTGATAAAATAAGTATAACAAATATTGATGCTATTAACTTTTTTCTTAGCATAATTTTTTCATTTACTTTGGTATTCCAGGTTGTGAAGCATAACAATATGTAACATAATGATGAACTGTATAGAAATTCATGTCATTATCATTGTAATATGAATTTTCCCACCCTTCCCCACTATAAAGATGGTGTTGTCTATCAGTATTATACTGACTTAATGTACGGTTTATAGTATCATTTTCCACAACCATTGCAACATGTCCTGGGTAATCACTTGTGTCTTTCCACATTATTACACTTCCTGCACTAGCCCAGTACCAATCCGAGTCTTCCCAATAACCATTGTAATACATATAGTTCCTTAAACCAGTATTACCATTTTCAGGAACTGGTGTTGTCCATATCCAGGGAGCATAACCTGGAGGAAGGCCATCGTACCACCAATTCTCTACATCATAAGTGGTACTCATTGGAACTCCCCCAGCATACATTGCCTGTGAAACAAAATTTGCGCAATCATTTGTACAAGTCATATACTGGTTCGTGTTATACTCTAGAGCATAGTGATCTGCATAGTCAGCTGCATACTCATAGTAGTGAGGATAGCCAGGATAATCATAATTTGTATCTTTTCTCCGGTATTCATCTACTCTGTAACAATATTGAGAAGTTTGAGGAAAAGCAGCATCCTTAGCCTTATTTGCAATTTCTTCTACATGCTTGAAACCTTTCATTTCCATTTCATCTGCAGTTAGAACCAAACTGTATATCCTATAAAAATCACCCATTGAATTATCTGCAAAGAAGTTTACTGTTTCTGGTAGAATATTTCCGTTCTCTGAAAGGTCTGCTACAACTTTAAAATCAATATTAAGAGTTTCAGTTTTGCCAATGTAACCCTTTAGTTCAGCAATCCAACTATTTATTTCTTTATTTACAGCACTGATGCTGTTAGGGGATAATTCTCCGTTTTTCAAATCTTTGAATCTTTCCATTCCTCTTATTGCTGGCAACTCTTCCGGGGTTGTTGCTTTTAACATTTCACTTATTTTTACCTTGAATGTTTCCTCTACCTTACCCTCTTTAATTTCTACCTTAACAGGAGTCATTGCAACGGAAATGTCCTTATAGTACTGTGCTTCATTCTTATTGATCCAGGCCTTTAATATATCAGCAAGTTCATCTGTGACTACAGCCGTATTTATTGAAGAATCTTTAATGTATAGAGCATTCTTAGAATATCCTTTTGGAGTCCATGCAAATGTTGTTAATAAAAATAAGGTAGCCAAACTTACTAATAAAATCTTCTTCATTTTAACCTCCTAGCTAAAATTTTATTTTTATTTTTATTTTGCTTTTCTCAAAATTTAGTTTTATCTACTCTCTTTTCTTGCAATTCTTTCTGTTTTCCTCCTTACTACAGAGCCTTGCCCTCTTTCATAATACCACCACCTACCTTCTCGAGGGAGATTTCGCTCCCGCTTCTACATATATTTTTAATCCTTTGTAATCTGCGTCTTCTCAGCAGATTTTACTCTCTCGTGTCAATACATTTTTAAGAGATTTTCGGTTTTAGTGAAATCCATTTTGCACTTTAGCCAAAATTTTCTCTCTTCATATATAAGACTCTCAAACTCCAAAAAAGTTCCACCTTTTTAAAAGAATTTTAGACTTCACAAAAGAGAAAACCATACTGGTATCTTTAAACAAATCCTTTACTTTCCATCACAGATTGTTGTAACCTGAACGTCTTTTGCAATGAAAGAAAGATTAACAGAATCAGATCTAAAAGAAGGCTCTGATTGTATCTTGACCTCTTTCGTTATATCTGTTATTTTAACTTCAAATGGAGGAACAACCGTCTCTGGATCATAATCTTTTAAATAGTTACAATTTTTCCCAATATTTCCTCTTGGATCGAATTTGAAAACAGCCATTCCTGCGGCAATATAGCCTCCATCGTTTGTCTGCTGAATTACTCTAAAGTTATCGTCCCTATCAACCAGTTTTGCCCATTCAGTTTTTCCTTTGGAATCGAATTTTATAATGAAGTCATTAACTTTGTTGCCGATAGTCTTCCAGCCTACGGCAATATACCCTCCATCATTTGTTTGTTTAATAGAACTAACATGATACACAACACAAAGACCAAGTATCTTTCCCCATTCCTCATTTCCATTTTCATCGAGCTTTAAAACAAGTGAGTAAGAAGAGTTAGATGCTATGTCCATCACAAATTCAGGAGAAACAGCCATACATCCTCCATCATTTGTCTGCTCAACATAATAAAAATCACTTCCCCACTTGCTTACTTTATATGTTTTTGCCCATTCTATGCGACCAGTTTTCCCAAGCTTTATAAGTAGACCTAAGGGATGACCTCCTATTCCTCCTGCAATGATATATCCTCCATCTTTCATTTGCTTTATAGAGTGAAGAAGCACTGTCTCATTACCAAACACCTTTAACCATTCTTTATTTCCTTTTGGATCAAGTTTTAGAACGAAACAATTCCCACCTACCCGACTTGCAACAACAAATCCTCC
>Ga0210024_1001172_pt1 | contig 23888 bp, 20 predicted proteins | sample CryGeymeta201525_FD_183988 | JGI IMG/M metagenome (GOLD analysis project Ga0210024, IMG submission 183988) | Groundwater microbial communities from Crystal Geyser aquifers in Utah, USA - Crystal Geyser metaG 2015-25 (SPAdes) (version 2) | ecosystem: Environmental > Aquatic > Deep subsurface >...
ATTGACCTTGGCATGCGCATTGCCCGTCAGGGATGGCGTGTTGAGATTATGGATTCGGTAACTTGGGAAGAAGCCAACTGTCATTTGTGGAACTGGCTTAGGCAAAGGTCGCGCTGGATAAAGGGGTATATGCAAACTTACTTTGTCCATATGCGTTCTCCTCGGAGATTGCTGAAAGATTTAGGAATAGTAAATTTCCTTTCCTTTCAGTTCATCATCGGAGGAACGCCGCTCACCATGCTTTTCAATCCTGTTTTCTGGATACTCACAATCGTGTATGCGGTTACTCGGTCAGGGTTCATTGAGACTCTGTATCCGCCACCGGTCTATGCCATGGGTGTTGTAAGTATGGTTTTAGGTAACTTCATATTTATATACTATGTCTTGACTGGTTGCATGATTCGTGAGTTGTATGGCAATGTCAAGTGGATGCTTCTTACTCCCTTGTACTGGGTGTTGATGAGTGTCGGAGCCTACAAAGCGCTTTGGCAGCTTATCTTCAGACCCCATTACTGGGAGAAAACGAAGCACGGTTTGGTCAAGGAGGAAGAAAATGTCAGGGAATGAATGGTTCTTGGTTTTTCTTGCGATGATATCGGGGGTGTTTTCGCCTTTTGTTAATGTGACCAATCCCAGGCAAAAGCCGGAAGACTTTCAGGCAGGGATGGCGGTTGTAATCTACGGGAATGACCAGGAATTTGAGGTCAAAACTCGGGAACTACTTGACTATCTCGCTCGCCTTGAGGTTAACAGCCTCTGTTTGGTATTCCCGCTGTTCCAAGACAATTGGACGTCCTCAACGGTTTGGGTGGATGAAGAACTAACGCCATCCAAGGAAAGGATTAGGCTATTCATCCGTGAGTCTCACAAGCGAGGCTTCACGGTGATGCTTCGGCCACTATTAAATGAGGGAAGTCTCGTACCCGATGGTAAATGGCGAGGAAGCATACAACCTCAAGACATAGAAGCGTGGTTTTCAAGCTACGGCAACATCGTCTTGAGGTATGCCAAACTCGCTGAGGAGGAAGGAGTTGAAATTTTCGACATCGGCACAGAGCTAACCTCATTAGAGGGAGAGACAAACCAATGGCTTAAGCTCATTGGGGCAGTCAGGTCTGTCTATCATGGTCAGCTGACTTACTCCTTAAATTGGTGGCGTCTTTCCTACAATGTTGATGTTTGGGATAAACTCGACTTCATTAGTGTCGACGCTTACTTTGCACTCGACGCACCACTAGAAGCGACGGTTGAGCAACTTATAGCTGCTTGGCAACCATGGATTGAGCAGCTGGCTCAATCCAAGACGTCACTCAACAAACCCCTCGTGTTTACAGAGCTTGGCACAACCTCACAAACAGGTTCGCACCAGAGACCGTGGGTTGGGGAGCACAATACTCCATTAGATTTAGAGGCACAACGTAGGTACTACGCCGCCGCCTGCCAAGCTTCGTTAAGTCTGGTAAACGGAATCTATTGGTGGTCTGTTGGGCTTGACATTCCTTCTGATCCAAAAGAAGACCGGGGGTTTAACCCTTTGGGGAAACCAGCCGAGACTGAGATTAGGGAATGCTTCAGAGGGAGGTAGCCAAAACTGAATATTGAGGTAAATTAAGATCACGATCGCATTTTGCGAGCTTGCTGTTCTCAACAGTAAGTACCGAAAGGTTAAAGTGATCTTGTTCCATCAAAAAACCCACCCTAAAGGTGGGTTTTTTTGTTTCTTGAAACAACTTGATTCTTGGTAATTTTTTTGCTACTATCACGCCAATTTAATAACCGGGGATAGACAATCTGCTGTCTGTCTTTTTTGGTTATTAAAGATAACTAATTCAAGCAAAGTGAAGGGTTAATGGCACAAGCGCCAAAAGAACCTAACACAATGCTTTGAGATATATTCAGTTTTGGCCCACTTTAGGCGAGACCAGCACCTTAACAAAAGGAGGATAAGGACATGAAGGACGGATCAGGGATTGAAGCATTGCTTGATTCCTTAAAAGCCTTAGTCGATGAGGCTGAGGGGAAAAGAGGGAAGTGGAAAGACGTCTGGAGTGAAATTAGGAGTATTGGGCAAGCGTTCAAGGAGTCACGCTTTCCAACCGTCCAAGACCGGCAAACAGCTTGGGGTCGATTTCAGTCGATCGTCGCGAGAGTCAAAGCATGCCAAGAGCAGGCCATGCACGAGGTTGAAGGGAGAGTCGGTGAATCAGAACGTCATTTGGAACAGATCCGCTCCTACGCCCGGGAAGCAACTCCTTCCTCAGAGTCAGCCGACGCCCTTCTCGCCATCTTTACAGGTGGGCTCTCTATTCTCATTAGAGAGGGTGTGCAGGCAATCCTCGGACCATTTGACGAACGTAAGCTAGAGCTTCAAAGGTGTAACAAAGCTATGAAAGAGGGGTGGGCGTATCTCTCTGAGAACAAAACTGCGATGCTTGGGAAGCATAAACAGGAAGCGTTCGGCGCCCTCAAAAGTGCATCAGACTCACTGACAGCTGCATGGAATACGTGGAAAAGAGGAAGGCAGGAAGTAGTTGACCGCTTTCGCGCCGAGAAACAAGCGGCTTGGGAAGCACGCCAAGCAAAGCAAGAAACCTGGGAGACAAGGATGCGAGAGAATATTTCTACGCTGGAAGATCGCCTTGGTCGACTTGAAAGTGCCCTTGACCACCGACAAAGCAATCTATCTAAACTTGAGGGTATGAGAGACTCAGCTTGGTCGGACTCCTACCGTGAACGTGTGGATGGTTGGATTAGCGACGAGCATGAACGGATCGCTGGGATTAAGGAGAAAATCGAGCGGGTGAAAGGGTGGATATCGGATGCGGAGGCGAAACTCCGGTAAGGTTTAGGACCACAACTGAATAAGTGAGGTATTAAGATCACGATCACGCTTAGCGTGAGCTTGCTGTTCTCACAGTAAGTACCGAAAGGTTAAAGTGATCTTGTTTCTTTGTTATCTCTCTTCAAAAACCTGGGCTTCGAAGGTATAGAGGGTGGTTGAAGGATCTTTATAACAATCAGACGGTAAACCGGCTTTTTGTGAGCAAAGTTGACCTAAAAACTCTTCCAAATTCCAGCCAGTTTCAGTCGCTACTTGGGGTAAAAAAGTTCCCGATTGAAATCCTTTTTGAACAACAACGCCGTGTTTCCCTAATTCAATTTGTTTCCAATCAATGATTTTTTGTTTGGGTGTCATCACGGAAATTTCAATCGTAATGTCTTTCAATTCATCTGTGAGAACGGGTGAAAAACGGGTATCTTTGGTTGCGGCGGCAATCGCCATTTTCTGGATTACTTGATAAATCGGCTCGGTTGGTTCGAAGATACCGATACAGCCACGTAATTCATCGTCTTTTCTTAAAGTGACAAAAGCTCCTAAAGGTGAAAGGAGGGCATTGTTTTGAGGGGTAATCACAGGGATTTTTCCGCTGGAGAGATATTCTTGGATTGTTTGTCGGGCAATAGCCAGGGCTTCTTTTTGGCTTTCCGAATCAAGTGTGACTTGAGTATTCCATCCGCCGATGGCAGCATAACCCACGACTCGATCTTTCTCGCCAGTGACATCACCCGAATTCTCGTACTTTATTTTTTTGAAATTAGTGATTTTAAGAATTTCTGCCACCTTTAAACCAACTTTAATGGCGTTTTCTCCACAAGCACAGGTGTCTAAGTTTGAATAATGCTGATTTTCAAGTTTTTGTAATGTTTTCTCGAAAATTTCTTTCTTCCCCGACAAAATGCTATTGATGGTTTCTTTGTCAACTTTATTGGCAGTTTCCCAGTTAGGATAGTGGGATAAATCAGAGCTGACTACCAAAAGTGTTTCGCTGTCAAGGTTTGAAGAAATTTTTTCGGCGAGTAAATTGATTAAATTATCGCTTGGTTGTCCAAGCAGGATCGGCACAATTTTGAAATTCTTTAGTACCTTTTGCAGGAAGATCAGCTCGACTTCTAAGGAATGTTCATTTTGATGAGCGGAAATGTCCTTGATAATTCCCTGTTCATCCAGCAATTTATTGGCCAGATTTTCTTCCACAAGGACTTCGCCTAATGGGGTTTTCCAGGCCCCTTCGCTAAAGACGGCAGCATGATCAAGCCCTTGCCGATGACTGATTCCCAAAAGAATAATTTTTGTATAATCTTTCCCTTCGATTTGTTTGAAACCAGAAGCGGCGACTGCACCTGAATATTCGATGCCCGCATGGGGAACCAAGAGGATTTTTAACCTGCCTTCCACCTCGATCGGGTTGATTCCGGCAATAAGACTTTCGATTTTATGATCAAGTTCGTTTGGGTCTTGAGGATAGAAGGTTCCTGCTACTGCTGGTTCTCTGGCAATGATTGGGGATTTTTGATTAATCATTTGAGTCAGATTGGAAAGCTCAGCTTCCCCTTTTTTGCTCCTTACTAATATTATATAAAAAGGGACAATAGAGATAGTGAAAAGGAAGAGAGCGATCAAAATTGCCTTTTTCCTATTCATTTAAAAACGTCCTCTTTACAAGATACTAGCAATAACTTTACAATAATTTTGGTGAAAGTTAAAATAGTTTTACCATTATACCCGAAATGACTCGTAATAAAGTTTTGGCGGCGATTGATGTTGGCAGTTCTAAAATTGCTGTTCTTATTGGTCAACAAAATGAGAATAATGAAAGGATTAATGTCTTAGGTGCATCTTCCGTTCCTTCGCTGGGAATAAGAAAAGGGCAAATTGTAAACATTGAGGAGGCCTCCGAGGTAATCATTAAAGCAGTTGAAGCGGCAGAGAGAATGGCTGGTCTCTCTATTGGTAGGATTCTGGTTTCTGTTGGTGGCGCTCATATTTCTTCACAAAATTCTCACGGAGTAGTAGCCGTTGCTAATCCGGAAGGAGAAATTGTTCATGAGGACATCAAAAGAGCAATCGAAGCAGCCAGGGCAATTTCTTTGCCATCCTCAAGAGAGATTCTTCATGTTATTCCAAGAACTTATACCGTAGATTCTCAACAAGGAGTGGCCGATCCAATTGGGATGAGCGGAGTAAGACTCGAAGTAGACACACACATTATCACTGGTTCTACAACTGCAGTTAAAAATCTCTCTAAATGCATTGCTGAAGTTGGCGCTGATATTGGAGACTTAGTTTTTTCTGGTATTGCTTCAGCAGGAGCGGTTCTTACCGAAACAGAAAAAGAACTAGGGGTAATTTTACTTGATATTGGTGGGGGAACAACAAGTATAATTGTCTTTGTCGAGAATGCCCCTTCCTACACTGCTGTTTTACCAATAGGATCCAAAAATGTGACTAATGATTTAGCGATTGGTTTACGGTTGTCTTTAGATGGTGCAGAAAAACTTAAGATAGCGCTTTCAGAAAAGCATGAAGAAATTTTGGCGGAGAGAGGCGGAAATGAAAAAGGAGACGAAATCGATTTGGCCAAATTGGGTGTTTTTGAGGAAACTAAAACAGTTTCTCAAAAGACTCTGGTAGAGGGGATTATCAGACCTCGCCTGAACGAGATTTTTAATATGGTGGCAGTAGAAATTCAAAAAAGTGGTTTTGCAGGGCTGACCCCATCCGGAGTTGTTTTAACTGGAGGTGGTGCTTTAACAGTTGGCGCTTCTGAGTCGTGCCGAAGAAATTTATCGCTGCCGGTGAGGGTGGGAATCCCTGGTGAAATAAGTGGGCTAGTTGACGATATTTTAAACCCCGCATTTTCAGTAGCAATCGGCCTTTTGTTTCATGGTTTTAAAAGTGGTGGAGAAAAATCTGCCGGGGTTTTTTTGCCCCGATTCGGAGGGATTTCCCATAAAATTCCTCTCAAGGGTCTGTTTGGAAAAATATGTTCGTTTGTGCGGTCATTTCTGCCTTGAATGTTGTGGTATACTCATCTTACTAGAATTTTCATAAATTTGATGTATTTGTATATTTCAAAATTACACTTTTGAGTTGCAATAATAATAATTTAGAAATATAATTTGTCATTGACCAGAAAAGTAGTCCCCATATCTTCTGCCCAACCGTGTTCGATCGTTGAAAAAATGTTTATTTTTCTAAAGAAAGGAATAATTTTATGGCTTTGGTAAAACCTGATGTTGGTCGTTTTGCCAAAATTAAGGTTTTGGGAGTTGGTGGTGGCGGAGGGAATGCCATCAATACAATGGTTTCTTCAAATACGATTGTCGGTGTTGACTTTGTGGCGATTAATACTGACGCTCAAGCCCTGTTGGCTAATCTTGCCCCAATTAAACTGCAAATCGGAGAAAATCTAACCAAGGGGTTGGGGGTTGGTGGTGACCCAGAAGTTGGGAGGGAATCAGCCGAGGAATCGAGAGAAAAAATTAAAAATCTTTTGGTTGATACAGATATGGTATTTATTACTGGGGGAATGGGAGGGGGAACCGGTACGGGTGCTTCTCCAATCATTGCGGAAATAGCTAAAGAGCAGGGGGCCTTAACCATTGCGGTTGTCACTAAGCCTTTTTCTTTTGAGGGAACCCGACGGATGGTCGCGGCAGAAGAAGGAGTAAATAATCTCAAGGACAAAGTTGATGCCTTGATTGTAATTCCTAATCAAAAACTTCTTGACTCAATTGACCGTAAAATTTCTTTAGTTGATGCTTTTAAAACTGTTGACTCGATTTTAGGGCAAGGAGTGCAGGGAATTTCGGATATTATTACCTTGCCGGGATTAATAAATCGTGATTTTGCCGATATTAAATCAATAATGGAAGGTGCGGGGAGTGCTTTTATGGGTATTGGCACAGGTGTTGGGGAAAATCGAGCTCAGGCAGCCGCTAGGGGAGCAATTTCTTCTCCTTTGTTAGAAGTATCAATCGATGGAGCTAGAGGAATTCTTTTTACCATTACCGGCGGCCCAGATCTCACTATGGCTGAGGTTGAAGAAGCCTCTAAGTTAATTATCGAACACTCCGATGCTGATGCCAACATTATTTTCGGTGCCACGATTTCTGAGGCAATGGTTGACCAGATTAAAATTACTGTCATTGCTACCGGATTTGACGAATCAAAATTAAAACTACAGCGAATGATGCAAAAACCGGCCGCTTCTTCACCAACAACAAAACCGCCAGTTCCCGAAGGAGAGCAAGGGCCTCAGATTGAAATTCCCCCGGAAGAAATTGGCGATGAATATGAAGTCCCCGCTTTCTTAAGATTGGGAAGACAGCAATAATAGAGAGCAGTTTTTCTCGGAGAATAATTTCGAAGTGACTTCTTTGTGGATTTGAGCTAAAATACTTTCAACTATGTTTAAACCTGTTGACCCGAAAATTAATTTCGTCGAGATGGAAAATAAGTGGCTTTCGTGGTGGGAAAAGAATAAAATCGTTGAGAAATACTTAATCAAAAACAAGGATTCTTTAAGAAAGTTTTTTTTCCTTGATGGCCCGATTACGGCAAACAATAAAATGGGCGTTCATCATGCCTGGGGAAGAACATATAAAGATCTTTGGCAAAGGTTTAAAAACATGCAGGGTTTTCGGCAAACCTTTAGAAATGGGTTTGATAATCAGGGATTGTGGGTTGAGGTTGAGGTAGAAAAACAGCTCGGATTTAAGACTAAAAAAGAGATAGAGAATTATGGAATTGCAGACTTTGTCGATAAGTGTAAGCAGTCAACGCTCCATTGGGCAGGAGTGCAAACAAAACAGTCACAAAGATTGGGTTATTTCATGGATTGGGTAAATTCTTACTACACCATGAGTGATGAAAATAATTACTCAATCTGGTACTTTTTGAAAAAATGTTTTGAAAAAAAACTTGTTTATAAAGGTCGAGATTCTGTTCCTTGGTGCCCACGATGCGGGACAGCGATTTCTCAACATGAAATTTTACAAGAAGAATATAAGGAGCTAGTTCACGATTCGATATATTTTGAGCTGCCGGTAATTGGACAGGAGAATGAAAGATTTTTAGTTTGGACCACTACACCGTGGACTCTTCCTGCCAATGTTGCTTTGGCAATTAACCCAGAGTTTGAATATTCTCTGGTCGCGGGAAGTACCGGTATAAACTTTTGGTTAATTAGTGATTTGGTTAAAACTCTTTTCGGTGAAAAAGTTCAAGTGGTTAAAAAGGTAAATGGTGGGGAGTTGGTGGGGCTGAAATACACCGGCCCTTTTGACCAGATGCCGGCAGTGCTTGCCGCTAAAAAGGAAAAGCCGGAGACATTTCATTCGGTAGTTGCCTCAAAGGACCTTGTCACGGCGACAGAGGGAACTGGAATTGTTCATGTTGCGACAGGCTGTGGGCAGGAAGATTTTGCCTTGGGGAAGGAAACCAGTCTCCCGGTAATACCCGCGATTGACGAAGCTGCCAATTATTTAGAGGGCTTTGGCGAGTTGTCGGGAAAAAATGCCAAAAAAGACCCTTCTTTAATTTTGCAACATCCTTTATTGAAGGATTTTATTTTTAAAATTGAACCTTATTCTCACCGCTATCCGGTTTGTTGGCGATGCAATACAGAACTTGTTTGGAGAGTTGTTGATGAATGGTATATAAAGATGGATCCCCTGCGCGAACCGCTAAAGAAGGTAGTACATGAGTCGCGCTGGATTCCCGAGTGGGGATTGGATCGAGAGATTGACTGGCTCAATCACATGTCTGATTGGTTAATCTCCAAGAAACGTTATTGGGGACTGGCTTTGCCGATTTGGGAATGCCAAAAATGCGGGAGCTTCGAGGTCATCGGATCCAAAGAAGAATTAGAAGAGAAAGCAGTTGAGGGATTTAGGGAATTTGCCGGACATACGCCTCACCGACCTTGGGTAGATAAGGTCAAAATAAAATGCTCAAAGTGCGGAAATATTGTCTCGCGTATTCCAGACGTGGGAAATCCTTGGTTAGACGCGGGGATTGTTCCTTACTCTACCTTAATTGATCCAGAGACTAAAAAAGTAAGTTATTTGACAGATAAAAAATACTGGCGGGAGTGGTTCCCGGCGGATTTTATAACCGAGTGTTTTCCCGGCCAATTTAAAAATTGGTTTTATTCGATTTTGGCCATGTCGACTGTCCTTGAAGGCAAAAGTCCATTTAAGGTTCTGCTCGGCCATGCTTCGGTTCGTGACGAAAAGGGAGAGGAAATGCACAAAAGCAAGGGAAATGCAATTTGGTTTGACGATGCAGCGGAAAAAATGGGAGCCGATGTCGTGCGTTGGATGTATGCGACGCAAAATCCGGTGCAAAATTTAAATTTTGGGTACAATGTTGCCGATGAGACTAGAAGGAGATTTCATTTGATGCTTTGGAATGTTTATAACTTTTTTGTTACTTATGCGAACCTAGACAATTTCCAAGCGAAGAGCGAAGAGCGAAAAGCGAAGAGCGTTTTGGATCGGTGGATTTTGTCGAGATTGAATAATTTGATTAAAACAGTGACAGAATCTTTAGAAAATTATGATGCTTATAATGCTTCGTTGGCGATAGAAGCGTTTGTAAATGATCTTTCAACCTGGTATCTTCGGCGATCAAGAAGCCGTATTAGAGATGACAGGACAGACTTTTATCAAACAACTCATTTTATACTTTTGACTTTATCAAAATTATTGGCTCCATTTATTCCATTTTTATCAGAGGAAATATATAAAAATCTTTGCGAAAAGGAATCTGTTCACTTGGAAAATTGGCCGGAAGCAAGAGAGGATTTAATTGATAATAATTTGGAACAAGAGATGTTTAATCTGAGAGAGGTTGTGGAGATGGGGCACAAACAAAGGAAGGAAGCTGGAATCAAAGTAAGGCAACCTCTTAGCAAGTTCAAAGTGCAAAGTGCAAAGTTCAAAATTGACCAGCAGTTAATATTCTTAATTAAGGATGAGTTGAATGTGAAGGAAGTGAAAATACAAGAAGGGGTAGGGGAGTTGAAGGTTGAATTGGATACTACTCTTACTCCCAAGTTGCGAGAAGAAGGTGAAGTAAGAGAAATTATCAGGCAAATTCAGGAGGCAAGAAAAGAAGCCGGCTGTAGTCTTTCGGAAAAAATTGATGTCGGTCTCCCCTCTTGGCCAAGCAATTTTGAAAACGAAATTAAAAAGAAAACCTTAGCCAAATCTCTTTATCTTGCAGAAAAACTTGAGATTAAACACTAATGCCTCAACTGCGAAAATTTGATTTTTACCTTTTTTTGCCAACAATCTTTCTCTTGGGATTTGGCATTGTTACCCTTTCTAGTGTTTCTCCCACAAGTTTAGACTCTCACTTGTTGTATGCGTTCATTGCCTTGATTTTCTTCTTCTTTTTTTCTTTCCTTGATTTGGAAATTCTTTTCCCCCTATCACCTTTAATATATGTCTTTTGTCTTCTTTTTCTTATCTTGCCATTTTTTGTCGGAACAGTTACCCGTGGTTCAATTCGTTGGATTCCCATCGGACAGTTTACTATTCAGCCTTCGGAAATTGTAAAACCTTTACTGGCTTTGATCTGCGCTTGGTACTGGGCAAAAAAAACAGTCTCCTTAAAGACTTTTCTTTTTTTTAGTTTTCTTCTTTCCCCAATTATAATTTTAATTTTTTTCCAACCAGACTTAGGCAGTACCCTCTCTGTTTTGAGTATTTTTGCCGGGAGTTTATTTGCTCTGCGAATCAAACCCAGACAGTTTTTTGTCTTTTCGGCAATAATCATTATCGCCCTGCCACTGGTTTGGTTTTCTTTAAAGAATTATCAAAAGACAAGAATCACGCACTTTTTAGATCCATACAGCGACCCCTTAGGCAAAGGGTATAATCTTATTCAAGCTAAAATCGCAGTCGGCTCAGGCGAGTTTTGGGGACGAGGACTCGGTCGGGGAACCCAAAGTCATTTGACCTTTTTGCCAGAGAGGAATACCGATTTTGTTTTTGCTTCTTTAGCCGAGGAAACAGGTCTGGCGGGAAGTTCCTTCGTCTTAATCCTTTATTTATTCCTTTTTCTTCGAATTCTTAAAATCGCCTTCCATGCCGAAGAAAATTTTCCCAATGGTCGGTTATTTTTTCTTCTATCAATGGGACTTTTTTTCTACCTTTCTTTTCAGGTAATAGTTAATATTGGAATGAATATCGGCTTACTGCCTATTACCGGTATTACCCTGCCGCTCGTTTCATATGGAGGGAGTTCTCTTTTGACAAACATGATTAGTTTGGGTATTTTGGAGAGCATTTCCATCCGGTCCAGGCAAGAAGAGACGATTCAGATTAAATGATTGCAAAAAAGGAGCGATTCAAGTAAAATAGCCATCATGAAGTACGCGGTTGTTAATATAAAAGGTTCTCAGTTTAAGGTTCAAGAGAAGGACCAGATCGAGGTAGATAGACTTTCCGGAAAAGAAGGAGAGTCGGTTGGTTTGGACGATGTTTTGCTTTTTGTAGATGAGGCAAAAGTCAAGATTGGCAAGCCTCAATTGAAGGATGTTAAGATTGAAGCCAAATTAATTAAAAATTATTTAGGGAGGAAACTCGCCATTTATAAATTTAAAGCCAAGACAGGGTACCGTCGGAAGACAGGTTTTCGAGCGCAGAAATCACTTCTTAGTATTGAAAAAGTAAGTATTTAATTCTCTCCAAGGTGATTACTTGACTTCCGTGAAAAATTTGATTATATTATTATTGTAGAAGAATCGTAATATTTACAAAAGATTATGGCACACACCAAAACTACCGGTAGAGCAAGACAGGGAACCCCCAGGAAGGGAAGAAGACTAGGAATAAAGATTTCCGGAGGGCAGGCGATAAAAAACGGGCAGATTATCCTTAAACAAAGAGGTTCAAGTTTCCATTGTGGATTGGGAACAAAATTAGGGAGAGATTTTACTATCTTTGCCATAAAGAATGGGGTAGTTAATTTTAGAGATCTCAAAGGGAGAAAGATTGTTGAGGTAGCCTGAAATGGCGGAGAATATTGCTCAGATACCAATTGACGAACTTCAATCAAATCCCCTCCAACCCCGCGGCGTCGTTACTCCTGAAAGCTTAGTTGATTTGGTTGACTCAATTAGGGAGCATGGAATTTTAGAGCCGTTGGTAGTGGCAAAAACTCCAGCCGGTTATCAGATTATTGCCGGAGAAAGAAGATGGCGTTCTGCTAAGATTGTTGGTTTGCAAACTGTTCCCGCAATAATCAGAGAGACTACTCCTCAAGGTATGTTAGAAATGGCTATTGTAGAAAATGTTCAACGAATTGATTTAAATCCACTTGAACGAGCCCGAGCCTTTCAGAGGTTAAATGATGAGTTTAATCTTTCCACTTCAGAAATTGCCCGAAGGGTTGGCAAAAGTCAAGCATATGTTTCTAATTCTTTAAAGCTTTTGTCTCTTCCTGACGCCATTAAAGATGGTATTTTGTCCGGTTTGATAACCGAAGGTCACGCAAGAGCCCTTGCTGCAATTAGTGACAATCGGTTAATGATAGAAGCTTATAAAATTGTTCTTCGGGAGTCTGCTTCAGTAAGGAGAGCGGAAGATTTGGCAAGAAGAATGAAGCAACAACACGGAATTGCTGCTATGCAGCAATTAAATCACATTATCAGTGAAGAAACCGACAGAATCCGTAAAGAGATTGAAGACGCTTTAGCAGTACAAGCGGGACAACCCGGGAGAACGAGAGTGAAACTTACCCGCTCAAGAAGAGAAACAAGGTTAACCATTTCTTTGTATGGTAGCATAGAGCAGACAGAAGAGAGACTACAGAAAATTTATCAGGGAGTTTGCAAGTAACTTCACTTGTAGCTTAAGTGTTTGACGAACCCCGCTTTATCTATTGGCCAATACCTTAGCCAAGCTCTGCCGACAATCATATCTCTTGATATGAAACCAAATTCTCTGCCGTCGCGAGAGTAAGGTCGATTGTCTCCTAAGGGAAGATAATAGCCATCACTAATTACATTTTCTACCCCTTCAGCCAAAAAACTGCCACTCGTGGTGATAATGTCTTTGGAGAGATAGCTTGATTCGTCGAGGGTTTGTCCGTCGATATAAACTTGATTTTGTTTGACCATGACGCGATCTCCGGGTAGACCAATAATTCTTTTGATATATTCACATTCTATTTCTGCACAAGGTTCACTTTTGGGAGCCTTGAAAATAATAACATCCCCACGTTGAGGAGAATTAAATCGATAAGAAATTTTATTAGTAAGCAAGAATTCTCCGTTATGAAAATTGGGATACATTGAATTGCCTTTGACTTGGTGGGGCTGGAATAAAAAAAGGTAAATTATTATGAACACCGAAAGAGCCAGAACAATCATCTGGATAGTATCCAGAATAAATTGGCCAATTTTCTTCAAAACAGTTGTCATCTGTACAAAAGCTCTTTGTTGAGCTGAAATCATTGTAGTTTAGGGATATAATTAGTGTCAATCAGTACTATAAGGACTCGTGGCTCAGTGGTAGAGCACCTCGTTCACATCGAGGGGGTCAGAGGTTCGAATCCTCTCGGGTCCACATAGTTAACAATTGTTGTCATAGAAATTGAGGGAGCCCGGGAGTTGGGGTTAGTATTTCGTGCATATTTTTGGTTTTTTTAAGAAAATTCAGCAAATTTATTAAATATTTTTTAAAATACTTGGTAGTTTTCTTTTTGTTCTTGGTAATATCGTTGTTCTGCAGCTTGTCTTGCCTCATCAGCTTCCGGAGTTAGACATCCCGTTGTTGAACTCACTCCACCACCAAGCTGAGCAGCCAAAGAGACTCTTTTTTGAAAGCAAGCATGGTCTCTTCCTTGAGGCTAGAAACAACTATAGGACTATTGATTAGGAACCTCCGTTTAGGGAGTGGCAGGCTTCGTTTTTTCCAAAGCTACTTGACGTTGGCAATCGTCTTCATGGCGGGGTTCGTCACGCCCGCACCACGGGCACATAAAGTCGATGTTATCTTCATTTACATAAGTTAGAACGGATTCTACTCTCAATAACGCATTTCTTAGTAAAGCTATTTTTTCTTCCGGAGACAACGGTCTTTCTTTTTTTTGTGAATCTGTTTTTTCTCTTTCTCCTTTAACCATTTTTTCACCTCCTTTTAGGCAGAGAATGATTTGTTTAGATCTAACCCCTTTTTGGAGTACGAGGCAATGATAACACGAAAGCAAAAATATTTCATTTTGAAGCCAAATAAATAAAGAAGAATATATATTTTAGTGATGCCGCTTTTTGGCCCTTTCGGCCAGCATTTGCCGCTTTATCTCAAGTCTTTTCTTGGTCTTGTGTGAGTGGGTCTTCTTCCTTTTTCCAACCCCCGTTGTTCTTTTTGCCATAGATGTAATTATACATCATATTAAGTATTTTGTTTAGGATTTGAGGGAATGATAACCAGGAAGAAGTCAAAACTAAAGTTCTACTTCGACAATCTCTCCGGAGCCTTTGTATCTCTCTGGAATTCTCTTTCTTTTTGTTTCAGGATTTAAAAAGGTTAAAAAAATGTCAGCCTCATTATTAAACAGCCTGACTTTCGCTTTTTTAATTTTGGGCCCTTTGGGTTGGTCGTTTTCGTCCATCGACGGATTTTCTTGAGGTCCAATGTAATGTACTTCTGGGATTATCCGATGGTGTACGCCTGTTTGTACGAAGCGACGAAGGGTGATGGGGGTAATAGTTACACTAAACGTACCCGGTTCTGTGGAGGAGAACTCTGGTATAGTAATCGCTGCACGCCCAATTGCCTTTAGTGTATCTTCAATCCGTCCATTTATATATTCTGGACCACCAGTGTAAAAGACATTACCATTTGAGTCAGCTTCGTAACCCGAAATAAAAATTGGGAGATCTGGACGACGTACTGCTGCAATAAGTTCTTCTGGAGTATAAAATATTGATCTATTGTCGACTTGCTCTGCTGACATATTGTGCAAAGATTATCACTAGATAAATTGAAAGTCAAGCATCCTATATAAGAAAAAGGAGGGATTATTTAATCATCCTCGATTCTAGGAATAGTTGAGTGGCTTCGAGGGCAAAAATCTTGGCCCGGTAATATTCCGCTTTCCCCAAGACCAAATTCGCCTTATCAAGTTTTTCTTGGGCATCGATAAAAACCAAAGCGCCGTTTCTGTTTAACTTTTCTTGTTTGACAGAGTTTCTAACTTTCTCGGCCGCTTTTATGGCGGCTTGGGCCTCAAACTTATTAGTCTTTTGAGGTTTAAGGAAACTCAAAAACTCTAACGAGTCGGCGATGCCGGAAGATTTTTCCCTGAAAATATTAGCCATTTCGTGACCGATAATCCCCTGGTTTTCATAAGTGACAATAATTTGCCTTAAAGCAGTAAATAGAGAGAAAGCCTTTTGGGGATTTTTTGCTTGATTTTGAATTTTATTAAGTTGATTAATAAGAGCCTTTTTATATTTTAAATTGATTTTTAGATCTTGAACTTCTTTCTTAAACTCATTGATTCTGGAGTTTAGTTGATTGGTAGTCGAAGTTCCACTGGGATCGAGGAGGGGATTTTCGGACGGGGACTGAGGATTAACGGAAAGATTAAAAGTTTGATTTTTTCCATTGTATGTTTCATCAAAATAATCATTCCAAAAGACTTTCTCACCAAAAATTTGTCCAACCGAAAGAGAATAATATCCATCCCCTATCCCTTCGACATTCAAAGTGTAGTTTTTGTTTTCGGGGCTGGGAATAATAATTAACTCGTCGGTGGTGAAACTATCGGGAGTGACATCTAGAGAAGAGATTTTAACCGGTGAGTGGACAAGAAAGACCAAGAAATTTTCTTCATCAGTTAGGGAGTTATAAGTTCCTGGATTAAGCTCTAGGCCCAATATTTCCATAATTTTCGTCAGAGGAACTTGTTCAGAGATGATTCCTCCGTGATCCAGATTATAGGTAAAGTTTTCGATTAGGGAACCGCTGAAAGAAGAGCTTTTGGTCAACACTGAATTATCACCCTCGAGAGTGAGCAACTTATCAATCGGTTTCCCGTCCGGCCAGTTACCGAGTAATTTATCTATCCAATTCGGTTCTGTTAAAATAATTTGTTCAACTGTGTTGAAGCCTCGACCGGTAATTGTTTTGGTTAAGTTAATTAAGGAACTTAGGTCACTTAAGTTTGGTAGTAGAGAGTTTTGGAAAGATAGAGAGGAAGGAGGTAAATTGGTACTGTTTTTGGTTAGATAGTCAAAGTTTGGCAGTAAATCTTTTAAGACAGGAGCAATCCTTTCAATTGTTTCTCTTCTTGTTTCACCTGGTTGCTGGAAATAATGCACTAGTAGTTCATAACCAAGTTTAGTTGGGCCAGTTCGCCAAATTTCCCCTCCTTCGAGAGCTGGGTAAGCATCAATAGCACCAAAATTTGGAGAACCAACGGTAATTAATTTATCTGTAAAACAATGATCGGTATTTTTCTGGATGCAGGCTCTTGCCACCAAACCTCCCAAGGAATGACCTACAAGATCAACTTTATTTTCTGGTGGAATGACGGTGTTTTGGATAAAATCGTGCAACTTTTGTGCATTTTCAGTTACTGGTCTGCGCCAATCATAATAAAAAACATGGAAATCAGGATTCCCTTCAAAAGCCTTGAGGAGATTGTCATAAACTTTCGCTCCGGGTGTCATTCTCCAACCTCCAGGATTAGAATCTCCCAAAAACATCTCTTCGAAATTGATACTTCCTCCCAATCCGGGAAGGAAAACAATGGGGGTTGGTGGGGTTGGAGTGGGGGTAGGTGTATTGGTGGGAGTAGGAGTTGCTGTCGGAGTTGGAGTCGGTTCATCCAAACTTGTAACTACCACATTGTCGAACCAAACATCACTGTAAGGGTTTGCACCGGTACTTGCTTGTAGACCAGGTTTTCCATGGTCGAGTATTGTTCCGAGGTCTGTGATATCCCACATGAGGTTTTCAGTGTCAGTTAGTTTATTTTTAATCCAAATACTAATATGTTCGTTTTCAACTCGGACCTTAATTCTGTAAGGGGTGTTGTATTCATATCTGAATGCCCTTACTGGAGGGGTGGATGACCATGCTTGGACAGCAGCTTTCTGAAGGACCAGTTTATTTTCATCGTTAATACCATGAATCCCATACCATTTTCCGTGGTCAATATATCTAAAAACAAGGTTTGTGTCTACTGGTTTATAACTTGGATTTGGTCCTTCTCCAAGAATGAAGTCAACTTCAAAAATGTAGTTTTTCCAAGAATCGTTCCAATTTGTACCAGTTGGAACAGATTCGTTAAACTGTGAACCCCTACCGTTTATAGTCATTCCATACATGCCGTTCTTAAATGTCCAGTTAGCGAGAGAACCATCGCCGTTGTACATTTGTGGTCCAACCACTTCCCAGTTAGTGGCGCTCTCAGTTGCGTTATCAAAATTATCTTGGAACAAAATGGTAGAATAGGCAAAAGAAGGATGAAAAAATAAGAAACTAAACAGAAGTAGACTAACAAAAAAAGTAATAATTTTTCTCACTAATTATATAGTATCTTTGCTAATTTATAATTGTCAAGTTAATATTTAAATTGAAATGCAGAATATTTACGAGATATTCCATAAAAATCGTCATTTACAAAAAAAAATTATTAAAGGAAGGAATTTCACTTATATAAACTTACTTCCTTTAATTAATAAGTATTTGGAAGGAAAAGAAAACATTTTGGATGTTGGTTGTGGTGTGGGAACGATTGATTTCTTTATGGCTAATAAAGGAAAAAAGGTTACTGGTATAGATATATCATACAAGGCAATCACACTATGTAAGGCCAATGCAAAATTACTGAATTTATCAGGAAGGCTCGATTTTTTTAGTGGAGATTTTTTAAGTTTAAGGATTAGCGGGAAATTTGACCTGATAATTTGTATAGAAGTACTTGAACATATAAAAGAAGATACCCTAGCTATTAGAAAAATACATGGATTGTTGGCAAAAAATGGAGTTTTAATATTATCCATTCCTTCTAAAAACTCTCCTTTATTTAGATATGGCCTTGCTAAAGAATTTGATAAAAGAGTTGGCCATTTAAGAAGATATAATAGCCAAGATATATTGGAGATACTTGAGGAAAACAATTTTTTAATCGAAGAAGAAAGACGAGTAGAAGGAATTTTAAGGAATTTTTTGTTTTTAAATCCAATAGCAAAAAATTTGATAAGGTTTATTAAGGGACCAATTTCTGGCCTTGTTACTTTTGCTGATAATTTGACAATACCTTTGTTTGGGGAGTCGGATTTAATTGTGGTGGCAAGGAAGAAATAGATATTCTGCTAAAATTAAAGAGTGAAATTTAAGGCTCCGTGGTTAATAATTACAATTGTTATCTACTTTCTTTTGATACTATCTTTGATTAAGTGTGGCTTGCCGAATGGGAGCCACCCTTATACGTATCATATGGACGAATGGCATCAGTTGCATTCAGTGAAAGCGGTTTTTAAATATGGTACTCCGAATGTAGAGAAAGCGGCTTATGAGCCACTGTTTCATTTCTTTCTATCCGGAATCTATTTGCTTCCTTTTATGGCCTTGAGAATTATCAACCCCTTTTTAGTTAAATCCGATTTTACCGCTTTGGCAATGCAGGCAAGGATTTTTGAAATTCTCAGGATAAACACGTTAATTTTTGGAATTTTATCAATTATTCTTTTAGCAAAAATTGTTAAAGATTATTTTAAAATTAATCCTTTAGTGACTGTTATTCTTTTTACTTTTTCTCCAATTTGGCTTTCACTCAGTAATTATTTCAAATATGACATCGCCTTGATTTTCTGGATATTACTTGCGATATTTTTTCTATTAAAGTATGAAAAAATCCCTACTTTTGAAAACTTTTTACTTGCAGCGATTCCCTGCGGCTTAGCCCTCTCAACTAAGATCAGTGCCCTTCCAATCGTTCTAATTTACATTTTTGCCTACTTTTTATTTACTCCTAAAAGTGATTGGCATTTTGTAAATTTACTCAAAGGAACAGGTCTTTTGCTGGGAATTTTTCTTTTGGCCGGTATCCCCTACATCTTTTACACAAAAGGAGAATTTAAAGACTTTTTTTACTACAACTTGGTAACAAACCCAAACGAATCTTTAAATTACAACTTGGGAATGAACTTTTGGCCCTTTTTATTTTTGAAACAATATCCAACAATTTTTGGGCACTTTTTTTATTGGATATTTATCGTCTCGTTTTTCTTCTTTACCATTCTCAAACGAGAAATCTTGAAAGAAAAAACCTTTCAACTTATTTTATTTTCTTTCTTCGTTTTTTTCGTAAGCCTGATTCCCTTAAAACTTTTCGTTTCCAATCGGGGATTGGTTTTGCTGCCGTTTATGGCAATCATCGTGGGTTTATTTATTGATCGTGTACGACAAACTATTCCAAAAAATATTCATCTTCTTCTCTCTCTAATTTTAGCAGTCGGGATTGTATTCCAGATCGCAGAATCGTTTTCTTGGATTTTAATCAAGCTGAAAAACGATCCACGCGAGGTATCTTCTTTATGGCTAGTTGAAAATATCCCAAAGGGTACCTTAATAGGGATTGAAGACATTATTGTTTACCAAATGCCACCGAACATAATTTTGCAGGAATACACCATGGAAGAATCGGGAATTTCGGTTACCAACCATTTCAGATATAAAATTGTTAATGCTTTTACAGAAGAATTGCCGCCAGTGGTAGCGATAACCGATAGGGAGCTAGCAAATTATCAAAAAAAATCTCTTAAAAAAGCTTTAATTTCTCGTTTGAAAAGTGAAGGATATATTATTAAAGCAGAATTTCAACCTAATTCCTGGCTTTATGAAAAATTCGGCAGCAAGATTAATTTCTATCTTTCTGGTTTAGTTCCTTCGCCAACAATTACAGTGTACGCCAGACAGGTTGTCTTTGCCTGCAACTCAAGGTAGAATTGCTTCCAGATGAAAATTTTGTTTTTGGCGAGAAGATTTTGGCCGAGTATTGGAGGAGTGGAGAAACATGTGATGGAAGTGGGGAAGAGACTGGTTAAGATGGGGTATGAAGTGACGGTGGTCTCTGAATCCTCCACCTCGGAGGAGTCGAGGTCGTTGCCTCGCCACCATCCGAGGTGTCTTAAGGTTTACTATATTTCAGTACGGGCAAACGAGAAATCTAAAAAGTTTCAGATTTGGGAATGGTTGTGGAAGAATAGGTGCTTGATTCAAGAAGCGGATATTGTTCATTGCCACGATGTCTTTTTTTGGTATCTTCCTTTCCGTTTTCTTTATCCTAAGAAAAAAGTTTTTACCACTTTTCATGGTTATGAAGGTTCAGAACCGCCAACATGGAAGAAAATTTTGTCGCATAAATTAGCCGGTTGGTTGTCAAATGGGAGTATTGTTATTGGAGATTTCCATCGGAAATGGTACGGAGTAAAATCGGAGGCTGTAAGTTATGGGGCTGCAGAAAAGGGATCCCTCGACTCCGCCACGCATCAGCATCAGAAGGTGCATAGCTTCGCTCGGAATGACAAATGTCACTTTTGTTTTGTAGGAAGACTGGCGAAAGATACGGGAATAATGATTTATCTTGAAGCGCTTAAAATTTTAAAAAAGAAAGGAATCAGTTACAGGTTGGTTGTTTGCGGAGAAGGTCCACGAATGGATGAAGCCATCGAATTTTCTAAGAAACATGGCTTAAATGTGGAATTCGAGGGATTTGTGAGAGATGTGGAAAAATATCTAAAACAGTCAAAATTTGTTTTTGTCTCACGATATTTGGGGATTTTAGAAGCGATGATTAACAAAAAGTTAGTTTTTGCTGTTTATGATAGTCCTATAAAGGAAGATTATTTAAAAATGTCTCCTTTTAGCAAATGGATTGTAATTGAGAGTGATCCGAAAGAACTGGCAAAAAAGGTTAAATTTTACTTTGAGAATCCGCTGGAGGAGAAAAAATTGATAGAAGAAGCTTATAATTGGGCAAGAGAGCAAACATGGGAAAAGTTAACCAAGAATTACTTGGAATTATGGGTGATTCCGGAGGTGTGAAGGCTGTATCACACCACGAGTGTGAAGCGTAAGTGTGAAGAAAAAGGATGAAAACGACGATTGTTACGACAGTTTTAAATGAAGAAAAAACCATTGATGTTTTTTTGGATTCAGTGGCGGTCCAAACAATGAAACCCGACGAGGTGATTATAGTTGACGGAGGTTCAGTTGATTGGACAGTCGATAAATTACAAAGAAGGGGAGTAAGTGACATTAATTTGAAAATAATGTCCGAGCTGGGAGCCAACCGCTCGCAGGGAAGAAACGCAGGAATAAAAAAGTCGGTAAATGACATTATTGCCATTACTGATGCGGGGTGCATTCTCGATAAAGACTGGCTTGCTCAAGTAACAAAACCTTTTGTCGATCCAAAGGTGGAAGTGGTGGCCGGCTATTATCGCGGAATGGCAAAGACGGTTTTTGAGAAATGTGTTGTACCTTACGTTTTGGTAATGCCGAATGAGGTCGATCCAAATAATTTTTATCCTGCTTCCCGCTCAATGGCAATTCGAAAGGGGACTTTTTGGCAAGTTGGCGGTTTTCCCGAAGAATTTTCCGATAACGAAGATTATGTCTTCGCTAATTTATTGGCAAAAAATCACATAAAATCTTATTTTGCCAAGGAGGCAATCGTTAATTGGCTCCCCCGCTCCAGTTTGAAAAGTTTTTGGACTATGATTTACCGTTTTGCCAGAGGGGATTCCAAAGCAGGGTTAAGGAGAAAAAAAGTTGCCACAGTTTTCGGAAGATATTTAATATTTATGATACTTTTGGGAATTCTTATTACCAATTGGACAACTCAATTACTTTTTTCTTATCTCGCCATCTGGTTTATATATCTGCTTTGGGCTATAGGTAAAAACTTTCAGTACATAAAAGATGTTCGCGCTATTTTCTTACTTCCTATTTTGCAAGTCACTGCTGATTTAGCTGTAATGGCGGGGACGTTTGCGGGATTGTCCCAAAAGAACCCTCCTACGCTAAAGCTTCAGAAGGGCTAGAGTATGAAGAGTAAACCAACACTTTCAATAGTAATCGTTAAATACCAAGCGGAAGAATATTTAAAGAAATGTTTAGATTCAATTAAACAAAGTAAACAATGGGAAATTATTGTTATTGATAATGATAAAGAAAATATTGGGTACGGAGCCGGATGCAACAAAGGCGCCAGAAAGGCCCGAGGCAAATATCTTCTTTTTCTGAATCCCGATACGATTGTTCTTGGAGATTCTTTGGAGAAAATGGTCCTGTTTGTGGAGGGGAACCCGGATGTAGGAGTTTTGGGACCGAAGATTTACAAAAATTTTAAAAAAGAGAGACAGCTTTCTTTTTGCCGATTTCCTGATCCGTTAACCAGTCTCTTTGTCTTTAGCCCAATAAGGTCATTTTGGCCGGACAGTCCTCTTTTTAACCATTATGTTTATTCGGAGAATAAGATAGACAACGGTATTCTCGATGTCGAAGTGGTGGCCGGAGCAGCTATCTTAATAAGAAAAGATGTTTTTAATGAAGCTCTCGGATTTGATGAAAACTTTTTCCTTTATTTTGAAGAAAACGACTTGTGTCGAAGAATAAGAAAAATGGGTGAGCGAATTGTTTATTTTCCTGAAGCAGAGATCATCCATTTCGGCGGCAAAAGCACAATCGATATCGAAAAAGCCTCCGGTATTTTTAAAAAGAGCAGATATTATTTTTTTAAAAAACATTACGGGATTTTTATTGCCTCAATAGTTGAAGGAAAAATTAGAATTTTAGAAGCTTTAGCTAAAATTAGATAAATGGGTTATTTGAAACATACGATTAAAGGACTTTCTTGGGTGGGAACCTTAAGAGTTCTTTCCCGAGCGCTTACTTTTTTAAAGACGATTATTGTCGCCAGAATTTTGCTTCCATTCCAATTTGGGGTTTTCGGAATCGTTTCCTTAATCCTCACTTTTTTGGAAATATTAACTGAGACAGGGGTAAATGTAATTTTAATTCAGGAAGGGAATCTTTCTCAAAGTTATATAAATAGCTCTTGGGTAATTTCCATCTTCAGGGGGATACTCATTTCTCTTTTGATGATTTTATCACGAGGGGCGGTCGCCTCTTTTTTCCGTACACCGGAGGTAGCCAATCTTATTCTCTTGGCAAGTATAATTCCAATACTACGCGGGCTCATCAATCCAACGATTATCAAGTTTCAAAAGGAACTGCGATTCGATAAAGAATTCAGGTATCGCCTTTTGGTCTTTTTTGTAGAAACGGCGGCATCTCTTTCTCTGGTTTTAATAACTCGCTCGGTTGCTGCTCTAGTTTGGGGAATGATTATCGGAGCGGGCTTTGAAGTAATTCTCTCTTTTCTTTGGAGTAAACCAATTCCCTCTTTTTCTTTTTCCAAAAAATATTTCCGGAATTTAGTCGGCCGCGGTAAATGGGTAACTTTTGCCGGAATATTCAATTATTTTTTCAGCCAGGGAGACACTATTGCTGTCGGCCGACTCTTAAATACCGAATTTTTAGGTTTGTATCAAATGGCCTACAAAATCTCAATTTTACCGATAACAGAAGTTACTGATGTTGTTTCCAAAGTTACCCTTCCGGTCTACATAAAAATTTGTGGGGATCTGGCAAGACTCAAAACAGCTTTTAGAAAAACATTTTTAGGAACATGTTTACTCGTCATTCCTCCTTCGCTTTTATTTTTCTTTTTCCCCAAAGAAATTGTAACTTTTATTTTGGGCGAAAAATGGATACTCTCGGCACCCGCTCTTAAAGTTTTGGCTCTTTTTGTTCCGTTGCGGGCGTTTTCTTCCACTGCTGTGACCTTGTTTTTTTCTTTAAGAAAGCAGGAATATGTAACAAGAGTTTCTTTTTTCAGTTTTCTTTTTTTGGCAGTGACGGTTATTCCTCTGACGATTAAATTTGGAATTGTCGGCGCGGGGATTTCTGTTGTTATTTCTTCGGTCCTGGTAACGCCTTTGGTAATT
>Ga0210024_1001173_pt1 | contig 23885 bp, 23 predicted proteins | sample CryGeymeta201525_FD_183988 | JGI IMG/M metagenome (GOLD analysis project Ga0210024, IMG submission 183988) | Groundwater microbial communities from Crystal Geyser aquifers in Utah, USA - Crystal Geyser metaG 2015-25 (SPAdes) (version 2) | ecosystem: Environmental > Aquatic > Deep subsurface >...
CTAAAATTGGGATAATTATTATATTTGTTTTTTTTTTACTAATATTTTTATAAGTTATAGGACTTACTTATATTATTTTGTAAATGAACATAAAAAGTCAAGAATTCATATTTGTTTTGTGTAGGTCCAGTAATGTTTAAAATTAAATTTATAAATATTATAATATTTAATTTTGATATTTCAAAAAATTTATTTGCTTAAAAATATAATTTTTAAGCAGATTTTTAAAAAATATCTCACAAATTAATTATCCCAATTTAAAGGGATGAGTACCCAGTCGGGTTAGATTCTTTAAATCCCCAAGAACTGAAATATCAGAAATATTATTAATGCTTAAATCCAGTCGGGTTAGATTCTTTAAATCCCCAAGAACTGAAATATTAGAAATATTGATGCCGCGGATACATAGTCCAGTTATATTTTTATTTTCATCAAGTACATAACCCTCTTCATGCGGAAATTCATGAAAATCAATTTTCTCTAATTGCTTTGATTCTATCTTGAGTAGTTTTCCTAATTGTTTGATGATTTCTAAATCTTTTGACATGTTCTGCATATTTAGTTATAGTTATATTAATTATTTGTTTGCTAACGATATACCGTATCTGCTAAATTTCAAATACCATTTTTCAAATACCAATAGTTTATTACAATTTGAGGATTAAATTTTAAAAATTTTAACATTAAAAATTTATTTTCAGAGATAATTAGTGAGGGGTGTTCATCCATAAACCACTTATTTTTTATTAAATTTAAAGGATATAAATTTTCATTTCAAAAAATTTAATATTCCTCTTCCCGCAAGCACTCCTGTTGCCGATGCATTAATTATATCTCTGCTTAATCCCGCCCCGTCTCCTGCTGCAAATAAATTTTTAACAGATGTCTGCATTGCTTTATCAACTTCAACACGCATCGCATAAAATTTAATCTCAGGGGCATAAATTAATGTTGAATCACTTGCCACGCCCGGAATTACAGCATTCAGTTTTTCCAGCCCCTCTAAAATATCCGCAAGGATTCTGTGTGAAAAAACCATTGCCAGATTGCTTGGTGTAACATCTTTAAGTGTCGGCTCAACAAAACTTCTCTTTAACCGTTCCGGTGTTGACCTTCTTCCCCACCTCAAATCACCTAATCGCTGAATTAACGGTTTTCCTCCGCCAAGCAAGGTTGCCGTATGAGCACATAATTCACCGTAAAGCGTTGTATTTTCCAGCGGCTCTGTTAAATTTATTTTAACTAGAAAGGCAAAATTTGTGTTTTCTGATTTTTCATTTAGTAAAGAATGCCCGTTAACACAGACAAAATTTTTATATCTCTCTTTAACAACAAAGCCATGATGATTTGTGCAAAATGTCCTAACAAAGTCCCCGTATTGCTGTGTCCATAACTGAAATTTCGGGTCCCTGTTAATACTTATAATATCATCCATAATAATTGCAGGTATCTCAACTCTGACTCCGATATCTATTGCTTTGTATCTAGCAGAAATTTTGTGTTTATTTATTACTTTTGAAGTCAATCCAACACCTATCCTTCCTGGACATAAAATTGTCTGGTCAGAAAAAATTTTTCTGTTGGGATGATTTTTCAAAACAATGCCTTTGCAGATATTATTTTCAACGATCAAATCCTCTACTTCTTCCTCTGTTAAAATTTCAACATTCCTGCTTTTCAGATAATTCACAAAATTTTTTATAACCCGGGTTGCTCCATCACTGCCCATATGTCTCTGCTGAATGTCAACAAAATGGACGCCTACACTCGCAGATTTTTTCTTCAGTTCGTCAATTTTTTCCTGGCAGGTTCCGAGCTTTTCTTTCGGCGCCCCAAATTTGACATAAACCTCATCAACATAATTCACGAGTTCCCATGCATCGCTTTTATTTTTTGTAAATTCCTCTAAATTTCCCCCTATGTCAGGCCTTAAATTTAACAAACCATCGGAAAATGTTCCTGCACCTCCGACACCGCACATAATATCGCAGGTTTCGCAGTTTATGCATTTTTCGGTTTCTTTCATCTGGCATATTCTTTTTTCAACGGTTTTTCCTTTGTCAATAATTAAAATTTTTAAATCGTTCCTGTTTTTGCATAATTCATAAGCGGCAAACATTCCTGCGGGACCTGCACCTATAATTATTGCATCGTATTTGTCCATAAGATAAATTTATAAAATTTGATTAAGCGGGTTTCCGCCTGACTACCTGTTTTTTATACATTTAACAATCTATGAATTATTTTTATAAATTCCTTTAATTTTTTGATGGTGTTTTGATGGAGTCTTTATGGCGTCTTTATGGCGTCTTTATGGAGTCTTTGTCGCCTTCATGTCGTTCTTATAATATATCCTGCCTTCTACCGGTGATGCTGATTTGCTCAAATATTCCTCTGGATACTATATAGGATAAATCACGACTGGCGGTTCTCTCTGATGTGTTGCACACCTTTTGATACTCTATGTTCGTTATTTTCCCTTTCTCTTTTACATAAACCACAGATTTAATCTGTCTATCGTTCAGACCAAGTTTATGCAAGTATTCCTTAGTATAAATATCCTTTTGTGAAATAATTATGGGAGTTAAATATTCAAGGAGATGAGGCAAAATAATGTGCTGACCCTCTAAAATTGGGATAATTATATATTTGTTTTTTTACTAATATTTCTAATATTTCCTCTATAAATCCTAAAACATTGTCTGTAATAGCATTAATAAGACGTTATGCAATTTTATTGAAAATCTCAAAGATTTTCAGTATTTAAAAAATCTCATAGATTTTTTAAAGATTGAAACCGAAGGTTTCAGTATATTTTCAAAACTTTGCGTTTTTAAAATACGCTCACTTCGTTCGGATATTTTCAAATCTTTGAGATTTTAAAATAAGTTCGCTTCGCTCTCATATTTTCAAAACTTTGCGTTTTGAAAATAACCTCACTTCGTTCGGATATTTTAAAATCTTTGAGATTTTAAAATCGCAGGTAAATTTCCTACCCCGAGTAGTTACTTAAAATTTTTATAAATTTCGCCCATGGTTTTCATATTTTTCTCTGCGAGAATGTCCAGCTTCCTGACTTCCGGGCGTTTTTCAAATTCATTACTTGCATTTATAAATAAAATTTTGCCTTTCCTTTCACATTCCTTATTTTTATTCAGAATTATTATTGCCCCAGGCGCCCCTGTATTATAAAATAATTTCTCGTTCTCATAAATTTATTCAAATTCTCTGCAAAATTTTATCGCCTCAGGAATTGCATCAACTAATTCCATCGCATCAAAATTTGAATTCTTCCCGAATAAAATTTCTCCCGCCAATCCGTTTAAGAACGTCCCAGCGCACGCACTTTCAAACACATCATCATTCTGAGCGTAAATTCCCGCAATAATTCCCGCAAGAACATCACCTGTTCCCCCGACAGTTAACCGTATGCAGTCCTTTTCATTAAATTTTAATCTTTTTGCATCCGCGATAATATCTGTCTTTCCTTTAAGCACTATTGTTGTGTTGTATTTTTCTGCAAAATTTTGGACAGCCATTGCTTTGTTTTCTGTGTCTTCGTTATACAAATCAACGCCAAATAATGCCTTAAATTCCCCCAGATGCGGAGTTACAATACATTTTTCATTTAAAATTTCCGGCTTTATTAACTTCAATGCATCTGCGTCAATAACTGCCTTCTTTGCCTTTTCAATCACATTATTTATCAGGTCATTGCCTGCTTTTAATGAAATCCCGTTTCCAATTGCTACACATTCAAATTTTGTGCAATCAACAGTCAAATTTTGCAGATATTCTTCATCCTCACACGGCAAAAATATTAAAGTCGGGTCAAAAATCCGCTTCTGGACAAATTTAGGGGCTGCAAGGTAAGTCAGATCATTAAATTTTTGTGATGCCTTTGCAGTCAGATAAGGAGCTCCGACATAATCCCTGCTTCCCCCGATAACCAGTGTCTTTCCAAAGTATCCTTTATGTTCGTCTCCTTTGTACTCCTTCATTGCAGTTAAAAAGTCCCCGACACCACACATATTGCGAATTTTTTTTGGAACTCCTATGCCCTTGATTATTGCATTTTTTGTCTTTTGAATTTCAAAAGAAATAACTTTGTCAGCGTTAAACTGGATTTCGTCGTCTCCTGTCGGAACATCAACGGCAATTTTGTAGCAGTTAATTTCGTTGCTCAATTCGTTTGCTAAATGGACAATTGACTTGATTGGCTCTCTTAACCTTCCTTTACTTCCGACACCGATTAGAGCATCAACAACAACATCTGGGTTAAATTTTAAAATTTCTTTTTTGTATTCTTCAATTTCTTTGCTGTCTTTTATTATTTTTATGTTGGCAAAATTTTTCAAAATGTCAAGATTTTTCTGATTTTGAAGGGTTCTGTCTCCTTTTAAAGAATAAACCAGAATTTCCTTTCCTTCGGCGAGTAAATGTCTTGCAGCACACAAACCATCTCCGCCGTTATTGCCGGTTCCGCAGAATATTAAAAATTTGTTGAAATTTATGCATTCGTCTGCAATGCTTCTTCCAGCATTTTCCATTAAAAGTACGGTGTCAATTCCAAAAAATTTTGCGTTTAAATCAGTCCGTTTTGTTTCTTTTTCTAAATCCATTGTAAAAAATAAATTAACTTTTTGATAATAACTTTTTGATAATTTATTAATTTCAACTTTTATTCTTTTTATTATTTAAATACTTAATTCCAAAAACATAATTCTCTTTGTTAATAATAAATTAAAATAAAACATAAAAGATTGCTGAAAATTTAAACATAACTTAAAATTTAACATGATAAATAAAATTTCAACTTTTATTCTTTTTATTATTTAAATACTTAATTCCAAAAACATAATTCTCTTTGTTAATAATAAATTAAAATAAAACATAAAAGATTGCTGAAAATTTAAACATAACTTAAAATTTAACATGATAAATAAAATTTCAACTTTTATTCTTTTTATTATTTAAATACTTAATTCCAAAAACATAATTCTCTTTGTTAATAATAAATTAAAATAAAACATAAAAGATTGCTGAAAATTTAAACATAACTTAAAATTTAACATGATAAATAAAACATAAAAGATTGCTGAAAATTTAAACATAACTTAAAATTTAACATGATAAATAAAACATAAAAGATTGCTGAAAATTTAAACATAACTTAAAATTTAACATGATAAATAAAATTTAAAAAATTTAAGATGAAAATTGTAGTTACTGGAATTCCGGGAACAGGGAAAACAACAGTTTTGGAAAAAGCAATTGCCAAATCAGAAAAAAAATACACACATATTAATTACGGAAATGTGATGTTTGATGAAGCAAAAAGTAAAGGCTTGGTTAAGGATAGAGACGAAATGAGAAAACTTGATCCAAAGATTCAGAAAGAAATCCAGAAAAATGCTGCCAAAAAGATTGGAAAAATGGAAAATGTTATTATAGATACACACGCTTCTATCCTGACACCTAATGGATATTTACCTGGCCTTCCTGAATGGGTTCTAAAAGAAATTATGCCGAACACAGTTGTAATTCTTGAGGCATCATCAGAAGAAATTTCAAAAAGAAGGTCAAAAGATGTATCCAGAAAAAGGGATGCCGAGGATATTGAAGGTATAAAAGAGCATCAGGAAATGAACAGGGCAATAGCAATGGCTTATGGCGTACTTACAGGAGCAACAGTAAAAATAATAAAAAATCCTGACAATGGTTTGGAAGATGCTGCAAAAAATTTAGCAAACATTTTTTAAGGAAAACTAAAAATCTGAATAAATCAAAATAAAACATAAAAAATTTAAAAAAAATAAAAAAATGGCAGCAGAAAATGTTGTTAAGGCAGGGGATGTAATGACAAAAGACATAATATATATTGATGGAGGTGCAACAGTTAAAGAAGCAGTGAAAAAAATGAACATTAAAAGAGTATATAGTTTGATAGTAAATGCGAGAAATGTGGATGATGCCTTTGGAATTGTGACAAGAAAGGATATTGTAAGCAAGATCGTTGCTCAGGGAAAAGACCCAAAAGCAGTAAAAGTGCATGAAATTATGACAAAGCCGTTGATTACTGTCTCTCCGGGGTTGAGCGTTAAATACTGTGCGAGATTGTTTGCAAAAACAGGAATCAGAAGAGCGCCTGTATTTGACGGAAAGAAAATTGTGGGAATGATCAATAATACATCATTGGTGAGAACATTGATGCAAAAGTAAAAAAAATAATAAATCAGGAATAAATCAGGATAAAATAAAAAATTTAAAAAAACCAAAATGGCAGCAGAAAATGTCGTTAAGGCAGGGGATGTGATGTCAAAAGACGTCGTGTATATAGATGGAAATGCAACAGTTAGAGAAGCGGTGAAGACAATGCTTGAAAAAAAGGTGTCGGCATTGATAGTAAATGCGAGAAATGTGGATGATGCATTTGGAATTGTAACAAGGAAGGATGTTGTAAACAAGATTGTTGCTCAGGGAAAAGACCCAAAAGCAGTAAAAGTGCATGAAATTATGACAAAGCCGTTGATTACTGTCTCTCCGGGGTTGAGCGTTAAATACTGTGCGAGATTGTTTGCAAAAACAGGAATCAGAAGAGCGCCTGTATTTGACGGAAAGAAAATTGTAGGGATATTGAGCAACTCTGACATATTTAAAACAGTTGCATAATAAATCTACACAACAAAATCTGGCAGTAAAATAAAGAAAGGATTTTTTTATTTTGTAACTATTCAGAGGGTATTTTCAAAATGTTCTGAACATTTTGTAAATATCCGAGCAAGAATGAGCGTATTTTTGAGATATCTGAATAGTTACCTCTTTTTTTATTTTTTTCAAAGAAATTTAAATATTTGTTTAATTTTATATTTTACTTAACGGCGATTCGTCTGTTCCTGTCTTATGTATCTCTTCTTTCAATTCATCTGTGCTTATTATGTTTCTTTCTTCTCTGTCTTTCCTTTTTCCCGTTTTTCCTTTTTCCTTACTTTCTTTTTTATATTCGTAAGAAACATCACCAGGCATTCCCGAAAGTGAAAGTGGTGATGTCTGCGATAGATTTTCAATCACTTCCCCTGTGGGTTGTTCCGCTGGTTGTCTGGATACAACTTCTTTTTTAATAACCCTTCCTGATACAACATATTTATATACAATGAATGCCGCAATCAGCAAAATTATAAAAACAGCCACAATTGCGGGGTCAACAGTATGGATCTCCTTAGAACTTGTGTAAGGTAAGAAATTTTCTTTTTCTACTGTAAATACATAATTTCCCCATTCATCTGGTTTAAATTTTGTCTCTCCTTTTTTATTAGTAAGCAATGTTAAATTTTTTTTGCCCGGAAACAGGATATTAAATTTCGCATTTTGCACAGGAAGATTATTTGCTTTTGAAAATATCTTTACTGTAACCTCTCCTTCTTCATAGTCAATTGTTACATTCATCTCTGCTGGCTCAACCGTGAATGTTCCATTTACTGTCAAAAATCCTTCCTTTTTGATTTCAACAAAATACTCCCCGACAGATGGCATGAATTCAACAAAATTTCCAAATTTTTCTATTTTTTCATTGTTGTTTTTGTTAACAATCACGATATTCATTTCTGTTTTGGGTTCGGTTGTCAGATAAATTGTCTGTATTTCACCGTGAGTAAGCACATTTTTATCTATATTTATTTTGTTATTTCCGCTGACTATGATTTCCTTATTTATAGGAATAAAACCGTCTTTTTTTACTGATACATTATTCACTAAATTTTTTATTTTGTGATATGTGTCTGCTTTTTCATTATTTATGTAAATTTCTGCGTTCAGGGTGGTATTTTTTGAGTCCTTTACACGAAAACGAACAGTATCTCCGACTTTTAAATTTTCCTTTTTCTCGTTGGATAAAATTTCAATAAACATTTCATCAAAAGCGAAAACAGAAACAATATTTGCTTTTATTGTCACATCTTCTACGCTGATTTCATACTTGCCGGACACTGGCGGCGTCCAGGAAAATTTACCGTCTTTTATTGGAGGTATAGTGATTGAGCCATCAGGATGTGTAATTTTGACATTAAGTGAATCAATATGAATCACATTATCTGCATCATTATCATCATTATCTGCAAAAATTTTTCCAGTGACAACATCCAGGACTTTGACATTTTTCTGAATATCAATGTTAAGTATTATTTCATTTGATAATATCTCAATATCCTTTGAGTCAGTCCAGTAATCATCCCCGCGGGACGCAGTGATTGTGTAATTACCCGGCAAGGTCAAGTTTAAAGGGAAAACTGCTTCGTTTGACGAATAAGAAAGTATGATGCTTTGTTTTGTATCTTTGTTATAAATTTCAATGTTATAAAATCCTATAATTTTTTTTCCACCCAATCTTGACGAAATTCCATCCACTCCATACATCTCATCCACCTTATCCATCTTTATAAATATTTCCTTTTTGTCTGAAATTTTTGCGTGTTGCGGAAGGTGCATAATCTCTATTCTTCCTTTAATTGGAAATTTTATGGTTTTATCGCAGTAAAATTTGCCGGAAATTTTATCATGTTGCCTGATAATTATGGTGTATTCGCCGACACCGTAACCGTAATCCGAAGGGGAAAATTTGAACGATTCAGCCCTTGTTTGTCCTCTTTTAACCACTACATCATCTTTAATGATAAGGATATTGGCATTTTTTACTATGTTTCCATCATCATCTTTAATTAGTATTTCAATTGTGTCGCTAAGGCATTTTTTTCCATCTGGAGAAATTTGAATGTTAAGTGTGCTGCCATGCATTATGATTTCTTCATTGTGAGTTATTTTTTGTCCTCCAACCCATATGAAGAAGGTCAGGTTATGCTTTTTGCAGTCGTACAATGCTTTTTTTGTTTCAATGGGGAGCATGATGTTTTGTTTTTTTGTTTCATTTTTGAGGAGGGTTGCTTTTTCGGTTAAAATTTCTCTTTCATCAAACAGAACATTGTATGAGAATGCAATTATATTGCTTTCATTATTTTTAAAGTCCGCAGACAGAGAAATATCTTTGGTATGATTTAAATGGACATTTTCAACAATAACCTCGGCAGATGCAGATGCAGCTGTCCAAAATATCGCGGCAAATATAAAAGCAAATAAGACAGATACAAATATAAGGCATCTATCATTTAGTGCAAAATTGTTTTTTACCCCTGAATCATGTAACCATAAATTTAAACCATTCATTTTAAGTAAAATATATTATATAAATTTAGGAATGAAATCATAAATTGTTAAATACTAAAAATAATCAGATATAAAAATAATCAGATATAAATTTAAACTTAAATTTGTTACATTAAATCCCGAGTTTCCCACTCCTGCGTAAAAGTTTGGGCGTAATTTTTAAATCCCAAAGATTTGAAAATATCCAAACGATAGCGAGGTAATTTTCGGTGCTCATCCCTTTAAGTTGGGATAATTAATTTGTGATATATTTTTTAAAAATCTGCTTAAAAATTAAAATTGGATATTATAAATTTAATTTTAAACATTATAGGACATACACAAAACAAATATGAATTCTTGACTTTTTATGTTCATTTACAAAATAATCTAAGTAAGTCCTATAACTTATAAAAATATTAGTAAAAAAACAAATATATAATTATCCCAATTTTAGTGGGGCAGCACCTATTTTTTGATTGTGGAAAAGATGGGTTAAATATTTCATAAATAATATCTCATAAGTATCTCATAAATAATATCTATAAACATCTCATAAATACTTCATAAACAACACCACATAAATACCTTGTAAATATCACATTAAATACCACATAAACACCACATAAACACCACATAAACACCACATAAACACCACATAAACACCACATTAAATACCACATAAACACCACATTAAATACCACATAAATACCACATAAACACCACATAAACACCACATTAAATACCACATAAACACCACATAAACACCACATTAAATACCACATAAACACCACATTAAATACCACATAAACCCCTCATAAATATTACCTTTAAAAAATGAAAGGAAAGATTATAAGTGTTGTGCAAAATTCTGTTGTAATAAAGGCAGATGTCCGAACGGATATAAAAGGAGGAATAATGTATGGAATGGATTCAAAAGGATGGTTGGATGCTGACAGTTCCGTAAAATTTAACCCGAACAAGCTTCTGAATTACGAAATTTTATCTGATGATAAAGTTCTCGGAAAAATTTCAAATGTAATCGGAAAGGTAAATGATTTCTTTCTAGTATGTGATTTATATGACAAAGGTATTACTTTGGACATGATGGGAGAAGATGTTGAAATTTTAAAACGAACCCATAATAAAAAAAAGCAGCACATACGGCATAAAAATTATAAATACGAAAAAAGAACTTCGGAAGATAACCTGAACCGGAGAGAAGAAAAAAATGTGAAATATAAAAAGACAACATGGCAAAAACAAACAGCGAAAAGATAAAAAAAGCAGGTAATTGCAAAGATAAAAACAAAGTAGGACTTAACAATAATGAACATAATGAATCCGGGAAACAAATTACTGAAGAATTAAAAGATACTGAAGAATTAAAAGAATTAAAAGAATTAAAAGAATTAGAAAAATGTGAATTAGAAAAAGATGGTGATTTAAAGAACAGTGATGATAAAAAAGGCAATACAAATTATGTGTACAAATATATCTGTCCGAACTGTAATTCTTCTGTTGTTGTCACTGATAAGAAGCATGGCGAAATCAGATGTGATAACTGCGGTATAATATTAGAAGAACAAATTATTTCATCAGAAAAAGAGTGGAGGGTGTTTAATGATGAAACCTCCGGGGTTGTCCGATCCGGCGGTTCAGTGAAGAACTCACAATGGGATAAAGGACTCACAACCAGGGTCGGAACAGGATACACGGATGCTTATGGCGCTCCAATATCTGCAAAGGCAAAAATCAAATATGCACGACTGAGAAAACTCCAAAACAGAATCAAATTATTAAATACAAAAGACAGAAATTTTGTCCTTGTATCATCAAAGGTTGACAGGATTTTAAGTACCCTTGATGTTGGAAACAAGATAGAATACATGAAAAACGAATGTGCATATATTTATAAAAAAGCAATGGAAAAAGGACTTGCAAAAAGAAAAAATCATCAAGGTATAGCAGCAGCAATAGTTTATATTTTATGCAAGATAGATAAAATTCCGTTTCAGTTTCTTGATATATGTAAAGCAGCAGATGTTGCAAGGCAGTTGGTGTGGAAATATATAAGGGTCCTGCAACCAGTAATTGAGGAATTGCATTCTGAGAGGATAAATGCTGCCCTTAACAAGGAATGCCAAAATAACACAGATATAAAGAACAGTATAAGGAGTATTCCCAAAGATTATCTGAATAAATTTGCAGACAGATGGAATCTTCCACCAGTTATTGAAGAAAGAGCAAAAGAAATTTTAAAATCAATCGGCAAAAATGGTGTTTTGAGCGGAAGATCGCCAGCAGGATTTGCCGCCGCTGCACTTTACATTGCCGCAAGAGAAAAAAATATATATCTTAAACTTTCCTTAGTCCATGAGGTAAAATATCTGACATTAATGAATAAAATAAAATTGCTGGAAAAAATAGTATAGAAATTTAATTAAAATTTTTGATTCCTATGAGCTTGTCCAACTGTAGCGTTATTTCTTTTTGATAATATTTGGTGATTCATTATAAATTAATGTTTTTTAAAGATATTTTAATACTTTTTAAAATATATTTTATCAACTTTTTAGGCATAGAAAGTAATTATTATATATTAAAAAAATGGATCAAAAAAAGATGAAGGTAAAAGTATATGACAAAATAATTTTAACTAATGATACTTTCATGGAGGAAATTGTAGATAAACTGCTCTTTGTCAAACTAAAAGGCGATAAAGAAGATACAATATTTGTTTTACAAAAAGATAATATTGTTTGCCCTAAGTGTGAATCTGATGTCAAACCATGCGGAAGTCAGGTAGGTGGAAAGCGAATGTATAAATGTAAAAAAGACTGTTGTGGATATAGATTTACACCAAGTGAAACTCTTCCAAAGATGCGGCACAGTATTAAAGAGGTTGTTAAAGGATTAAGATACTATAAAGAAGATAAAATTTCACTACTGGATGTATCAGATATTCTTCGCGATGAAAAGGTTTTTATTTCATATAATGGCATTTGGAAGTGGGACAAGATTACTACCAATATTTTGAAAGCATTAATAAATGCATTTGAATTCCAAATTGAAAAGGAAAAAAATGAAACAAAGCAAATTAAAGATAAAGACCTTAAGTTTTTGGTGAAAAATATAAAATTCTTGGTTATACATAATAAGTTGATAAATTACATGCTTCAGAAGAAAATGACTACGTGGAAACAATTAGAGGAAAAATTTGGAATTTCAAAATCAACACTAATGAGACGACTACAAACGACAGAACTTATAAGAAGCATAAACTGTAACAAAAAATATCTCACACTTAAAGAAATTGTGGAGAAAAATGCGAATGAAAACGGAATCTGGCGGGCTGATAATGTAGTTTTTTCTACTTTAGGGACTCTTAATTCAACAATAGTAAATCTTGTTGAAAAATCAGAATCAGGTATGAGTATGGTTGATATTAAAAATTACCTGAATACCTCACCAAAACAAAATGTTGTTGATTTATTAGAGGAAGAAAAAATAACATGCAATAAGTTTGGTCACAAGCATGTTTATTTTTCACTGACAAAAAGCGAAGAGCAAATCAAATCAAGAATTAATATAGAACCAAAATGCACAATTAAACTGGATGCAAAAGATGTAAAATTCGCAGCGCAAAAAGTAGGTGAAAGGGTTAGAAATATTGTCAAAGATGCTATAGAACATGTTGGTATAAAAGAGGGAGACATATCTATAGTAGATGTATTATAGTAAATTTGCTAACTTTTTGTATAGTTATCAAATTTACGAGTATAGTCATTTTACTGCAAAAAGTCAGTAAAATGACTATAATGGAAATGTATTAATGGCGAGTGTTATGAAGCCGCTCAAACACATAGATTCAGACAGACATCTTGCAAGGATTCTAAAAAACAATCCAACACTAGATGGATTTTATAACTTTAAAGAACCACCTGGGCATTCAACAATTTCAAGTGTCAAAAAAGAGTTTGGAGAAGAACTGTTATGAGTATATATTCAAAAGTATAGCGATGTGGATTCTTAAAAAGTTAGATATAAAAGAACTTATTATTGCGGTTGACACAACACATGCGTTTAAATATCAGAATAATAAGTGTGGAATTAAAATACATATTGCAGGGGTACATCCTTTTGGCATACCAATAGCATTCACACTAATGGAAAGAAAAGCACATGATATGGCTACTTTTGAGGAGATAATTGACATATTACTATCCTACGAAATAAAAATCAAATTTATAATTGGCGACGGGGCGTATGATAACGCAAATTTTTATTACCTTGTTGCAGTCAAAGCAAAAGGGGAAGGTATTGCAAAATATAATCCTATAAGAAGTGAATTTAAAGATAAACCAACCAATTTAGACATTGTTGAGTACTTGAAAAATAGATATAATGCATATTGTGAAATAATAAAAAAAGACAAGTGTAGACCAGGACCAGAACGAACAGAACCATTACATAAAGGAATTGTTCTTTCTGACCCCCATGTCCAGGGAGAAATGCTTAGGAATTTTCCAGTAACAGCGTGGAATTCTAATGAGCGAGATGAACTATATAAACACAGAACTCTTGCTGAACGTATAAATTCGATACTGTATATAATTCAAACTATGGCTTGGATTAGAAAATCTGAGAACATATAGCAAAGATGCGAGGATATTTAACATTTATTCAAGTTTTATCAGTCTTCTGATTATATCAATGTTGGCGATTGAACTTGAGGTTCCCGAAGCAATGTTAAGAGTAAGTATATGGGATATGTAATATAGTAAAAAATCTATAGTGTCAAGATGCGCCTGGGTTGTTTTATATTTTATAATTTTGCGCATTTAAGCATTTAAAATAAGTTTGTTTTTTTACACAAAACATAGTCATTATTGTAAAAAGTTACAGTATTGAATAGAAATCCAAGTCCGTTTTGGCGTCATGAAAAAATATTGCTGGATGGACGAAAAAGTAACCACTCTCTAAAAAATTCTATTTTTATTTCTATTCAAATTATTTTTATAGAAATCTGAATTTTTAACTGATCAAAAAATTGGAATAACCCTACAGTTGGACAAGCTCTTTAATATCTCTAAAAATAAATTCTTAAGAGGCGGGAAAGATGGGATGTATTGTTAATTTTATATTCCAAATAAATCTGAAATTTTAAAATAAGTTCGCTTCGTTCTCATTTAAAAATTCCGTAAATTTTTAAAGATTGAAAATCTTGTAGATTTTCAATATATTTTCAAAAATTTGCGTTTTTAAAATAACCTCATCCGTAGATTTTAAATTAAAATTTAAAAAATGCCTCAGTAGCTCAGTGGCAGAGCGTTCGCTTGGTAAGCGAAAGGTCACGAGTCCGATCCTCGTCTGGGGCTTTAAATTTTTTACTTTAACTAAATTTTAACATTCGCGAAAATGTATGAAGACATCTTAAATTTATTTAAAAACACAGGGATAAAAATTTCCGAAAGTGCGGGCGAAATTTATGGAACCTGTAAAGCATCTGAAATTATCGGAAACGGCGCAGGAGGAGACAAGACAAAAAAAATAGACAAGGTTGCAGAGGATATTGTAATCAGTGAAATTTCCAATAATTACGATGATTTTTGTATAATATCAGAAGAAGCAGGAATTAAATTTTTCGGGAAAGCAGGCAGTAACGACTGTAATAAATTTTTCTTTGTAGATCCGATAGACGGTTCAAATAACGCAACCCGCGGAATTCCTCTGTTTGCAACATCTCTGGCATTTTCAACATCACGATACATTGATGATATAAAAGCTGGCTATGTCAGAAATATATTCGGGGAAGAATATTATGCGGGCAGGGGAAAAGGAGCGTATAAAATCAATAATCTGGACAAGTCCAAACCCACAAAGAAAATTTTAATGAATTCAGACACAGATGATATTGAATTTTTAGGGGTTGAGATTGCATCTTATGGGAAAAATCTGTACAAAATTTCAAAAATTATGCAGGTTGCGAAACACTACAGAACCGTCGGAAGTATCGCTCTCGGATTATGTTATGTGGCGAGTAATGCGTTAGATGCATACCTTGATTTGAGGCCTCCGAGAATTCTGGATTTGACAGCAGCAAAACTTATAATTGAAGAAGCAGGAGGGGTGTGTTTTCTTGGCAAAGAAAATTTAAAGATAGATACAAAGGTCAAGGCAAATTTAATTGCCGGAAATAAAAACAATGTTAAAAAAATAAAAAAAATTTTGGAAATTTAACAAAATTTGTAACTATTCATTTCACTTCATTTCACTTCAGTCCTGCTTACTTTACTGCTTTCTTGCTTTGCATCCTTACTCTGGCTGCACGGTTAATTTTCCCTGTCTTCCCGTTGATATCTGCAATTTTCCCTGAAATGTCTTTACAAAACCATCCTCAACGACAACCTTATCCCCGCTATGTACCTGGTTTATCTGCTCATTCCACAATGTCAGTGTTGCATCTCCTGTTTCATCTTTTACTGTTGCAGTGGCAACAGTTCCCGGTCCTCTATAGCTTGAAAAATTTCTTGGTTCTCCCACTTCTTCTACATCTAATTCTATCCTGTCCACGGCCGCATTCGGCCTTAAATCGCTTACTTTCATTTTAAAAATTTAAAAATTTAAAAATTGATATTAATTAAAATTTTGTATAATAAATTAACAACTTTAACTAAATTTATTATTTGTTCTTATAAATTTCGTGAGAAACAAACGGAAATTAAAAAAATCTAGTAAGATGTGTGATTGTAATAAAGTTGTTGCAAATTTTCAAATCCTCTGTGAATTTGAAAAAAATTTTCAAAATTTTTGTTTTCGCTTTTTGTATCACGCGAGGATATAATATGTTTCATTTTTCTTTCCTTTTCTTACAATCCAACCCTCTTTTAAAAGTTCGTTCATGGCAATCCATGCTGTGCTCTTTGCGACATTAAACATTTTCATCACATATCCCGTTGTGATTTTTCCTTTCTGTTTGAGTTCTTCAATAATTTTTTCTTTTTCTTCCTTCTTAATTTTCTTTATTTCTTTTTCTTTTTTTGCCTCTGACTCTGTTCCGGTCTTTATTTCTTTTTGTTTTTTTGGCATTCCTGTTTTTCCTTTTCCTTCCTCTTTTGGGATCTCTGTTTTTGGGATCTCTGTTTTTGGGATCTCTGTTTTCGGAATATCACCTGTTTGTTTTGTTCCTTCCTTTGTTTTTATCTCAACTTTTGTTTCTTTTGGTTTTTTTAGTATTCTTGCTTTTCCTTCTTCTTTTGGAATTTCCTCTTTTACAATTTCATTTGTTTGTTTTATCTCTTCTTTCACACCTGCAAGGACATAATATGTTTTAGGATGTTCTCCGATTTTTGTAATCTGTCTTTCTTTTAAAAGTTGTTTTATAGGAATTGATACTGCTTTTCTTGTGACCTTAAACATTTTCATTACTTCTGCTGTTGTAATTTTTCCCTTCTGTTTGAGTTCTTCAATAATTTTTTCCTTTCTTTTATTATTAATCCCTTTGATTATTTTACCTTTGGCCTTTTCCTCTTTTACATCCTCTTTTGGAATTTCTGTTTTTGGAATTTTCTCTTTTATAACTTCATTGGTTTGTTTTACTTTTTCTTTTACACCTGCCGGTGCTTTTTCCTTTCGTTTTCCTTTTTCTGATTTTTCTACTTCTCTTGCTTTTTTTGGCCTTCCTACTCTTTTTTTTCCTTTTCCTTTTCTAAGCTTGTCCATAAATTCTTCTGCTGTCATCCATCCTTCTGCTTTTTCTTCTGCTGTCATCCCTCCTTCTGCTTTTTCTTTATCTGCTTCTTTCCCGGATTCTTCAATTTTTTCTTTGGTTTTTGCTTCTTCACTCTCTTCGCCTGCAAATTTAATTTTGCACATCTTAACCACGGCTTCAACTGCCCTTTTTGCATAATCCACCCGTTCGTGTGCTTCAAGGCGACTCATTCCGGGTCCCGAAATTCCCAATGCAACCGGCTTGTTAAATTCAAGTGACAAATCCATAATCTTCCTTGACGCCTGTTGTGTTATAATATCATCATGTTCTGTTTGTCCCTCAATAACTGCCCCCAATGTTACAATACAGTCAATGTTCTTTTTTGACAGCAAAATTTTAACCCCGAACGGAATGTCATAAGTTCCCGGCACCTTCATTACCTCAACAATTTCTGCATTTAAAAATTTAGCATGCTCCTTTGCTAGTTCAACCATTGCATAAGTAACATCGTAATTAAATTCTGCTGCTACGATTCCTATACTGATTTTTTTGCCCTCCATTTTAAATAAATAGTAAATTTAAATACTTATAAAATTAAATTATTAACCCTTTTCATACCACCTAATGCAATTTAAACAAAGATTTTATGAGCAGTTTTTTCATAAATAATTAAAATTTGAAACATTAAATTTAAATACTTATAAACTGAATTATTAAAAAGTAAACGAAAATAAGAAACATACAGCAAAAATATAAATTAAACAACAAATAAATTAAACAGGAAACATAAAATTAAAATGCCGTCAATGTATAAACACATAGGATTACTTTACAGAGGACTGAGAAAAAAATTAAAAGACCCGAATTTCAGTGACCTAAAAACCATTATTAAGGGAAGAGTAATGAAATTCAGACACAATGAAGAAGCGATAACTCATACAGAAAAGCCGATACGACTTGACAGGGCAAGAATGTACGGATACAAAGCAAAGCAGGGCTTTGTTGCGGCTGTCTGCAGGGTAAGAAAAGGCGGAAGAAATATAGGCATTCCATCCGGAGGAAGGAAACCTATGGGACATAAAAAACTTACTCCGGTAAAGTCAATTCAGCGAATTGCGGAAGAACGAACACAAAGAAAATTTATGAATCTGGAAATTCTTGCTTCTTATCTGCTTTATGAAGATGGACAGTATAAATATTATGAAGTAATAATGGTGGATCCGTATCATCCGGTAATAATGGCAGACAAAGATGTAAATTACTTGTGTGCCCCCAAACAAAAGCACCGGGTCTTCAGGGGTCTGACACCAACAGGTCATAAAGCAAGAAAGAACAGGGCATGAAAAATTTAGTGCTTTAAATTTAATGTTTTGTTTCTCTCCTGAAATTCACTTAAATTTAACAAATTTAACAAATATTTTTTGTTTTTATTTCTAATTTTTGGTGTTTTAATAAATTTTGGGGCTGTGGGGTAACCTGGCATCCTAATGGGCTCCAGAAATCTTAGCTGGAGCGCTGAGCCATTTCAACAAAAGTTGAAATCTCCGAAGGATAGTGAGGGGATTTTTGGCTATGACGAAAAAATTTGTATTGTATAAATATTATAAATACAACCATGCATTGGAGATACCCGCAGATGGGGGTTCAAATCCCTCCGGCCCCATTCAGACATTTTACTAAAAAATTACAGTGCTTTATGATGAGAAACGGGCGGTCTGATTATTATGATGAGATGAACAACCACTGAAAGCATTTAAATGTTTAATTGAAAGTAACCTTTGACACTCAACCATTTTCCATTTTGATGAACAAGATTAAATTTTATGGTAAGAAACCATAAAATAATTTTAATAAATATTCAGCAAGCATAAGAGAATATGCGATAAGCATGACGATGTATATATCTTTGTGAACACCTGTCAGAAAAAGGAAAATAAGAAAAATTCCGATTGCAACAACAATAAACAGAACTTTGTATTGTTTTGTATTTGTATTCGTATTTGTATCTTGCTGGTTTTCCTGCCAGTGTATTGGTTGCGATTGTATCAGGCATCCTTTTCCTTTTTCAATATTTGCTACCATAGTCAGGAGTTTTCTGCTTTTTTCATAGTATCCGATTTTTTGATAGCATATTGCTCCCTTTTTATAGTATTTTGCAGACAAAGTCAGTTCCCCGCGTTTTTCAAACTCACTGCCAATAAGTTCATATTTTTTGGCAGCATATTCAAAATTTCCCTGTTTTTCATATTATTCGGCACGTTTTTGACATGTTTCCAACATGTCCCTGTCATTTATCATTTTTACAGTATTTTTTTATTTTTTCTTTGATCTTTAACAGTTCATCATAGACGCCTCGTTTTTTCACATTTTCTTCAATATACTTTTCATTTAGTTTTCCCGTCTGTCGCAAATAAATCCCGATAGCATCATTTATATCCTGTTCTCTTGCAAACAGGAGTTTGTTTATTATTGTGTCTTCCGGGGATGCTACAAGTATTTCAACGCCATTGTTGTCAATTTTTCTTTCTGTCTTAATTGTTTGTTTTTCTCCCGCACCATAAGCACCCTTGGCATCTATGTGATATACAGAAAGCGTATCAAATATTGTAAAATGACTTTTCTCTTTTAATGCTTCTTGTATTTCATACTCTTCAACTGAAAAATCATTTGCGCGCAAAACATCAACAAATTTCTGAATTTTCTCCTGTTTTAAATCCATTATAATATCAACATCTCTTGTGGTCCTGATATTTCCCCAGCACACAACTGCTATGCCGCCAATTATTGCATAATCAATGTCAAGTTTTTTCATAATTTTTGCAATATCTGTTACGATGTCCTCTAATGTTCGTTTTTTATCTTTGTTCATTTTGTCGCTAATTTCGATAATTTTTCAGCAAAGTTGACCATATCAAACATTACTTTTAATGTTTCATCTGGTTTTTTATCTCTCAGTGCAATTGAGTCCCTTATTAATTCCTTTTCTGTCGTTTCTTTAACTTCCCGGCGCAGTTTTTGTATTTGTAATTTTTGTAATTTTTGTAATTTTTGAGATGTCATTTTTTTGGATTTTATGATTATTCTCTTCCCATTTTAATCTGATGGATAATGATATTTATCTGTTTCTGCAATTCATCGCTAATAACCATCTTTTCTTTCATTAGGTATTTGAGTTTTTCAATTATATCATCTACATCTTTTTTAAATTCTCCTCTGGCATAATTTTTTAGGTCAATTGTGTATTTTAATGTGTTTTCTATATCATTATGAGCTGCACAAACAGTTACAACTTTTCCGCAATAAAAACACGACCTTTTCAGGTCCCCTTTCAATTTACTTTCACTCCATGATTTTTTGTATTCTATTTTCAAATATTCTATCAGATCTTTCTGCATATCAAAAACATTTTGATATCTATCTTCCTTTTTCTTCTCAAGGCATTTCATTATAATGTTATCAATCACTTTCGCATCCGCATTTATTTCAGATGGCTTTTTTGGTTTTTCCATTAAAATATTCATCAGTATTTGCTGTTGTGTATCTCCGTCAAACGGATTCTTTCCGGTAACAAGTTCATAAAATATAATTCCAGTCTGGAATATATCTGTTCTGCAATCTGCTTTTCCAAAATCCTTGGGAGAAAACAATTCAGGAGCAGCGTACATTAATGTATATCCTGTAACGGCGGTGTATTTTGAATCTTTAGCTATTTTGCTTAAACCCCAGTCGGTTATCTTTGGCTCTTCATTCAAAGTTAACAACACATTTTCCGGCTTTAAATCAAGGTGATATATGTTTTTTGAATGTGCTTCTGTGAGTCCCTGTAATAAATTATAAATCAATTCTGCTGCTTTTTCAATATCAACTGGCTTTTTTATACCCTCTAAAGACCCCCCACCAACATATTCTATTTCAAGATACGCACGGGGATAAATGTTTGCATTGTAGAGTTTGGCAATGTTTTTGTGATGCAAATCCCCCCATATTCTGATTTCTTTTAGGAATGTTTTGCCTATTTTTTCATTCATCTCTTTTGGAATTTTTATTGCAACAAACCGTTTGTCTTTTTTGCTTTTTGCTTTAAATACATAAGCAAACCCACCTTCGCCGATGAATTTTGCATCATCATAATTTTCTTCTAATTCTGCTGGAAATGAGCCGGATAATTTTTGTGGTTTTTGTCCCGCCGGTGTTAAAGGTTTTTCTGACCCCATGGATTTTAAATCAAAACTCTTAACCGTTGCATTTAAGAAGTATAATTCCCTCTCACATTTCTTAAAGATACCATCCACTTCACTGAATTTATGGTTTTCTATTGAATTTCCGGCTTCCGACAGCTCTATAAATATTTCTTTTGCTGACTTGTTTTCCTCTGAAACATTAAAACCATTGTTTTTTGCAACTGCAAGCCCGTGCAGTATATCGTCAAGTTTTGTTTTTAAATCATTCAGGATAATATTGTATTCTTCCTTTTTGCAGGCAGATATGCCGTTATTTATCGTGATTATATTTTTATCAATAATTTCATCTAAATTTTTATCCAAAATATTTGCGACATCTTTTTCTTTTTTTGCCCGTGTAATCTTTTCAAGTGATTTTTTATAAACTGCAAGTGCTTTCTCATAGTTTTTGTTATTTAAGTCATTATCTGCATCGCCGGATAATGATTGTGCAACAGTAATTAATTTAACAACATAACTTTTTTTTACTTCATTTATTTTTTCGTCAATTTCCGCAGCATCCTTTGCATTTCTAATCTGCTCAATTCTTAATTTCACCCACATCGGACTCAAAATCTTTTAAATCTTTTGTATCCAACAAATGTAATTTTTCATATAGTTCTTTTTGTTTCTGCAATCTTATTTTTTCTCTTTCTCTACTATCGTCAATCTTTGATTTTAATTCAGATATATCGTTTTCTATTTCCAATATGTTCTCTGAATTTTTAATTTTTAATTTTATAGAATTTACTTCATTATCAAATCCATTGGTTTCAAGAGAAAGCAACTCTTTTTCAAGTTTTTTTAATCTTTCAGAGATGAGTGGATCCCCAAAGCAATAAATATAACTATCATAAGAACCAACATAAACAAAATTTTCTGAAATTGCTGGTGATGAATACACACCACTTCCAGTTTCAAATTTCCATATCAGTTCCCCTGTGTTTTTATTCAGACAATAAATATAATTATCATCAGAACCAACATAAACAAAATTTTCTGAAATTGCTGGTGATGAATCCACAGAACTTCCAGTTTCAAATTTCCATATCAGTTCCCCTGTGTTTTTATTCAGACAATAAATATAATTATCATCAGAACCAACATAAACAAAATTTTCTGAAATTGCTGGTGATGAATCCACAGAACTTCCAGTTTCAAATTTCCATATCAATTTTAACTCTTTCGGATTTTTAATTATATCTGATGTCTCTCCCGTATGTTCAAGGTCATACCTGAACATATCCCAGTCACTTCCACTCATTTTTTGTTCTGTTTAAATTTTTAAATTTTTGAAATTTTAATTTTTATGTAATTTTTGTAATTGGTTTTGAGTGATTATATTTTTAATTTTTAAATTTTGAATTTTATGGCTGAATGGATAATATAAAATAATCCAAATCCGCAACACCATACATTGCACCATCAGTTTTGAAGGTTATGGAATGAGAACCAGCAGTAACTGGTCCTATATTAATTTTACCTGTATTTTTGAAAGAATTCCAGTCGTGCGTATTTTCCGGATAAAAATTTGCACGAGGTTCATATTCATTGTCAATATAAATCCTAATTGAAATAGAATGGATATTGTTGCAGGAATATCTGATATCAATATCCAGGTTGCATGTATCAGATATTTGTACATTATACTTTGCATATCCGGATTTGGAATTATAAGGTGATTTACCTTTGCATCCAAATTGGCCAAGAACCTTGCCCCCGGATGCGCCTGTTCTAAAAACATTATTCGGGTCTCCAACAGAATAGTCATCTACATTTTCGCACTCTCTTTTTATCATATCTCTGGATTCATCAATACATCTGCTCAATGATATAATTCCCATAACTCCGACAAGGAACAAACCTGTGCATATTATATATTTTAAATTTTTATTTGTATTTTTCATTGTGATTTTGTTTAAGTGAGTCCGATTTATAAATTTCTTAAATTTCTTAAATTTCTTAAATTTTGCATTTAAACACCCTCTTTGAAGTATTCAAAGTCCTCTGTAATTATCCTGTAAAGGTAAGATAATGCCGGCTCAAATGCCTCTATCACTATTAATAATTTTGTTTCTTTGGTTGTTCCTTTGCCATCTTCACCGCTGCTGAATTTTACAACAACATCTCCACCGCCTTTATTCGTATAAACAGAATACTCTTTTATCCTTGGTTTTTTGGATTCTCTTTTAAGCACCCCTTTTCTTTTTGCCATAACAAAACCAACAAATTTTTCAACTGCATTCACATCAACATCAAATGACATTTCAGTTTTCTTCCTGCCTTTTTCTAAATTTAAAGACAATTCATCCAATTTGAAAACATCAATATTTTTTTCGGAAATTTTTGACGCTAATTCATTTACAATTTCATCCGGTTTGCCATCAACCAAAAAAGTAATGCCTGGCGGCTTAATAATGTTTACTTTATCCTCCCACAATTTAATGATATATTCAATTCGTTTACGTTCCGCATCATTAAAATATTTTGCCGTTATTAAGTACATTCTTATTTTTAAAATAGCATATAATTAATTATTGGTAAAAATATATAAAACTAAAATTGTCCTTTTTAGAGACATTAGAAAATTTCATAATTTCCTGTATTGGAACCAATATAAGTTGTACCGATAAAATTCCCATGAATGTAACTTTTTTATCACTGAATTTTCATTTATTTTATGAAAATTCAAAAAGATTGTGTGTTTTTATATCTAAAAAACATACAAAAAAAAGGGTACGGATATTATGGTACAG
>Ga0210024_1001180_pt1 | contig 23795 bp, 22 predicted proteins | sample CryGeymeta201525_FD_183988 | JGI IMG/M metagenome (GOLD analysis project Ga0210024, IMG submission 183988) | Groundwater microbial communities from Crystal Geyser aquifers in Utah, USA - Crystal Geyser metaG 2015-25 (SPAdes) (version 2) | ecosystem: Environmental > Aquatic > Deep subsurface >...
GCCGATCATCGAGACGCAGGCCGGCGACGTGTCGGCCTACATCCCGACCAACGTGATCTCGATCACCGACGGCCAGATCTTCCTCGAGACGGAACTGTTCTATCAGGGCATCCGCCCGGCGGTGAACGTCGGCCTGTCGGTCAGCCGCGTCGGCTCATCGGCGCAGACCGCGTCGATGAAGTCGGTGGCCGGGTCGATCAAGCTGGAGCTGGCGCAGTATCGCGAGATGGCGGCCTTCGCGCAGTTCGGCTCCGACCTCGACGCCTCGACCCAGCGGCTGCTGGCGCGCGGCGCGCGGCTGACCGAGCTGCTCAAGCAGCCGCAGTATGCGCCGCTGACCAACGGCGAGCAGGTCTGCGTGATCTACGCCGGCACCAAGGGCTATCTCGACAAGTTGCCGGTCAACAAGGTCGGCGCCTTCGAGCGCGGCCTGCTCCAGCACCTGCGCACCAAGGCGAAGGACGTGCTCGACACCCTGCGCGACAAGGACGGCAAGGTGACCGGCGACCTTGAAGCGAAGATCAAGGGCGCGCTGGACGATTTCGCCAAGACCTTCGCCGCCTGAGCGGTCGCGCTAGCGGGAGAGTGGCGGGATGCCGAGCCTCAAGGACCTGAAGAACCGGATCAGTTCGGTCAAGTCCACACGCAAGATCACCAAGGCCATGCAGATGGTCGCCTCCGCCAAGCTGCGCCGCGCGCAGGAGGCGGCGGAGGCGGCGCGGCCCTATGCGGTCAAGATGACGGACGCGGTCGGCAACCTCGCCCGCGCCAGCCGCAACAGCCCCACCGCGCCGCGCCTGCTGAAGGGGACCGGGGCGGAGGACGTGCATCTGCTGCTTGTCTGCACCTCCGAGCGCGGCCTGTGCGGCGGCTTCAACTCCTCCATCGTCCGGCTGGCGCGGCAGAAGATCCTCGCGCTGGAGGGCGCTGGCAAGACGGTGAAGATCATCACCGTGGGCAAGAAGGGCCGCGACCAGCTGCGCCGCGACCATGGCCAGAAGCTGATCCACCACATCGACATGGGCGCGGTGAAGCGGGTCGGCTACGCCGATGCGCAGAAGGTCGCCGACGAGGTGCTCAAGCGCTTTGTCGGCGGAGAATTCGACGTCTGCCACCTGTTCTACAGCCGCTTCCAGTCGATCGTGGTGCAGGAGCCGTCAGCGCCGCAGATCATCCCGGTCGTCGCCGAGGAGGCCGACGCGGGCGAGGCGGGGCAGGGCTACGAATACGAGCCGGAGGAGGACGCGATCCTCGCCGACCTGCTGCCGCGCTCGATCGCAGTGCGCATCTTCACCGCGCTGCTGGAGAACGCGGCCTCGGAACAGGGCGCGCGGATGAGCGCGATGGACAACGCCACCCGCAACGCGGGCGACATGATCGACCGGCTGACCATCGTCTATAACCGCTCGCGCCAGGCGGCGATCACCAAAGAGCTCATCGAGATCATTTCGGGCGCCGAGGCGCTCTAGAGACTTAAGAGGACAGGAGTCGTCATGGCCCAAACCGGCAAAATCACCCAGGTCATCGGCGCGGTCGTCGACGTGCAGTTCGACGGCCATCTGCCCGCGATCCTGAACGCGTTGGAGACCGACAACGGCGGCACGCGCCTCGTGCTTGAGGTCGCGCAGCACCTCGGCGAGAACACCGTGCGCGCGGTGGCCATGGACAGCACCGAGGGGCTGGTGCGCGGCCAGGCCGTCTCCGACACCAATGGCCCGATCACGGTGCCGGTGGGCGACGGCACGCTGGGGCGCATCCTCAACGTGATCGGCGAGCCGGTGGACGAGGGCGGCCCGGTGGCGCACACCGAACGCCGCCCGATCCATCAGCCGGCGCCGAGCTTTTCGGAGCAGTCCACCACCGCCGAGATCCTCGTGACCGGCATCAAGGTGATCGACCTGCTGGCGCCCTACGCCAAGGGCGGCAAGATCGGCCTGTTCGGCGGCGCGGGCGTCGGCAAGACCGTGCTGATCCAGGAGCTGATCAACAACATCGCCAAGGTGCACTCGGGTTACTCGGTGTTCGCGGGCGTGGGCGAGCGCACCCGCGAAGGCAACGACCTCTATCACGAGTTCATCGAATCGGGCGTCATCAACACCGACGACCTGACCAAGTCTAAGGTGGCGCTTGTCTATGGCCAGATGAACGAGCCGCCGGGCGCGCGCATGCGCGTCGCGCTGTCGGGGCTGACGCTGGCCGAGCAGTTCCGCGACCAGTCCGGCACCGACGTGCTGTTCTTCGTGGACAACATCTTCCGCTTCACCCAGGCGGGGTCGGAGGTGTCGGCGCTGCTGGGCCGCATTCCATCCGCCGTGGGCTATCAGCCGACGCTGGCGACCGACATGGGCCAGTTGCAGGAGCGGATCACCTCGACCCGCGCCGGCTCGATCACCTCGGTGCAGGCGATCTATGTGCCCGCCGACGACCTTACCGACCCGGCGCCGGCGACCTCGTTCGCCCACCTCGACGCGACCACGGTGCTTAGCCGCGCGATCTCGGAGCTGGGCATCTATCCGGCCGTCGATCCGCTCGACAGCTCGTCGCGCATCCTCGAGCCTGCGGTGGTGGGCGAGGAGCATTATCAGGTGGCGCGCGACGTGCAGGGCATCCTGCAACGCTACAAGTCGCTGCAGGACATCATCGCCATTCTCGGCATGGACGAGCTGAGCGAGGAGGACAAGCTGACCGTCTCGCGCGCGCGCAAGATCCAGCGCTTCCTCAGCCAGCCGTTCGACGTGGCGCAGGTGTTCACCGGCTCGCCGGGCGTTCAGGTGCCGCTGGAGAAGACCATCGACAGCTTCAAGCGCGTCGTCGCGGGCGAGTTCGACCACCTGCCGGAGGCCGCCTTCTACATGGTCGGCGACATCGACAGCGTGGTGGAGAAGGCGCAGCGGATGGCGGCGCAGGCGGCGTAACGGCGAAGGCGGAGAGCGCGCGATGGCGACGTTGAAAGTCGATCTGGTCTCGCCCGAGCGCCTCTTGGCCTCGGTTGACGCCGACATGGCGCAGATCCCCGGCATGTTGGGCGACTTCACCGCCCTGCCGGGGCACGCGCCGTTTCTCTCGACGCTGCGCCCCGGCGTGGTGACGATCCACAGCGGCGGCGCGCAGACCGCGTATTTCGTCACCGGCGGCTTCGCCGAGGTCTCCCCCGAGGCGGCCTCGGTGCTGGCCGAGGAGGCGGTGGAGCGCGACCAGCTTACCCGCGCGTTCCTCGACGCCAAGCTGGCCGACGCCGAGGCGGCGCTTGGCGCCGCGCCGGAGGAGATGAAGGCGGCGGCGGCGCTGCGCGTCAACGATTACCGCACGCTGATCGCGCAATCCGGCCTCTGACGGCGCCATGCTCCCCCGGCGTCTGGCGCCTGCGCTGTTCGCGCTGCTGCTGTCGGGGGTGATGTCGCTGCTGGTCTCGGGCGTCGCCACGTGGCGCGCCCTTGGTCTGCCGCCCGACTTCGTGTCGTCATGGCTGCAGGCGTGGACGTTTTCCTGGGCGGTGGCGTTCCCCACCGCCTTTGTGATCGCGCCCTTTGTGCGCAGCCTGGTCGCGCGGCTGACCGGCGTCTAGCGCAACAGCCGGTCGCGCGCGGCGGTGACCTGCGCCACCAGCGCCTCGGAGCCGCCGACGTCGGGGTGAACGCGCTTCATCAGCCGCCGCCATGCGGCCTCGACGGCGCCTTCGTCGGCGCCTTCCCGCAATCCCAGAATCTCCAGCGCCTGCGCGCGGGTCATGGCGCCCGATGTGGCCCCGGATGCGGGCGACGCGGCGTCCTGCGCGTCGCGCCAGTCGGGGTGCGCGCGGTCGAGCCAGGCGTGCAGCAGCGACAGCGTCTGCGTCTCGCCCGCGTCGATCTCCGCCGCCAGCGTCAGAAGCTGCTCAAGGGTGAGATCGGACAGCATCCGCCCAGCGAAGGCGCCGCGCAGCACCAAGCCCTCCATCGCGCCGCTGTCGTGGTCCAGCATCATCTCCAGCGTCGCGGTGCGCACGGTCGAGGCGCGCCCCCGCCGCCCGCTGCGCTGCGCCCACGCCAGCAGCGCCGCGCCCAGCGCCGCCGCAACCGCCGCCAGCCCCGGCTGACGCGCCAGCAGCAGCGCGCCGCCGCCCGCCAGCAGCGCCACGCCCGCGCCGCCCAGCCCCGCGCCCGGTTGCAGGCCGCGCCGGATCAGCGCCCAGAGCGCAACGCTCGCGACGAGGCCCAGCAGCGCCTGGATCATCGCAGATCGGCCAGCAGACGGCGCGCGGCGGCGTCGCCGGAACGCTCCAGCGCCTTGCGCCCGCCTGCGGCGTAGGCGGCGACCGCGCCAAGAAGCGCCTTCAGCTGCGCCGCCGCGCCCGCATCGAACGGCAGATAGACCCCGCCGGTGACGCGCGCGATCTCGCGGAACGTCGCGCCCGCGACCGGCTCGCGCCCCTCGTGGAACAGAAACGCCCGCACCCCCAGCAGCGCCAATTCACCCGCCTTCACGCACAGCGCGTCGGCGTCCTCCTCCATGCAGTCGCCGACATAGACCAGCGCCGCCACCGGGCGCGCCTCGGCTTCGCGGCGGGCGTGGCTCAGCACCTTGCCGATCTGAGTGCGCCCGCCCTGACAGCGGATGCGCGCCATCGCGCCGCCGAGGGAGCGCGCGTCGGCGAACCACCGCGAAGCGCGGGTCTCGCCGAGGCCGCGGAAAAACACCAGTTGCACCGAAAGCCCGCCCACCGAGGCCGCCGCACCGAACATCTCGCCCTGCAGCGCGCAGGCGACGTCCCAGGTCGGCTGGCGGCTCATGGTGGCGTCGAGCGCGAAGATCAGCCGCCCGCGTGCGGCCTGCGCCGACGGCGCCAGCGCGCCCGCTTCGCGCAGGAAAGCGTCGATTTCGGCGCCGGATGAAGTCTGCGGCGCGGCGATGTCGGTGCGGTTCTTCACGTCGCCTCCCGTTTTGCGTCTATGATAGATAGCGTCGCGACGCTGTTTGCGCAGCCCTGCGGCGCCATGGGGAGAGCCTGCGGATGTTCGGAACCGGACCGCGCAACCTGATCACCGACGTGGCGGGGCTGCGCGTCGGCTGCGCCGATGACCCCGCAGTGCGCTCCGGCGTCACGGTGCTGACGGCCGACGCGCCGTTCACCGCCGCCGCGCATGTGATGGGCGGCGCGCCGGGCACGCGCGAGACCGACCTGCTGGCGCCCGACCGGCTGGTGGAGCAGGTCGATGCGCTGGTGCTGGCGGGCGGCTCGGTGTTCGGGCTGGACGCGGCCTCGGGCGTGACCGACGCGCTCGCCGCGATGGGCCGGGGGTTTCGCGTCGGCGAAGCGGTCGCGCCGATCACGCCGGCGGCGATCCTGTTCGATCTGAACAACGGCGGCGACAAGGCGTGGGCGCGCAACCCCTATCGCGCCCTTGGCGCGGCGGCGCTGGCGGCTGCGGGACACGACTTTGACCTGGGAACCTCCGGCGCGGGGTTCGGCGCGGTGGCGGGGGCGCTGAAGGGGGGCCTCGGCTCGGCCTCGCTGCGCCTGCCCGGCGGCGTCACGGTGGGCGCGCTGGTCGCGGTGAACGCGCTGGGGCAGGTCACCTGCGGCGAGGGTCCGCATTTCTGGGCGGCGCCGTTCGAGATCGGCGCCGAGTTCGGCGGCCTTGGTCCGGCGTCGCGCGCGCCGGCTGTGGCGTCGCTGTTCCGCACCAAGGCGGGCGCGCTGATCGCCGGGGCCAGCACCACGCTGGCGGTGGTGGCGACCGACGCGCGGCTGAGCAAGGCGCAGGCGCACCGCATGGCGGTGGCGGCGCATGACGGCATGGCGCGCGCCATCGTGCCGTCGCATACGCTGTTTGACGGCGACATCGTGTTTGCGGCGGCGACCGGCGCGCGGGCGGCGCCGACCCCGGCGGAGGCGGTCGCCATCGGTCACGCCGCCGCGCTGTGCCTGTCGCGCGCCATCGCGCGGGCGGTCTTTGAGGCCGCGCCCCTGCCCGGCGACGCGGCGCCCGCGTGGCGCGCGCGATTCGGCGCGGCGTGACGCCCGCTCGCGGCTGCGGCGGCGCTCTGCTATCGCAGGGGCGACACCGCAACGGAGCGCCCCCATGAGCCGCATCGACGAAAGCCTGCCCTTCATCCCGGTCCGCATCGCGGTGCTGACGGTCTCTGACACGCGCACGATGGCCGAGGACAAGTCGGGCGACACGCTGGTCGCGCGCATCGCCGAGGCCGGGCATCTGCTGGCCGACCGCGCGATCGTGCGCGACGAGGCGGACGACATCGAGGCGAAGCTGCGCGCCTGGGTCGCCGATCCGGGCGTTGACGTGGCGCTCTCCACCGGCGGCACCGGGCTGACCGGGCGCGACGTGACGGTGGAGGCGCATCGCCGCGTCTATGAAAAGGAGATCGAGGCGTTCGGCACGCTGTTCACCATGCTGAGCTTTCAGAAGATCGGCACCTCGGCGATCCAGTCGCGCGCCTGCGCCGGGGTGGCGGGCGGCACCTATCTGTTCGCGCTGCCCGGCTCGCCCGGCGCCTGCCGCGACGCCTGGGACGGGATTCTCAAGCTGCAACTCGACATGCGCCACCGGCCCTGCAACTTCGTCGAGATCATGCCCCGGCTGGATGAGCATCTGCGCAGGAAGTGATTTGCGAAATTTATCTTCGCAAAACCGGTTTTATGGTTATAACGAAAGCATGGACGAAGCAGACGCCGCCGCCGCGCTCGCCGCGCTGGGCCACGAGGCCCGGTTGAGGGTCTTTCGCCTGCTGGTGCGCGCGGGCGCGGGCGGGTTGTCGGTGGGCGACATCGCGGCGCACGAGGGCCTCGCGCCCTCGACGCTGGCGCATCACTTGGGCGCGCTGGTCGCGGCGGGGCTGGTGGAGCGAAAGCGCGCGGGGCGGCTGATGCTGATCCGCGCCGATTATGACCGGATGCGCGCCGTGCTGGCGTTCGTCGCGGCTGAGTGCTGTTCGGGCGTGCGGCTGACGCGGGAGGACGCTGCGTGAGACTCTGGGGAGCGAAGCGATGACGGCGCTGGTTCTGAGACGTCTTGGCGGCCTGCCGGGCGCGGTTGACCGGGTGTGGCTGGCGGTCGCGGCGCTGATGCTGGCGGTGGCGGCGCTGGACGCGGCGCAGGCGGCTGAGAGCGCGCGCTTCGCGCTGGCCGCCCTGCTCCATGTCGCGCCGTTCCTTGTGTTCTCGGTGCTGGTCGCCGCCGGGGCTGCGGCCACGGGCGCCGACAACCTGATCGCGCGCGCCTTCACCGGGCGGCTGCCGCTGATGATCGCGCTGGCCGCCGCGTTCGGCGCGCTGTCGCCGTTCTGCTCCTGCGGCGTGATCCCGCTGATCGCGGCGCTGTTGGCGATGGGCGTGCCGCTGGCGCCGGTGATGGCGTTCTGGCTCGCCTCGCCGGTGATCGACCCGGCGATGTTCGCGCTGACGGCGGGCACGCTGGGCGTGGGCTTCGCGGTCGCCAAGACGCTGGCCGCCATCGGTCTGGGGCTGTTCGGCGGCTTCACGGTGGCGGCGCTGGCGCGCGGCGGCTGGCTGGCCGATCCGCTGCGCGCGGGCGTGGGCGACGGCGGCTGCGGCGGCGCCAGGGTGCGCAACCCCAAACCGCCGGTCTGGGCGTTCTGGCGCAAGACGGCGCGGCGCGAAAGGTTCGCGCGTGAGGGCGCGCGCTCGGCGCTGTTCCTGCTCAAGTGGCTGACGCTGGCTTTCGTGCTGGAAAGCCTGATGCTCGCCTGGATTCCCGCCGAGCGTGTCGCGGGGCTGCTGGGCGGATCGGGGCTGTGGCCGATCGTGATCGCAACGCTGGTCGGCGTGCCCGCCTATCTCAACGGCTACGCCGCGCTGCCGCTGGTGTCGGGGCTGATGACGCAAGGCATGGCGCCGGGGGCGGGGCTGGCGTTTCTGGTGGCGGGCGGCGTGTCGTCGCTGCCCGCCGCGCTGGCGGTGTTCGCGCTGGTGAAGCGGCGGGTGTTCGCGCTCTACCTTGGCCTTGCGCTGAGCGGATCGCTGGCGGCGGGGCTGTTGTTTCAGGCCGTCCAGTAGCGTCACGCGCCGCCTTGGCGCAGCGTGTCGGGCCGCCCGGTCAGCGAAAGCCGGGTGACGCGCGGCGCGGTCTCGGCGATCACGGCGCCGGCGCGGATCACGAACAGCCGCGTGGCGCCCGCGCGGATCGCCTCGATGGGCTCGGGCGCGTCGAGCACCACCATGTCGGCGCGCGCGCCGACCCGCACGCCATAGCCCTCCAGCCCCATCACGGCGGCGGCGTTGGCGGTCACGGCGTCGAAACAGGCGGCCATACCGGCGCGGCTGCTCAACTGGCCGACGTGCAGGCCGATCGAGGCGACCTCCAGCATGTCGGCGTTTCCCAGCGGGTGCCAGGGGTCCATCATGCAATCCTGCCCGAAGGCGACAGTCACCCCCGCCGCCGCCAATTCCGCCACCCGCGTCATGCCGCGCCGCTTGGGGAACGTGTCATGGCGGCCCGAGAGCAGGATGTTGATCGGCGGGTTGGCGACCACGTTCAGCCCCGATTCCGCGATCAGCGGGATCAGCTTCGAGGCGTAATAGTTGTCCATCGAGTGCATCGAGGTGAGGTGCGAGGCGGTCGCCCGCGCGCCCAGACCCAGCCGCGTCACCTCCGCCGCCAGCGTCTCGACATGGCGGCTCATCGGGTCGTCGGTCTCGTCGCAGTGAAAATCCAGCCGCAGGCCGCGCTCGGCGGCGATGGCGCAGAGGCGGCGCACCGAGGCTTCGCCGTCCGCCATGGTGCGCTCGAAATGCGGGATGCCGCCGACCACGTCCACGCCCATGTCGAGCGCGCGCAAAAGGTTGGCCTCGGCGCCGGGGCTGCGCAGCAGGCCGTCCTGCGGAAAGGCGACGAGCTGGAGGTCGATATAGGGCGCCACGCGGCGGCGCGCCTCCAGCAGCGCCTCGACGCCCACAAGCCGCGCGTCGGTCACATCGACATGGCTGCGGATCGCCAGAATCCCTTGCGCCACCGCCAGATCGCAATAGCGCAGGGCGCGCTCGACGATCTCCTGCGCCGTCTGGATCGCGCGCAGTTCGCCCCACAGCGCGATGCCCTCCAGCAGCGTGCCGGAGAGGTTCAGGCGCGGGCGGCCCAGCGAGAGCGTGGCGTCCATGTGGAAATGGCAATCGACAAACGGCGGGCTGACCAGCCTGCCGCCCGCGTCGATCTCGCGCGCGGCGGTCGCCTTCAGCGCCGGCCCGAGACCGACAATGCGCCCGCCGCCGCAGGCGATGTCGATGCCGCTGCGCCCGTCGGGCAGCGCGGCGTTGCGCAGGATGAGGTCGAGCATCTTTCCGGGGTGTCCTTCACCGTCGCCCCTTGAACCAGGGCTTGAGCAGCGCGCGCGGATAATCCGCCCCGCGCGCCGCAAGGGTCAGCGCCACGATCGACAACACATAGGGCGCCATCAGGAAAATCTGGCTGGGCAGCACCGCGCCCGCCTGGGTCTGCGCGCGGACCTGAAACGCCTCGAACGCGCCGAACAGCAGCGCGCCGAGCAGCGCCTTTCCCGGCCGCCACGAGGCGAAGATCACCAGCGCGATGCAGATCCAGCCGCGCCCGTTCACCATGCCGATGAAGAAGGCGTCGAACGCCGACATGGTGAGGAACGCGCCGCCCACCGCCATCAGCGCCGATCCCGCCACCACTGCGCCGATGCGCAAGCCGTGGACCGACAGCCCCTGCGCGTCCACCGCGTCGGGGTTGTCGCCCACCGCGCGCAGGGCCAGCCCCAGCGCGGTGCGGTTCAGCACCCACCACACCAGCGCCACCATCGCCAGCGCCGCCCAGGTCAGCGCGGTCTGCTGGCCCAGCACCGGGCCGAGAAAGGGGATGTCGGCGAGCGGCCCGAGGCCGAGCGGGCGGAACGGCTCGATCCGCGGCGGCGCGGCCAAGTTGGGCAGGACGGTGCGGTAGGTGAAATAGGCGCTGGAGCTGGCCAGCAGCGTCACCGCCAGCCCGGAGACATGCTGCGACAGGCCCAGCGGCACGGTCAGCACCGCGTGCAGCAGGCCGAACGCGGCGCCGGTGAGCGCCGCCGCCGCCACCCCGCCCCAGAGGCTCGCCCCCAGCCACACCGCCAGCCACCCCGCCAGCGAGCCCGCGACGAAGATCCCCTCGATGCCGAGGTTCAGCACCCCCGCCCGCTCGCACACCAGCGCGCCCAGCACGCCGAAGATCAGCGGCGTGGCGATGCGCAGGGACGCCGCCCAGAAACTGTCGGTCAGCAGGATCGAGAGCAGGTCCATCAGCCCATCCTGACCCGGTATCGCGCCAGAAACCCGCCCGCCAGCACGCAGATCAGCGACAGCGCCACGATCAGATCGGCGAGATAGCTGGAGACGCCAAGCGCCCGGCTCATGCTGTCGGCGCCCACGAACACCGAGGCGACGAACAGCGCCGCCGCCACCACCCCCAGCGGCGAAAGCCCCGCCAGCATCGCGACCACGATGCCCGCATAGCCGAAGCCCGGCGAGAGGTCAGCGGTGAGATAGCCCTTCAGCCCCGCCACCTCGCCCACGCCCGCCAGCCCCGCCAGCGCGCCCGAGACCGCGCCCACCCCCAGCAGGGTGCGTCCGACCGAGATGCCCGCATGGCGCGCGGCGGCGGGGTTCTCGCCCACCGCGCGCACCCGAAATCCCCAGGTGGTGCGGCTCAGCGCGACATGCGCCGCCAGCGCGGCGGCCAGCCCGATCAGCAGCCCGGCGTGCACCCGCATCCGGTCGAACAATCGCGGCAGCATGGCGGCCTCGACCATCGGTTCGGACTGCGGCCAGCCCATGCCCATCGGGTCCTTGAAAGGCCCCTCCAGCATCATCTGCACGAACAGGATGATGACGAAGTTCATCAGCAGCGTCGTCACCACCTCGTCCACGCCCAGCCGCGCCTTCATCACGGTCGGCGCCGCCATCGCCAGCGCGCCCGCCAGCGCGCCCGCCGCGATCACCAGCGGCGCCAGCGCCCAAGGCGGCGCGTCGATCGCGCCGGTTCCTGCCGCCACCGCCGCCAGCGCGCCGAGGTAGAGCTGGCCCTCCGCGCCGATGTTCCAGAGTCGCGCGCGAAACGCCACCGCCGCCGCCAGCCCGGTCAGGATCAGCGGCGTCGCCCGCGTCAGCATCTCCGAGACCGCGAAGGCCGAGCCGAACACCCCTTGCGCCATCAGCCCATAGGCGCGCGTCACGTCCGCGCCCGCCAGCCACAGCGGGATCGCCGCCAGCGCCAGCGCGGCCAGCGCGGCCAGCGGCGGCAGGCCCCACCTCAGCGCGCGCGGCGGCGCCTCGCGCGGCTCGATGCGGATCACGCGGCCTCCCCCGCCATCATCAGGCCGAGGCGGTCGCGGTCCAGCGTCGCGGGCGCGCCCGCCTCGCGGATCTCTCCGGCGTGGATCGCCAGCACGCGGTCCGACAGCGCCAGCACTTCGTCGAGGTCCTCCGAGATCAGCAGCACCCCGGCGCCGCGCGCCTTCGCCGCGATCAGCCGCCGCGCCACCGCCGCCGCCGCGCCCACGTCGAGGCCCCGCGTCGGCTGATTTGCCAGGATCAGCCCAGGCTTGCGGTCGAGCACGCGGGCCAGGATCAGCTTCTGGATGTTGCCGCCCGACAGCAGGCGCGCGGGCGCCTCCGGCCCTGGCCCGCGCACGTCGTATGCCGCGCAGGTTTCGCGCGCGGCGTCGGCGATGGCGCGGCGGCGCAGGAACCCGGCGCGGCTGACCGCCGGATCGCCGAGCCGCTCGATCACCAGGTTCTCCGCCACCGTCATCGCGCCCGCCACGCCGTCATGGTGGCGGTCCTCCGGGATGCGCCCGACGCCCGCCGCGATGAAGGCGGCGGGGTCGAAGCGCGTGACCGGCTGGCCAAACAGCTCGACCGTGCCGCCCGAGGGCCGCGCCAGCCCCGAGACCAGCGCGGCGAGCGCCGCCTGGCCGTTGCCCGAGACGCCCGCCACGCCGACGATCTCACCCGCGCGCACCGTCATGTCGCACGGCGCCAGCCTGCGCCGCGCCTCGGGCGCGTCGATGCGCGCGCCGCTGAGCCGCAGCACCGGGGCGCCGGGCGCCGCCTGCGCCGGGCGGGGCTGGGCGGGAAGCGCGCCGCCCACCATCATCGCCGCGATCGCGCGCGCGTCGGCGCTGGCGGTGGTCATCCCGCCGACGTTGCGCCCAGCCCGCAGCACGACGATGCGGTGCGAGAACGCCAGCACTTCGCGCAGCTTGTGGGAGATGAAGATCACGCTCAGGCCGTCCGCCGCCATGCCCGCGACGGTGGCGAACAGCGCGTCGGCCTCCTGCGGCGTCAGCACCGCGGTCGGCTCGTCGAGCACCAGAATCCGCGCGTCGCGCCACAGCGCCTTGAGGATCTCCACGCGCTGCCGCTCGCCCACCGACAGCCGCGCCACCCGTTCGTCGAGCGGCGCGTGCAGCCCGGTGCGCGCCATCAGCGCCTTCAGCCGCGCCCGCGCCGCCGCGCGGCCCCGGCGAAAGCCGAAGAGCGGCTCGGCGCCGAGGATGACGTTCTCGAAGGTGGTCAGGTTCTCGGCCAGCGTGAAATGCTGGTGCACCATGCCCACACCCGCCCTGAGCGCCGCCTGCGGCTGGCCCAGCGGCAGCGCCGCCAGCCGTCCGTCGCGGTCGGCGACCTCTACGCTTCCCGCGTCGGGCAGGTAGTGGCCGAACAGCATGTTCATCAGCGTCGTCTTGCCCGCGCCGTTCTCGCCCAGCAGCGCCAGGATCTCGCCCCGGCGCAGATCCAGGCTGACGGCCTCGTTAGCCTGCACGGCGCCGAAGCGCTTCGACAGCCCGCTGAGGCGCAGAACGACAGGCGCCTGCGTCATGGGGGCGCCTGCGTCATGCAAGCGCCCGCCGCCGGGCGGAACGGTCGGCTGGCCTCACTTGTCGGAGACCGGCTCGGCGTCGTTGACGTTGACCCGGAACAGCCCGGCCAGAATGTCGGCCTTTACCGCCTCGACCTCGGCGATCACCCCGGCGGGGACCAGCGCGGGATCGACCGCCAGCGCGGCGCCGCCGTAGGCCATGAAGCTGAACTGGCCGTAATCCGCAGGCTCGAAGGCGCCGTCGCGCACGGCGGCGATGGCGCGGTCGATGGTCGGCTCCATATGCCACAAGGCGGAGGCCAGCACCGCGCCGGGATACTGGCCGGCGGTGTCGATCACGTTGCCGATCACCTTCACGCCGCGCTCCACCGCCGCGTCGGAGACGCCGAAACGCTCGGCGTACATCACGTCGGCGCCCGCATCGATCATCGCGAAGGCGCTCTCCTTGGCCTTGGGCGGGTCATACCAGCTGTTGATGAAGCTCACCAGAAAACGCACCTCGGGGTTCACGCTGCGCGCGCCCTCCATGAAGGCGTGCATCAGCCGGTTGACCTCGGGGATGGCGTAGCCGCCGACCATGCCGATCACGTTCGATTGCGTGGCGCGCCCGGCGACGATGCCGCTCAGATAGCTCGGCTCGTGGATCCAGTTGTCGAACACGGCGAAATTGGGCTGCGAGGGGCCGAACGAGCTGCCCATCAGGAAGGCGATGCCGGGATATTCGGAGGCCACCTTGCGCGCGGCGCGCTCCACGGCGAAGGCCTCGCCGACCATGAGCTGCGTCCCCTGCTCGGCGTATTCGCGCATCACGCGCTCATAGTCGGTGTTGGCGACGTTCTCGGAATAGACGTAAGACACCTCGCCGCGCGCCTGCGCCGCCTCCAGCGCCTTGTGGATGCGGCTGACCCACTGCTGTTCGACCGGCACGGTGTAGATCGCGGCGACCTTCAGCGGATCGGCGGCGATGGCGGCGAAGGGCAGCGCGGCGGCCAGCGCGGCGCCGAGAACCAGACGGCGCGTCAGGCGGCGGGCGTGAAGCAGAACCATGGCGTTTTCCTGTCTTGCGGGGAGATGTTTTGGCGAGCGGGGCGACGTTTCCATGCGTCACGCTTTTCCAGATCGCGCGCGCGGTCAAGCAGATTGCGCGCCTTGGTTGAGCGGCAGGGTGAACCAGAACGCCGCGCCCGCGCCTTCGACGCTGTCAAAGCCGATGGCGCCGCCCATCGCCTCGACCAGCCGCTTGCCCAGCGTCAGGCCCAGGCCGACGCCGCCGTGGCGCCGGGTGGACGAGCCGTCGCCCTGGGTGAACCCCGCGAAGATGTCTCCCGCCGCGCGCGGCACGCCGACGCCGGTGTCGCGCACCACCACCCGCAGCGCATCGCCGCAGACCCCGGCCTCAAGCCGCACCCCGCCGCGATCGGTGAATTTCACCGCGTTGTCGAGCAGGGCGCCCAGCACCTGCCGCACCCGCAGCGCGTCGCCGCTGACGCTGTGCGGCGCGTCCTGCGCCACCGCGACCGCCAGCGTCAGCCCCTTGCCCTTGGCGGCCGGGCGCGCCTGCTCGACGGCGGCCTCAAGCGTCTCGCGCAGATCGAAAGGCGCGTGGCTGAAGGTCAGCTCATGGGTGTCGATGCAGGCGTAGTCGAGAATGTCGTTGAGCATCTTCATCAGGTTGAAGGCGCTGTCGCGCGCCGTGGTCGCCATGGCGCGCTGCCGGTCGTCAAGCGGCGTGGTCGCCAGCAGCGCCAGCATTCCCAGCACGCCGTTCATCGGCGTGCGGATCTCGTGGCTCATGGCGGCGAGAAACTGCGCCTTGGCCAGCGCCGCCTGCTCCGCCGCGCGGGTGCTGGCCTCAAGCGACGCCTGAAGCCGCTTCTGCGCGGAGATGTCGGTGGCGATGCCGCACAGCACCATGTCGTTCAGCGCCGGGTCGTGGATCAGGAATTTCGACGAGAGATACACCACCTCGCGCCCGTCGGGCAGGGTGACGCGCTCCTCGCCGGTGAACGGCGCGCCGGTGCGAAACAGCGCAATGTCGCGCGCGCGCAGCGCGTCGCCGGTCTCGCGGCCGTAAAGCTCATGATCGGTGCGGCCCACCACGTCGGCGCGCCCGGCGAGTTCGTGGTAGCGCCGGTTGGCCGCCAGCAACTCGCCGTTGCGGCGCTTGATGAACACTACGGCGTCGGTGTTCTCGAAGATCGCCTCGAAGCGCACCCGCATCCGCTCGCTCTCGATGGCGGCGGCCCGCCGGGCGCCCGCATCGTCAGCGCCCGTCGCCGCCCCTTGCGCGCATAGCGCCCCGGCAAGCGCCGCCAGCGCGTCGAGCATGGCGCGCTCCCGCGCCGTCGCCGCGCGCGCCCGGGTGTCGAGCACCCACAGCGCGCCATCGACCGCGCGCGCGCCGTCGCGCAGCGCGACGCCGAGGGCGAAGGGATAGCCGCCGGGCGTCGCCGCCGCGACCGGATCGCGCGGCGGCGCGGCGGGAAGGCGGATCGCCGACAGCGCCGCGCGCGCCGCGCCATGCGCGGCCACGCAGACCCCGTCCAGCCACAGCCCCGCCACAGGCGCCGCCAGCATCTGCGCCGCAAGCTGCGGCGCGCGCAGAAGCTCTGGCGAGACGGCGCCGCCCGGCGCGACGGACGCGCCGGGGCCGGACGGTTTACCGTGATGTTGCGCGCCTGTCGCCACCGTCTCCGCCAGTTCCGCCGCCGCGCCGCACACTTGACGCCAAGTCAATGGTCGATTCGTTAACGCCCCTGCTCCATGCAACCTCTCCGTGCAGGCGCCGGGATGCAAGAGGCGTCGCGCGCCAGCCGCGCCGCAATGTTGTCGCCGCGCCGATCCCCGCCTAGGCTGCGGCGCGCGCACTGCGCGGTGGGGGTGTCGATGAACGACTGGCTGGGCGAGACGGCGGCGGCGATTGGGCGCGCCATCGGGGCGGGGCGGCTCGACCCGCGCGCGCTGCTGGAGGCGCATCTTGACGCCATCGCCAACCACCCCGGCCGCGACCGCGTCTTCGCGCGGCTGACGCCGGGCCGCGCGCGCGCCGAGGCCGCCGCCAGCGCCGACCGCGCCGCGCGCGGCATGCGGCGCGGGCCGCTCGACGGCGTGCCGGTCACGCTGAAGGACCTGTTCGACACGGCGGGCGTCGAGACCGAGGGCGGCTCGCGCCATCTGGCCGGGCGCACGCCTGCGCGCGACGCGGCCTGCGTCGCGGCGCTGACGGCGGCGGGGCTGGTGTGCCTGGGCAAGACCCACATGACCGAACTGGCGTTCTCGGGTCTGGGGGTCAATCCGATGACCGCGACCGCGCCCAACGCGCTGAACCCCGACTGGGCGCCGGGCGGCTCGACGGCGGGGGGCGCGGCGTCGGTGGCGTTCGGCCTCAGCCCGCTGGCGCTGGGCACCGACACCGGCGGTTCGGTGCGCATCCCCGCCGCCTGGCAGAGCCTTGTCGGCCTCAAGACCACCTCAGGGCTGATCTCGCTGGAGGGGGTGATCCCGCTGGCGCCGGATTTCGACACCGTCGGCCCGCTCAGCCGCACGGTGGAGGACGCCGCCTTGATGCTGGCGGCGCTGACCGGGCGCCCGGCGGCGGATCTGGCGGGCGCATCCCTGCGCGGCGTCGCGCTGCTGGCGCCGACCGACATGGTGTTCGACGGCGCCGACCCTGAGCCGGTCGCGGCCTTCGAGGCGGCGGTGGCGGCGCTGGAGCGCGCGGGCGCCCGCGTCGAACGCGCGCCGGTCCCTGAGCTGGGCGCGGCGCTGGCGGCGTCGCTGGAGATGGGCTCACCGGTGGCGGCGCAGGGCTATGCGGTGTGGCGCGAGACCATCGAGGCGGCGCCGGAGTTGATGTATCCCCCTATCCTGCAACGCTTTCGTGGCGGCGGCGCGCAGAGCGGCGACGCCATCGAGCGCGCGCGGCTGACGTTCCGGCGGCTCGCGGCGGCGCTGACGGCGCGCATGGCGGCGTTCGACGCGGTGATCTGCCCGACCTCGCCGATCCTGCCGCCCGACGCGGCGCGGCTGCTGGCGGATGAGGCGTATTTCAGCGAACGCAACATGCTGGCGCTGCGCAATTCCCGCGTCGGCAACTTCCTGGGCCTGAGCGGACTGACGCTGCCGACCACTGGCCCGGGCTGCGGGCTGTTGCTGAACGGGCGTCCGTTCGACGAGGCGCGGCTTTTGCGCATCGGTTCGGCGGCGGAGGCCGCGCTCGCGCGCTAGCGCTTTGACCGTGGCTTGAGGATCACGGTATGTTCGCAGGCGGACAGGGGCGCGCCAGACGCCCCGCTTGAGGCGACACGCGATGCAGCACCCCGCGCGGTTTCAGCACCTGCCGGACTACGCCTTTCCGCGCCTGCGCGCGCTGCTCGACGGCCATGCGCCCGGCGGCGCGCCGATTCCCATGGCGATCGGCGAGCCGACGCACCCCTGGCCCGCCTTCGTGGCGGAGACGCTGGCGGCCAACGCGCATCTCTACGGCAAGTATCCGCCCAACGAGGGGACGGAGGAGCTGCGCGCCGCCTGCGCGGGGTGGCTGGCGCGCCGCTTTGGCGTGAGCCTTGACCCCGAGCGCGCGATTCTGCCGCTGAATGGCACGCGCGAGGGGCTGTTCATGGCCTGTCTGGCGCTGTGCCCGGAGCAGAAGGGCGGCCAGCGCCCGGCGGTGCTGCTGCCCAATCCGTTCTATCAGGCCTATGCGGCGGCGGCGCTGGCGGCGGGGGCGGAGCCGGTCTATGTCAACGCCACGTCCGAGACCGGCCACCTGCCCGACTTCGCCGCCCTGCCGCGCGAAACGCTCGACCGCGCGGCGGTGGTCTATCTGTGCTCGCCCGCCAACCCGCAAGGCGCGGTCGCCTCGCGCCGCTATTGGGCCGGGCTGCTGGCGCTGGCGGAGAAGCACGATTTCCGCATCTTCGCCGATGAGTGCTACAGCGAGATCTGGCGGTCGGCGCCGCCGCCCGGCGCGCTGGAGGCGGTGCGCGACGCAGGGGCGGACCCGGAGCGGGTGCTGGCGTTTCATTCGCTCTCGAAACGCTCCAGCCTCGCGGGGCTGCGCTCGGGGTTCTGCGCGGGCGGGCCGAAGGCGGTGGCGGCGCTCTTGCGGCTGCGCAGCTATGGCGGCGCGCCCAACCCCTTGCCCGCGCAGGCGGCGGCGGCGGCGTGCTGGCGCGACGAGGCGCATGTGGTCGTTAACCGGAAACTATACGCCGACAAATATGCGTTGGCCGATGCGATCCTGGGCAATCTGCCGGGATACGCGGCGCCGGAAGCGGGGTTCTTTCTATGGCTGCGGGTGGGCGACGGCGAGGCGGCGGCGCTGAGGCTGTGGCGCGAGGCGGGCGTGCGCGCGCTGCCGGGGGCGTATCTGTCGCGTCCGACGCCGCAGGGCGACCCCGGCGCGGCGTATCTGCGGGTGGCGCTGGCGGCGCCCGCCGATCAGGCGCGCCGGGGGCTGGAGGCGATCGCGCGGGTGTTGAGCGGGGAGGGCGGGGCATGAGCGACTGGAGCCAGGGGCGCGCGCGGGCGCCGTTGCTGCCGCAGCCGGTCGCGGCCTTCCTGCGGCGGCGCGGCGCGGAGGCGGCGGGGCTGGCGCTGCTGGCGCTGGGCGCGGCGCTGGCGGCGGCGCTCGTCAGCTATGACGCGCGCGACCCCAGCTGGTTCGTCGCCACCGCCGAGCCTGCGCGCAACCTGCTGGGCGAGGTCGGCGCGCTGGTGGCCGATCCGCTGATGCGCACGCTGGGGCTGGCGGCCTGGGCGCCGGCCGCAGCGCTGGCCGCATGGGGCCTGCGGCTGACGCTGCATCGCGGCGAGGCGCGGGTGTGGTCGCGGCTGGCGCTGACGGCGGTCGCGGCGCCGGTCGCCGCGATGTTCGCCGCCGCCCACGCGCCCCATGCGGGCTGGCCGCTCGACACAAGCGGTCTGGGCGGGATGATCGGCGACATGGGGCTGGGCGCGCTGTTGCGCGCGGCGCCGGTGTCGGCGTCAGGCGCGCTGCCGTGGGTTACGCTGGGTCTGGGCGGCGCGACGCTGCTGCTGGGCGGTCTCGCGCTGGGGCTGGACCGGGCCGAGACGCGGGCGCTGTCGCGCTATCTGGGCCGGGGTCTGCGCACCGCCGCCGCCGCGCTGGCGCGGCTTGCGGCGGCGGCGGCGCGCGGCGGGCTGGCGGTTGGCGGCGGCGCGGCGCTGGCGGCGCGCGCGCGGCTGTTCGGGCCGCGCTCCGCCCGCGTGGCGCCGCCCGAGCCGGTGGGCCGCGCCAGGCGGCGCGAGCCGCGCCTCAGCGGCGACGCCGACGAGATCGACGCCGCGCCGCCGCCGCGCATTCTGTCGGCGCCGAAGAAGCCGGTGAAGAAAAGCCGCCGCGCCGAGCGCGAGGAACAGCCCGCGCTCGACTTCGACGCCGCGCCGCCCGAAGGCTATGACGCGCCGCCGCTGAGCCTGCTCGAGGCCGCGCGCCCCGGCGAAGCGCCGCCGCTGCCGCGCGACGCGCTCGACCAGAACGCGCGGATGCTGGAGGCGGTGCTCGACGACTATGGCGTGCGCGGCGAGATCGGCGACGTGCGCCCCGGCCCGGTGGTGACGCTCTATGAGCTTGAACCGGCGCCGGGCACCAAAGCCAGCCGCGTGATCGGCCTGAGCGACGACATCGCCCGCAGCATGTGCGCCATCGCCACCCGCGTCTCGACCGTGCCGGGGCGCAACGTGATCGGCATCGAGCTGCCCAACGCGACGCGGGAGCGGGTGCTGCTGCGCGAGATGCTGTCCTCGCCGGTCTATGAGGACGCCGGTTATCGGCTGGCGCTGGCGCTGGGCAAGGACATCGCCGGAGAGCCGGTGGTCGCCAACCTTGCGCGGATGCCGCATCTGCTGATCGCGGGCACCACCGGTTCGGGCAAGTCGGTGGCGATCAACACCATGATCCTGTCGCTGCTGTATCGGCTGGGCCCCGAGGAATGCCGCCTGATCATGATCGACCCCAAGATGCTGGAGCTGTCGGTCTATGACGGCATCCCGCATCTGCTGAGCCCGGTCGTGACCGATCCGAAAAAGGCGGTGGTGGCGCTGAAATGGACCGTGGCGGAGATGGAGGACCGCTACCGCAAGATGTCCAAGCTGGGGGTGCGCAACCTCGACGGCTATAACGCCCGCGTCGCCGAGGCGCTGGCCAACGATGAGCCGTTCACCCGCACCGTGCAGACCGGCTTTGACGAGGACACCGGCGCGCCGATCTTCGAGACCGAGGCGTTCGCGCCCGAGAAACTGCCGTTCATCGTGGTGATCGTCGATGAGATGGCCGACCTGATGATGGTGGCGGGCAAGGAGATCGAAGCCTGCGTGCAGCGGCTGGCGCAGATGGCGCGCGCGTCGGGCATCCACATCATCATGGCGACGCAGCGCCCGTCGGTGGACGTGATCACCGGCACGATCAAGGCGAACTTCCCCACCCGCATCAGCTTTCAGGTCACCTCCAAGATCGACAGCCGCACGATTCTGGGCGAACAGGGCGCCGAACAGCTTCTGGGGCAGGGCGACATGCTCTACATGGCCGGCGGCGGGCGCATCACCCGCGTCCACGGGCCGTTCGTGTCGGATGAGGAAGTCGAGGAGGTGGTGCGCCACCTCAAGACGCTGGGCGCGCCGGAATACATCGCGGCTGTCACCGAGGGCGGCGACGAGGACGGGCCGACCACGGTGGACGAACTGCTGGGCCTTGGCGGCGACATGACCGAGGAGCAGCTCTACGACCGCGCGGTGGCGATCGTGGCGCGCGATCGGAAGTGTTCCACCAGCTACATCCAGCGCAAGCTCCAGATCGGCTATAACCGCGCCGCGCGGCTGGTGGAGGAGATGGAGGCGCAGGGCGTCGTCACCCCGGCCAACCATGTCGGCAAGCGCGAGATTCTGGTGGGCGAGATCGACTGACGCCGCCTTGCCGCCGTGGCGCAGCATGTCGCGGCTGAGACCGCAGACAAGCCCGCCGCGCCGTTGTAGCCTGTCGTGCAACGATCACCCCGGAACAACCGGGGGATCGACGGGGGAGATGCGCGAAAGGGAGCGGCCCGATGACGCGGCATGTGCTGGTCGTGGACGACGAGGACAGCATCACGCTGTCGCTGCGCCACCTGATGAAGCGCGAGGGCTATCAGGTGAGCGTCGCGCGCGACGGGGAGGAGGCGCTGGCCGCCGTCGCCGCCGATCCGCCCGATCTGATGCTGCTCGACGTGATGATTCCGCGCCGCGACGGCTATGACGTATGCCAGACCATCCGCGCCAACCCGGCCTGGGCGGACGTCAAGATCGTGATGGTCAGCGCGCGCGGCCGCGACATCGAGGTGGAGAAGGGGCTGGCGCTGGGCGCCGACGCCTATGTGACGAAACCGTTCTCGACCCGCGAACTGGCGCAAATGGTGCGCGACCTGATCGGCGCGCCGGATGCCTGAGGCCGCCGCAGCCAGGCGCGCCGAAGCCGCGCCGAAGCCCCGCGGGGTTGCGGCGCGGCTGAGCCTGCGGCTTCGGGTGTTCCTGTTCTTCGCGCTGATCGCGGTCGCGGTCGCTGCGGCGATGACCGGCGTCATGGTGATGCTGGGCCAGCGCGGCGCCGCCGTGCGCGACCTTGTGCTGTTCGGCGGGGCTGCGGGGTTCGCGCTGGTGGGCGTGGTGGTCTGGGTCTGGCTGAAGTTCGACGAGAATCTGGTGCGCCCGGTCGAGCGCATCGCGCGCGACGCCCGCGCCGCCGCCCATGCGGGCGCCGAGACGCTGGACGACGCGGCGGCGCAGTATCTGGGGCCGCTGGCGCCCGCAGCGCGCGACATCGTGGCCGCGCTGGCCGAGGCGCGGGCCAGCACGCGCGCCGCCGTGGGCCGCGCCACCGCCGAGGCCGCGCGGCGGCGCCGCCAGCTTGAGACGGTGCTGCGCGATATTGACCAGGGCGTGCTGATCTGCACGCTCGACCACAAGATCACGCTCTACAACCCGCGCGCGCTCAAGATATTGCGCGTCTCCGGCGAGATCGGGCTGGGCCGCCCGCTGTTCACCCTCGTCACCGCCCAGCCGTTCCGCCACGCGCTGGAGCGGCTACAGGGCCGCTTCGCCGACGGGCGGCACACAACCCACCGCGACGGCCTGAGCGCGCTGGTGGTCTGCGCCACGGCGGACGGCGGGCGCACCCTGCAGGGCCGCGTGACGCTGATGCTCGACGAGGCGGAGGCCGCGCCGGCGGGCTATGTGGTCGCCTTCGACGACGTGACCGCGACGCTGGCGATCCAGGTGCGCCGCGACCGGTTGCTGCGCGACGCGACGCAGGGGCTGCGCCAGCCGGTCGCCAACCTGCGCGCGGCGGTGGAGATGCTCGCCGACCCCGAGATCGACGCGGGCGAGCGCGCGGCCTTCGAGGCGGTGCTGGCCAAGGAGACGGAGTCGCTGGGCGCGCGGCTCGACGCGCTGGAGCACGACAGCCGCGACCTGCTGGCGGGCGCCTGGCCGATGAGCGACGTGTTCTCGACCACGCTGTTCACCGCCGCGATCCGCCGCCGCACCGGGCCGCAGAACTTCACCGCCGAGATCGTGGGACAGCCGGTGTGGCTGCATTGCGACAGCGTGACGGTGGTCGAGTTGCTCGATGTGCTGATGAACCGCATCGCGGCGGAGGCGCGCACGCGCACCTTCACGCTCACCGCCACGCCGCGCGAGGGCAAGGTGTATCTCGATCTCGCCTGGGCCGGGCCGGTGATCGCGATGACGGTGCTGGAGGGGTGGCTGGCCGACCCGCTCGACCCCAGCGTGGGCGGCGTGACCGGGCGCGAGGTGCTGGAGCGCCACCAGACCGATTTCTGGTGCGACGCGCATGGCGAGGGCCGCGCGCGGCTGCGCCTGCCGCTCGCGGCGCCGGTGGACGCGCATCTGGGCCGCCCGCCGCCGGTGGACGCGCGGCCCGAGTTCTACGACTTCGACCTGATGAGCCGCGTCGATCCGGGCCGCATCGACGACACGCCGCTGCGCGCGCTGGATTTCGTGGTGTTCGACACCGAGACCACGGGGCTTGAACCCTCGCGCGGCGATCTGATGATCTCGGTGGCGGGGGTGCGCATCGTCAACGGGCGGGTGCTGCGCGGCGAGGTCTTCAACCAGCTGATCAACCCGGGGCGGCGCATCCCCGCCGCCTCGACCCGCATCCACCACATCGACGACGCGATGGTGGCCGACGCGCCGGGCGTGGACAAGGTGCTGCCGCGCTTTCGCGCCTTCACAGAAGGCGCGGTGCTTGTGGCGCACAACGCCGCCTTCGACATGCGGTTCCTGACGCTGCGACAGGAGGCCTGCGGCGTGCGCTTCGACAATCCGGTGCTCGACACCGTGCTGCTGGCCGCGCATCTCGACGGGCAGGCCGACAGCCTGACGCTCGACAGGCTGGCCGAGCGTTTCGCCATCGAGATCGCGCCCGAGGATCGCCACACCGCGCTGGGCGACAGTCTGGCGACGGCGGAGGTGTTCCTGCGGCTGGTGGACATGCTGGAGGCGGCGGGCGTGCGCACGCTGCGCGAGGCCATCGCCGCCAGCGAGACCGCCGGCGCCATCCGCCGCCGCCAGGCGGCCTACTGAGATGCCGGTCACCGCGCGGCTGGCGGAACGCGCGGGCGCCATCGGCCTGTTCGGCGCCGCGCTGTTCAACGAACCGCTGATCGCGGCGTTCAACGGCGCCGTCGCGGGCATTCCCGCCTTGTTTCTCTATGTGTTCGGCGTCTGGGCGCTGCTGATCGCGCTGCTGGCCGGGCTGATGATCCGCGCGCCCGCGCCGCCGCCCGACGCGGTCGAACCCAGAGACGGCGAACCCAGAGACGGCGACGCCCGAAGCGGGGGGGGCTGAGGGCGATGCCGGCGGGCTGGGCGCTGTTCGGGGTCGGCGTGCTCTACCTGATGTCGCTGTTCGCGGTGGCGTGGTGGGGCGAGCGGCGCGCGCGCGAA
>Ga0210024_1001197_pt1 | contig 23641 bp, 21 predicted proteins | sample CryGeymeta201525_FD_183988 | JGI IMG/M metagenome (GOLD analysis project Ga0210024, IMG submission 183988) | Groundwater microbial communities from Crystal Geyser aquifers in Utah, USA - Crystal Geyser metaG 2015-25 (SPAdes) (version 2) | ecosystem: Environmental > Aquatic > Deep subsurface >...
CACCCGCGCCGTGATTAACCAAAACGATTGCGAGGACGCGCGCCACGATGATCGGACTTACGCGGAGACATGTCAGGTCTTGGGAGGCGTGCGTGTTTACCTGTGTACGTGTGTACATGTCTACTTGGTTTCCCGCCGCGCGCCTGACAGGTCTCCCCGTTTCGATTCCGCGTCCGCGCGAGAGCAGACCTGACATGTCTCACCCGCGCCGTGATTAACCAAAACGATTGCGTGGACGCGCGTCACGATGATCGGACTTACGCGGAGACATGTCAGGTCTTGGGAGGCGTGCGTGTTTACCTGTGTACGTGTGTACGTATTTACCTGTGTACTTCCCTACGGTAAAATTGAACCATGCCGACCATCCAACTCTTCGCGACCTGTCTCGTGGACACGTTCTACCCCGAAGTGGGCGAGGCCATCCTGGATATTTTCTCCCGCCTGGGCGTAACCGTGGACTTTCCGCGCGACCAGACCTGTTGCGGACAGCCCTCGTTCAACGCGGGACTTCGGGCGGACGCGCGCCAAATCGCGGAACACATGATCGAGGTGTTCGAGAGTCACAGACTTCCGAAGTCTCCGAAGACTTCGGAAGTCTTGCCCGATATCGTCTCGCCTTCGGGGTCGTGCGTCCATACGATTCGCGTCAACTATCCCGAATTGTTCGCGGACGATCCCAAGTGGCTGGCGCGCGCCCAATCCCTCGCGGCGCGGACGTTTGAGTTCAGCGAATATCTCGTGGATGTGTTGGGCGTTACCGATGTGGGCGCGCGCTGGGATGGCGTGCTGACGTATCATCCCTCCTGTCACCTCCTGCGCAGATTGGGCGTTGACCGTCAGCCACGCGCGTTACTGGCCGCGGTGAAAGGCGCGCAGATCGTGGAACTTCCCCACGCGGACGAATGCTGCGGCTTCGGCGGGATTTTTTCGGTCGTCCATCCCGAGGTTTCGAAGGAGATGCTGGTGAAGAAGATCGAAAATCTGGAGCAGAGTCAGTCCCCCACCCTGGTTATCCCCGACGCGGGCTGCCTCATGCACATCGCGGGAGGACTGCACCGGCAGGGGAAGAGTCAACGCGCGGTGCATCTGGCGGAAGTGCTGGCGCGGCGGTGATTGGTGATTGGTGATTGGTGATTGGTAATTGGTAATTGGTAATTGGTAATTGGTAATTGGTAATTGGTGATCAGCGAACGAATGGATGCAATATGTTTTCAAAATCTGCAAAATACTACGATGAAATTTATGCGGCCATGGGCAAGGATTATTCTGCCGAGGCAGAGAAAGCGCGCGGGTTCATTCAGGCGCATAAAAAATCGGACGGGAATCGCCTGCTCGATGTCGCCTGTGGGACGGGGATACACGCCAATTCGCTGAGTCGGTTTTATCAGGTCGAGGGGCTGGACCTGGATGCAAAGATGCTGGCGGTCGCGCGCAGGAAATATCCCGCCATCCGTTTTCGGCGGGGTGACATGACCGACTTCGACTTGAAGCGCCAGTTCGATGCCATCACCTGCTTGTTCAGTTCCATCGGTTATGTCAAGACAAAATCCCGTTTACACAAAGCCATTAAGAACATGACGCGGCATCTTTCAGTTGGCGGTGTCCTGTTGGTCGAGCCGTGGTTCGCGCCCGACCAGTGGAACGTGGGACGAGTCTTTACGATGACCGTGGATCAACCTGACTTGAAAATCGTTCGCATGAGCCGCAGTGCGCGCAGGGGCAATGTGTCCATCCTTGAATTTCGATACCTGGTCGGCACATCGAAAGGGATCGAGCATTGCCAGGAAATCCACGAACTGGGCTTGTTCAAACACGAGGAATATCTGGGCGCGTTCCAGGCCGCGGGGTTGAAAGTTTCCCACGACGCGGAAGGCCTGGATGGACGCGGACTGTACATTGGGTTGAAACCACCCTCATCATCCACCTCCACTGTCCAGATTGCTCGCTAGCGCAGTCGCTCAAAGATAAGCGAATAACCTATGGATAATAATTGCTTCCTCTGCCGCAAACACAAGGGACAAGAACCCGCCCCGCCCGGCGGAACCATCTACGAAGACAACCACTGGATGGTCTGCCACGCGCCCATCAAACTAGGTACACTGGGGACGCTGTTCATCGAGTCGCGGCGGCATTTTCTCAATTATGCAGAGATGACAGTCGAGGAAGCGGCTTCTCTCGGCGGCGTGCTGAAAAAGATGTACGGCGCGATCAAACTCCACACGCAGGCGGAGCGCATTTATCAACTTTCCACGATGGAGGGCACGCCACATTTCCATTGCTGGATCGTGCCGCGCCGGAAAGAGGTCACCGAGCGCGGGCTGAAATTCCTGGCGCGGGATGATTCCTGTGAAGAGCAGGAGGCTGTAGCGTTGGCGGAAAAATTACGCGCGGCGATGAAATAGTAAGGCGGATTGCCAATCCGCCCCACAAAACAAACATGCTCGCCACCCTCACCATCCACCTGCACCTGCCCGCCTGCGCCTCGCTCAAAGAAAAGCGCGGACGGATCAAACCGCTCATGTCGCGCCTGCGCCGCGAGTTCAACGTCTCCGTGGCGGAGATGGATTTGCAGGACAAGTGGACCGAGACGGTCATCGCCTGCGCCATGCTCAACTCAGACGCGGTGACTTTACGCCAATCCCTGCAAAGTGTGGCAAAATGGGTGGAAGGCAATTGGACGGATGGCGACGTGATCGAGCAAAAAATCGAGATGGTGTAGAGGTAGACAGGTATACAAGTACACAGGTATACAGGGTGTTTACGTGTTTACCTGTGTACCTGTTTACATGTCTACTTACCCAAGGAGAAAAAAATGAAAATCATGATCATGGGAAGCGGCGGTGTCGGGTCATATTACGGCGGCCTGCTGGCAAAGCAGGGAAACGATGTCACGTTCATCGCGCGCGGCGCGCACCTGCAAGCCCTGCGGACGAGCGGCCTGCAAGTCAAAAGCGTTCATGGAGATTTTGCCATTATCCCCGCGCAGGCCACGGACTCCCCTGCCGAAGTCAGCGCGGTGGATTTGATCCTGTTTTGCGTGAAGACGTACGATACGGACGATGCCGCCAAAGCGATCCAGCCTGCGGTGAGTCCGCAGACGGCGATCATCAGCCTGCAGAACGGGGTGGACGCCGTCGAGCGGATCGGGAAAGTCGTCGGCGTGGAACACGTTCTCGGCGGCGTGACCCAAATATCGTCCGCGATCGAAGCGCCGGGCGTCGTCCGGCAGGTATCCCAGTTCCGCCGCATTATCCTTGGCGAGTTGGATGGCTCCATTTCGGCGCGCGCCCAATCCATCGAAAAAACGCTCAAAGAGACTGGCGTCACCGTCGAGATCACCCAAAACATTTTCAAGGCGTTGTGGGCAAAACTGGTTTTTATCTCCGCCGCCAGCGGACTGGGCGGGCTGACGCGCCTGCCGATGGGCGACTATCGCTCCGTGCCTGAGACGCGCGCCATGATCGTCAGTTTGATGAAGGAAGTTGAAACGGTGGCACGGGCGCAGGGCATCGCGCTGGATGCGGATGTGGTCCAAAAGTCGCTGGATTTCATAGACGCGGCCGCGCCGCAGATCAAGGCTTCGATGCAACTGGATGTGGAGGCAGGGCGGCAGACCGAACTGGAGGCGATGATCGGCGTTGTCGGGCGCAAAGGGCGCGAGGCAGGCGTCCCGACCCCGACGGCGGATTTCGTTTATGCGGCCCTCCTGCCGATTGATTTGAAGGCGCGTCACGCGGCGGAGGCCGGTCATTAACCTGAAAGGCTTCCGCCGATGTCGCCCTGCCGAAGGTATCGAAAGGTTGAATCGAACCGAACTTGACGCCGCCAGACGGCCTGCGGGACATTCAATTTTTTATCATTTCTTGCTGAAAACTCTGGAAAAGTCTAAAACGGTTACTCATACCCCCCGTATACACGGGGACAGGCGAGCAAAACCCCTGTATATGGAGGAAAAATATGGCTCAAAAAAGATTTCCAGAGTTTTCAGTTTCTTGACATTTAAGGCAGATGATTGTAAAATAAGCGCAAAAATAATAAGCAACGATTTGCCCTGGTTTGTGTTCCTAATTTCAGAACAACCCGATGAAGCAAATGCCCGTTTTCTTCCTTAGCCTATTTTCTGCAACCAAAACCTCCCTCCCGACCTGGCCTGTTCAAATCGCCATGCCGCCAGGATGATATGCAAAGAGCGCCTATAAGCCGTTTGGCTTGATAGGCGTTCTTTCGTTTTTGATCGGCTGTAAATTGGATTACTGCTTTTCTGGACCAGGCGCAGACATATTTTTTCGGCGTCGCTGCTCCAAAGCCGAGGCAGCGCGGCGAGCATATTCGGAAGCCGGCCAGGTATCCAGCACGGCATTGAATTCCACCGTCGCCTGGGCTTCCATATTTTTACGCAGGTAAGCCACACCCAGGTTGTAATGCGCCGCAGATTCATATTTGACGCCCAGGTAACCCTGGTTGGACTTTTCCAAAACCGAACGAAACACAGCGATGGCTTCGTCGAGACGCCCTTGTTGCAAAAGCGCTGTGCCCTGGTTGACCAGGATCACCAGCTTCCCGGTTTCGTCAGGCCAAAGGCGCATCGCGAATTGATACAGGCGTTCGGCCAGTGAAAGGCGCCCGCTCCTGGCGAAAGCGGTGCCCACGTCCACCATCAGGCGCACGCGCATAGTGATCAGGTACAGAACGAGCAGAAATAACACTGGGTGAACGTTAAAACCTGTCAGCGCAGCCAGGCCGCTGACCAACCCGGTGAAAATGACCGCCTCGAAGGTTAACCGCAAGGATAATCCCTCCCGCCTGAGCCAGGAGAGCCCGTTAACAAGCACGACATAAGCGCAACCAACCAGAAGAAGCATGGCAGAGATATTCACAATAACCTCCAGTTGAATTTATCACTGCTAGTATACGTTTCTTACGGCGTTTGTCAACGTGGCGACAAGAACCCAAACCTATGAAAGGAGGTGACGTTTCGAAAAGAATGAAGATCAGGTAGCAATTCTTCCGGGCGCAGTCCGAAAATCGGACGAGGCGCCAAGCAACCATCCATTCAACCAAAGGAGATTTACGCATGAACGCTGTTTTGACACTCGTTCTCAGTTTTGTAGGGATTGCAATAGGCTATGGCTTCTACGCCAAGACCATCAACGCCAAAGTCATGCAACCCGACGCGAAGAAGGCGACGCCCGCCAAAATGTTCATGGACGGCGTAGACTTCAGCCCGGCCAACCGCAACGTCCTGTTCGGTTACCAGTTCAAATCCATCGCCGCCCTGGGACCGATCGTTGGCCCCATCGTGGCCGTTCAATGGGGCTGGCTGCCGGCCCTGCTATGGATCATCTTCGGCACGTTCTTCATCGGCTGGGTGCAGGATTATTCCAGCATCATGCTGGGCGTGCGCGAGGAAGGCCAATCCTTTGGGGCGCTGTCCTACCGCTTCATCTCGCCGCGGGCGCGCACCATCCTGCTGACCTTTATCTACTTCTACCTGCTGCTGATCATGGGCGCCTTCGGCAAGATCGTCGGTTACGACCTGATGACGAACCCGGCCGTGCCGTTGGGGGTGTTGTTAGTGATCGGCATCGGCCTGCTCGCCGGCCAGATGACCTACAAATGGAAGATGGACATCATCCTGACCAGCGTCCTGACCGTGGTCCTGGCCTTCATCGGTATCTGGCTGGGGACGCTGCCGGGCGTGAAGAGCCTGTTCCTGGCGATCAATGGCGGGGAGAAATCACCGCTCATCTTCGGCTCGGTCACACAGGCGCAGTTCATCTGGAGCCTGATCGTGCTGGTCATCTGCTACTTCGGCGCGGTGCTGCCGATCTGGCGCTGGGCGCAGCCGATCAACTACGTGGCGTTCTGGATCGTGTTCCTGGGCATCCTGGCCGGCACGATCGGCCTGATCGTCTGGCATCCGGCGTTCCCCAAGGACTTCCCGGCGTTCACCAATTGGGGCGGTAACTTGTGCGCTGCGACAGATTGCTCGGCAATCGAGAAAAAGCCGCTGGCTCTCGGCCCATTGTGGCCGATCCTGTTCGTGACGATCGCCTGCGGCGCGGTCTCCGGCTGGCACAGCCTGGTGTCCTCGTCGGGCTCCGCCCGTCAGCTTGAGAAAGAAACCGACGCGCTCTACGTCGGTGGCGGGGCCATGTTCCTGGAGATGTTCCTGGCGGTGCTCGCGTTGTTGACGGCTGTGGTCGGTGTGGGTGTGACCAAGGGATTCGCTGGATATGTGGGTCTGGTTGCGGCCGGCAAGAACGCCGGCGTGTTCGCGGTGGGGCTGAGCGAGATGATGGCTCGCATCGGCGTGCCGACCAGCTTCGGCCTGCCCTACGGCTCGGTCTTCCTCACCCTGATGGCGCTGACCATTATGTATCTGGTCGTGCGTTTCATGCGCGTTGCATCGGCAGAATTCATGGGCGATAAAGTACCGTTGTTCAAGAATACAACCTTCGGCACCATCGTCGCCCTGCTGCTCTCGGCCCTGCTGATCTACACAGGCTTCTGGGCGCGCATCTGGGTGCTCTTCGGCGGCGCGAACCAGTTGATGGCCGCACTGGCGCTGTTGCTGGTCACATTGTGGCTGATGTCCAAAGGTAAGAATTACCTGTGGACATTCATCCCCTTCATTTTCATGTTCGTGACCACCGTTGCCGCGCTGCTGATAACAGCGTATAAAGTCATCAGTCAGGTCTTGACTACACCGAACCTGCCGATTGATAAGGTGATCGGCAACTGGCTGGCCGGATTGATCGCCATCTATCTCGTGATTGCGGCGATCTTCCTGGCTGTGGACGCCTTCAAAGCCATTGGCCAATTGCGCGCGAAAGCCTTGCCCGCATCCGGTAAGGCAAAATAGCAACGTTTTCGCGATGTGCGACGCACCCTTTGGTGCGTCGCACATCCTACCACGAAGATAATCATGCCAACTGTTCAAGTCGAAGTCATCACGACCTTGCCGGAAGGCTGGGGCATTTGTCTTACCTGCGAGGCGTTGATTGCCCAGGCCAAGATGGATAAAGCACCCCACGAGCGCGGCCTGGACGAGTATCCGCCCGAATGGCAGGCCGACTTCCGCCGTTTCTCCAAGATGATATTCGACCTGTCGCAGCGCTACGGCGATTCGGTCATGATCCGCATCTGGGACCCGCGTTCGCTACAGGGTTTGGTCAAGGCCATTCGCTACGGCGTCCACCGCTATCCGACATTTGTCGTGGGAGGAGGCAAAAAAGTCGTCGGCCTGGATATGCCACAATTGGAGCAAACCCTGCAGGCGGCCGGCGCGGTCGTACAATCTACACACATCGTTGCACCCCTGCCATGAATATCAAACAAACGATTGACAAATCTGCCAGAACGGTTGGCGGACACTTCAGAGCGCTGGGCGATATGATCTACGGCGCCAGCGTGTATGAGATGGTGCGCGACCTGCACAAAGAACGCTCCCACCTCGAGCATTTGTTCATCCTGATTGTTTTCGGCGATATTCTCGGCATCCCCGTTCTGCCGCCCTATTACAGCCTGCGCCTGCTGCCTTATGCCATGCCAAATTTTATGGGCTGGAAGCGCAGCATGTTGCGCGAACGCGACTTTACCGACTTGTGTGACCAGGAAATAACATAACGTATTGCGTATTGCGTATTCCGCAACAGAACACGAAATACGGAATACGCTACCAATTATTACAAACCAGAAAGGATTATCGTATGCCAGGCGAAGAGAAAAAACCAAGTTTTTCCGATGGAATAAAGAGTGTCTTGTATGGGATGGCCGGCCATGACATGGCCCGCTATGCCCTCAAGACGCGCGGCAGCATGGAGCACTTGTTCATCCTCATCACGATGGGCGACCTGCTCGGCATTCCCATCCTGCCGCCGTACTACAGCCTGCGCTTGCTGCCCTACGTGGTGCCGCAGATCAGCACCTGGAAGCGGCGCATGTTGCGCGAAAAAGACTTGACAGATGCGTTAGCCTAGGAGCAACCCATGTCTATGCGTGAAGTTTTTGATAAAAATCCTGATAGGAGATACATCATGTTCGGCGGCAAGGGCGGCCTGGGCAAGACCACCTTCAGTGCCGCCACGGCCTATTGGCTGGCCAAGCAAGGCCACAAAGTATTGGTTTTCTCCGTAGACCCGCAGGCCAGTCTCTCCGACATCTTCAAACGCGATATCTTCGGCAAAGGGCCGGTCGAGATCATGCCCAACCTGTATGCGCAGGAAATTGACGCCGACCAGCGCATCAAGGAATACCAGGAAGAGATCCGCCAGAAGATCCGCGATATGTACGGCCTGCCCGAGATCCCCGAGGAGATCGAGAACTACATCCAGGCCGCGGCCGCCGAGCCGGCCATGGAAGAGAGCGCCATCTTCGACGAAGTGGTGGACATTGTCGGCAGCGGCAACTACGACTATTACATCTACGACCTTGTACCGTTGGGCCACGCCCTCTACTACTTGAGCATGGCCTCGGTCTATGACCAATGGATTGATAAGATCACTGCACTGCGTACTGAGATGGAAGAGTACTCGCAGGTTGCGTCGGTCATGCAGCGCAATAAGGAAAGCGAAGAGGATAAGATCCTCAAGGAACTGCAATTCATCAAGCACCGTATCAATGTATCCTCCAGCATCCTGACCGACAAGTTGAAGACCGCCTTCTTCTTCGTCGTGACGCCAGAGGAAATGATCATCCTGGATACGAAGAAAGCCGCCGGCCTGTTCGCCAAATTCGACGTGCCGCTGGCTGGTTACATCGTCAACCGCGTCATTCCGCCGGAACTGGCCGGTCAAGACATCCCCGCCTACCTGCGCAACCGTATGGAGATGCAGACGACCTACCTGAAAGAAATTGACCAGGTGTTCTCCGGCGAAGTGCTGGCGCGCATCCCCGAATTCGAGCGCGACATCACCGGCCTGCCCATGATTGAACGCATGGCAGACGTCATGTTTGGAGGTAAGCGATGATCGAGACACCTATGCAACAATACATGACCCAAAGACCGAAGCTGAAGTACCTCTTTTTCGGCGGCAAGGGCGGCGTGGGTAAGACCGTGATGGCCGGCGCGGCGGCTATTTGGGCCGCCCAACAGGGCAAGAAGACTCTGCTGGCCTCCACCAACCCGGTCCACTCGCTGAGCAGCCTGCTTGGACAGAATGTCTTCGGTAAGCAAACTCCTGTCGAGGGCGTTCCTAATCTAACGGCCTACGAGATTGATACGCACGATACCATCGAGAAATCCAAGAAGGAAATCCGCGAAAAAATCGAGTGGTTCCTCAAATACGCTGACATCAAGACCAAAGCGGACGAGTTTGTCGAATCGGCCACCATGAACCCGTCCTTCGAGGAATCGGCCATGTTCGAGAACATGATTGACCTGATGTTCGACGATGAGTACGAGGTCTATGTCTTCGATACCGCCCCGACCGCCAACGCCCGCCGTTTGCTGGGCATGACCAGCGTCTATTCGATGTGGGTCAACAAGATGGTGCAGAGCAGGGAAGAGGCTGCCTCCTTGAAAGATTTGCTATCTTATAGCAGGAAGAAGCAGGAAAAAGACCCGCTGATGGATTACCTGCTCAATCTACGTGAGCGCATGAGCCGCGCCAAGACCCTGCTCACCGACGACAGCCTGACCTCGTTCTTCTTCATCACCCTGCCCGAGGCGCTGCCCATCGCGGTCATTACCCGTTTCATCGGCTGGTTCAGTGAATTCAACATCCCTGTCGGCGGCGTGATCGTCAACATGCTGATTGACAAGAACAGCGTCAAGAAAGACACACCCGACTTCGTCAAGAACCGCGTCGCCATGCAGGATGAGCACATGGAAACCATCTGGAAGGAATTCGACGGCCAGGTGCGTGCCATCCTGCCGCTCTTCGAGACCGAAGTGCGCGGCGTGGAGATGCTCGACCGCACCGCGAGCTTGCTCTTCGCCATGTAAATAAAACGGGCAGGTTCCACCTGCCCGTTTTTTACACCAGAGCCTCCTGCAAATCTTGTAGAAATTCTGTTGCTTCGCCACTTTGCAGGAGTGGTAGCTCTGCTTTCAACGTCAAGTGCGGCGCGGCGCGGTGTAACGAGAAGCGTAAGATGGCTGCTTCATATTTTTCCAGGAAAGCCGAGAGCCGTTTCAGGTACTCTTTATCCTTTTTGCCGCGCCAGGCAACTTCCAGACGCCCCGGCAAGGTTTGGGAGGCATACGGTTCTTTTAGCTGACCGGCCAGGAAGGTGGCGAAGGCGCGGTCATTTTTACGACCCGCCTCGACATCCTGAACGGGAGCGGACTTCAAGTCCGCTCGCAGGAAAAACACATCCCGCCGTCCACTGAGACGGCCATACAACCACAAAGGAAAATTCTCACGCGGTTCGAGGGTATAAATCACCTCCATCCGACGAAAAGGCTCATTCAGTTTTTCCACCCGCAAGTGCGCGGCAGCTTGCAGGAGCTTCTCGCGGCGAAGCGGTTCTACCTTTCCGAATAGGCTTAGACCCTTCACCAGCCAGTCGTATGTCAGATGGCCGCGCCGCCGGTTGATCATTGCCCCAACGAGGAACCAGAGCAAGATAAAAACGCTCAAGCCTATTGCAAACCATTGACCGCTGTTCATGGCAACCTCCAAGTTTGAATTTACTCACCATGATACCATTGTTTATATAACCAGTGGATATAAACAGAAACGCCCGTCAGCTTGCGCTTTCGGGCGTTTCTGTAAAGCCTCTTGGCGATGACCTACTCTCCCAGGCAGTTACCCACCAAGTACCATCGGCGCTGACGAGCTTAACTTCCGGGTTCGGGATGGGACCGGGTGTACCCTCGCCGCTCAAATCACCAAGAGACTTATTCACAGGTTGTGTTTGAATAGTAACTGTTGATTCCGAAAAGTATCAAGTTCTCCGTACCACGCAGATCAGCCCTCGACCATTAGTACGGCTTAGCTTAACGCATTGCTGCGCTTACACACGCCGCCTATTAAGCAGGTAGTCTACCTGCGGTCTTACTCCCTTAAGGGAATACAGGGATCTAATCTTAGGGCGAGTTTCCCACTTAGATGCTTTCAGCGGTTATCTCTGCCAGACGTAGCTACCCAGCGATGCCGTTGGCACGACAACTGGCACACCAGAGGTCTGTCCACTCCGGTCCTCTCGTACTAGGAGCAGCTCCCTTCAAATCCCTTACGCCCACAGTGGATAGAGACCGACCTGTCTCACGACGGTCTGAACCCAGCTCGCGTACCGCTTTAACGGGCGAACAGCCCGACCCTTGGGACCTTATCCAGCCCCAGGATGCGATGAGCCGACATCGAGGTGCCGAGCGAGATCGTCGATGTGAACTCTTGGATCTCACCAGCCTGTTATCCCCGGGGTAGCTTTTATCCGGTAGCCACGACCTTTCCACTCAGATTCGTGGGATCACTAAGCCCGTCTTTCGACTCTGCGCGACGCGTTGGTCTTGCAGTCAAGCTCCCTTATGCCTTTACACTCTTTGGGTGGTTTCCATTCACCCTGAGGGAACCTTTGGGCGCCTCCGTTACATTTTAGGAGGCGACCGCCCCAGTCAAACTGCCCACCTGGCACGGTCCCCCGCCCGGATGACGGTGCGGGGTTAGGGTCTAAGCATAATCAGGGTGGTATTTCACTGATGGCTCCACCGAGGCTAGCGCCCCAGCTTCAAAGCCTCCCACCTATGCTACACAAATCATACCCAAACTCAATGCCAAGATGCAGTAAAGCTCCACGGGGTCTTTTTGTCCTACTGCGGGTAGGCCGCATCTTCACAGCCATTTCAATTTCACCGGGTCCCTCGTTGAGACACTGTTCTAGTTGTTACACCGTTCGTGCGGGTCGGAACTTACCCGACAAGGAATTTCGCTCGGTTCATCTCACTTCGTTTCCGGAGGAGCCGGACTTTATCTTTCCCGTCCCGTATTCATTTTCGAGGCAATTGCTCGGATACGCTCGACGCCTTCAGTGGTCAAATGTTCGCCGCGCTCCATCAGGAGTAAAATCCGGCGAAACTTCAGAAAATCCTGGCGTTTCTTGGATTTCAGCGGATGCATCTCGAAGAACGGGAGGATTCGCTCCCGAAGGTGTCTTGTACCTCTCACCCGATATGCCATCCGTTCAGCGTGGTTTCTACGCACCACGCCGCACCCAAAGAATTGTTTGAGCGCATACAACAGCTGTATATCCCGTTCGTGTTGCACTATAGTAAATTCTGGCAACACTTGATAGCCAACTTTCATTTCAGGTTGAAGGTTGATGCCTACATAGAAGCACCCTTCGCCATCCACGAAACCGACCACCCACTGGGCTTCCAGCCTCTGGGACGAGACCGAACGTAAAGTCTCTGAGGGTTCTCTCATAATGTTGTCTGTCATAAGAGTCTTCCCTGCGGATTGTCCCCATGTCCGGCGGATTTTTACTGCCTGCCCGAGGGCAGACGAGTACCGCGCGGCTGTGGAGGAGTTTCCCGCATATAGTTCGGTTTTACTAAGGCTCGCGATAGAACCTTAGGACCGTTATAGTTACGGCCGCCGTTCACCGGGGCTTCAGTTCAAAGCTTCCCCTTCGCTTGCGCTCAGGGTAACCTCTCCCTTTAACCTTCCGGCACTGGGCAGGTGTCAGCCCCTATACATCGCCTTACGGCTTTGCAGAGACCTGTGGTTTTGATAACCAGTCACTAGAACCATTTCACTGCGACCTTCCAACGCTTTGGTAAACCGGACGTCAGAAGGCACCCCTTATCCCGAAGTTACGGGGTTAAATTGCCGAGTTCCTTAACGAGGGTTCTCCCGTTCGCCTTGGTATACTCTACCCATCTACCGGTGTCGGATTGCGGTACGGGCATCTGGAATTCAACGCTTAGGGGCTTTTCTCGGCAGCAAGGCTTAACCACTTCCGCCTCAAGGGCTCGCATTCACGCTTCAGCTCAGTCTGCGGATTTGCCTACAGACCTCAACACCTAGACGTTTTGCACCTGCACAACCAATCGCAGGCTGGCCTACCTCGCTGCGTCCCCCCATCGCTCCTTCCAGATGGTTCCGGAATGTTGACCGGATGTCCATCGCCTACGCCTTTCGGCCTCGGCTAAGGGCCGACTAACCCGACGCGGAATGACCTGGCGTCGGAAACCTTAGATTTACGGCGAACACGGTTCTCACGTGTTTATACGCTACTCATGCCTGCATTCTCACTTCCGCCCGCTCCAGCTGTCTTTACAGTCAACCTTCACCGCTGGCGGAACGCTCCCCTACTGCCCTGTCTTGCGACAAGACCCATGGCTTCGGTACCAAGCTTAGCCCCGTTAAGTTTTCCGCGCAAGGTCACTAGACCAGTGAGCTATTACGCACTCTTTAAAGGGTGGCTGCTTCTGAGCCAACCTCCTGGTTGTTCCAGTAACCTCACCTCGTTTCCCACTTAGCTTGGATTTGAGGACCTTAGCCGATGATCTGGGCTGTTTCCCTTTCGACCCCGAAACTCATCTCCCGGAGTCCGACTGCCATGCTATGGAGTACCGGCATTCGGAGTTTGGTTGAGTTCGGTAAGCGGTAAGCCCCCTAGCTCATCCAGTGCTCTACCTCCGGTACTAAACGCATGACGCTAGCCCTAAAGCTATTTCGGGGAGAACAAGCTATCTCCGAGTTCGATTGGCATATCACCTCTACCCACAGCTCATCCCATAATTTTGCAACATTAATAGGTTCGGGCCTCCACGAGCGGTTAGACTCGCTTCACCCTGGCCATGGGTAGCTCACCCGGTTTCGTGTCTAATCCCAGCGACTATACGCCCTATTCAGACTCGCTTTCGCTACGGCTACGGGTGTCACTCCCTTAACCTCGCCACTGAGATTAACTCGCAGGCTCATTCTCCAAGAGGCACGCCGTCAGGCATAGCGCCGCGCACATGCTTTCGCAATAGCACCGACACGCCATTAGCCCTCCGACTGCTTGTAAGCTTACGGTTTCAGGTTCTATTTCACTCCCCTAACAGGGGGACTTTTCACCTTTCCCTCACGGTACTTGTTCACTATCGGTCGCCAAGTGTATTTAGCCTTGGGGAGTGGACTCCCCAGATTCCTACCGGATTAGCGTGCCCGGCAGTACTCAGGTATCCAGCGGAAGTCAATCCACTTTCGCATACGGGACTATTACCCTCTTTGGTAGGCTTTCCCATACCATTCTGCTAGCAGATTGATTTGTAACTTCCATATGCCGGACCCTACAACCCCAAAGAAGCAAGCCTCTCTGGTTTGGGCTGGTTCCCGTTCGCTCGCCACTACTAGGGAAATAATCTCTTTTCCTCTGGGTACTTAGATGTTTCAGTTCCCCAGGTGCCCCCCGGCAGGCTTATATATTCAGCCGCCGGTGCTGTGGGATCGCCACAGCGGGTTTCCCCATTCGGAAATCCCCGGATCAAAGCCTGTACACGGCTACCCGAGGCTTATCGCAGTGTCCCGCGTCCTTCATCGGCACTTAGCGCCAAGGCATCCACCGTAAGCCCTTAGTAGCTTCTCCACGTGATACGGAGAAATTGATACTTTTCGGCCTACATCAATTTCATTACTTACAGTTACTATTCAATTGGTAAGGTGCTGTTTGACCAACCATCGGCCACCTTCGCCGTTGACCGGCGAGCGCTGCCCTCCACATTCGTTGCCACTTTGTTTGTCAAGGGCACCGCTCGCACGTCAACAATTTGGATTTTTACACAAAGCGACCCGGCTCACCGCCGGGCCGCATACTTCTGCCGCGCGATGGAAGCCAACGATTATTACTTCAATTCCGAGATCGCCAACTTCAAGCCTTTCGTCATCCTTTCTCACACACGCTCAGTGGAGATGACGGGATTCGAACCCGTGGCCTTCGCCTTGCAAAGGCGCTGCTCTCCCGCTGAGCTACATCCCCGGTTAGTCACATAGTCCTGTAGTCTGATAGTCACCTGGCCAATCTGACTATTCGACTAATTGACCATCCGACTAACAAGTGGGCCTGACTGGACTCGAACCAGTGACCCCAGTCTTATCAGGACTGTGCTCTAACCAACTGAGCTACAGGCCCGCCCAGGATGGGCCTCAACAACTGAGGAGTGACAGGAAGTTCCTCTTCCCTACCGACTTCCGCCACCGCGGCGAAAGATTTGGTAGTAGAGCGCCGGTCTGCCCGTGAAGGCTGGACCTTTGCTCAGTACTCTAGAAAGGAGGTGATCCAGGCGCACTTTCCAGTACGCCTACCTTGTTACGACTTCGTCCCAGTCACCGACCCCACCTTCGACAGCGCCTTCCTTGCGGTTAGGCTACCGGCTTCAGGTGTTGCCAGCTCCCATGACGTGACGGGCGGTGTGTACAATTCCCGGGAACGTATTCAACGCACTATAGCTGACGCGCGTTTACTAGCAACTCCAACTTCACGCAGGCGGGTTTCAGCCTGCGATCTGAACTGAGGCCGGCTTTGGGGATTGGCTCTACCTCGCGGCTTAGCGACCCATTGTACCGGCCATTGTAGCGTGTGTGTAGCCCCGGATATAAAGGCCATGCTGACTTGACATCATCCCCACCTTCCTCCGGCTTGATACCGGCGGTCTCGTATGACACATGTAACATACGACGAGGGTTGCGCTCGTTAGCGGACTTAACCGAACATCTCACGACACGAGCTGACGACAGCCATGCAACACCTGTTCAGGCTCCCCGAAGGGTCGTTCTGCTTTCGCTTCACTACTACCTGAATGTCAAACCCGGGTAAGGTTCTTCGTGTAACATCGAATTGAACCACACGCTCCGCTGCTTGTGCGGGAACCCGTCAATTCCTTTGAGTTTTAACCTTGCGGCCGTAGTCCCCAGGCGGTGAACTTATCGCGTTGGCTTCGGCACCGACGGCTTTGAACCCGCCGACGCCAAGTTCACATCGTTTACAGCTAGGACTACCGGGGTCTCTAATCCCGTTTGCTACCCTAGCTTTCGCGTCTGAGCGTCAGAAACGGTCCAGGAGGCCGCTTTCGCCACTGGTGTTCCTCCCGATATCTACGCATTTCACCACTACACCGGGAATTCCACCTCCCTCTACCGCTCTCTAGTCTGGTAGTATTGAACGACCTCTCCTAGTTGAGCCAGGAGCTTTCACATCCAACTTACCAAACCGCCTGCACGCGCTTTACGCCCAGTAAATCCGGATAACGCTTGCCTCCTACGTTTTACCGCGGCTGCTGGCACGTAGTTAGCCGAGACTTATTCCTGAGATACTGTCCTTTCTCATCTCCCAGAAAAGTGCTTTACGACCCGAAGGCCTTCATCGCACACGCGGCGTTGCTGGGTCAGGCTTTCGCCCATTGCCCAATATTCCCTACTGCTGCCACCCGTAGGTGTTTGGCCCGTGTTTCAGTGCCAATGTGGGGGACCACCCTCTCAGGTCCCCTACCCGTCGAAGCCTTGGTAGGCCGTTACCCTACCAACTAGCTGATGGGACGCAGGCCCCTCCCGAAGCGCATTGCTGCTTTAGTCATAAAGCCTCTAACCTCCATGACCACATGGGGTATTAGCAGTCCTTTCGAACTGTTATCCCCCTCTTCGGGGCAGGTCACCAACGCGTTACGCACCCGTTCGCCACTAAGACTCCGTATTGCTACAAAGTCTCCGTTCGACTTGCATGTATTAAGCACGCCGCCAGCGTTCATCCTGAGCCAGGATCAAACTCTCCGCAAAAAATCACCTCTTGCGAGGTGCGAGTTACGGATTGGATATAACGACAGGGTTGATTTACTTCCTATCACTCTTCAGTTGTTAAGGTCCCGATAACTAAGCGGGCTGTATTCTACCCGCGAGGTGAGCCTCTGTCAAGGCTTGAGAGACGAAACTGCCGATGTTCTTCTTTCAACATCGGCTCGTCAGACTGCAAAACTTTCTGTCTTGTGTCTCTGACGTGAGACGTCTTCTCGGTTGTCAACGGTTTGTCGTAATAGACGAAACCGGTTTATGGGGTACGATTAATGCTATTATCCCACGCCCCTTCAGGCTTGTCAAGCTAATTCAAAAATTTTAAGGTCTTTCAGTTCAGGACATCTCCTGCCGTCCGGTCAGCGCACGCAGCAGGGTATTCTGGTCGGCATATTCCAGGTCGCCGCCGACGGGCAGACCGCGCGCCAGCCGCGTCAGATGGACATTGAGCGGCAGCAACTGTTGACGCAGGTACAGCGCCGTGGCATCCCCCTCCATGCTGGGATTGGTTGCCAGGATGACCTCCTTCACCTCGCCGCGCCGCACGCGTTCGACCAAAGGCCTGATTTTCAGGTCATCCGGCCCAATGCCTTCGATGGGGGAAAGCACGCCGTGTAGCACGTGGTACTTGCCGTGATAGGCGCCCATGCGCTCCAGGGCCAACACATCCAGCGGTTCCTCGACCACGCACAGCACCGAGCCATCTCGTTGCGGGTTCTCACACACCTCGCAGCGTTCACGCCCGGCGGCAGTGATGTTGAAGCACTCCTGGCAGAAGCCGGTCTTGGTTTTCAATTCGGTCAAGGCCTCGGCCAATTGGCCTGACAACTCCTGCGGGGCGCGCAGCAGGAAAAAAGCCAGCCGGGAGGCCGTCTTCGGGCCGATGCCAGGGAGGCGTTCGAGGGCAAAGATCAGGTCTTGGATGGGATCAGGTAACATAATCTGTCAAAAGTCAAATGTCAAAGGTCGGTGGTGGACATTCGACCCTTCGGGCAGAGCCTCAGGGCGAAGCCTTCGACGTTCGACGCTAAAACGGCAATCCACCTGCCAGCGGGCCGAGCCGCTCGGCCTGCAACTCACGGGATTTGTCGAGCGCCAGGTTGACAGCGGTCAGAATCAAATCTTGCAGCATATCCGCGTCGGTATCTTTCAGTAATTCGGGGGCGATCTCCACCGCCGTGCAGCGTTGGTTGCCGGTCATCGTGACCTTGACCGCGCCGCCCCCGGCCGTCGCCGTGACGCTCTCCTCGGCCAGCCGCTCTTGCGCCTCGGCTAATTGCTGCTGCATCCGCTGGATTTGCTGCATCATGCCGCCTTGCTGTCCGCCTGCCGGACGATTGTAACCTTTTGCCATAAGATACTCCTGAAAGTTTTTGGGGATTATTTTTAATCCCACCACACAGACAATACTACCTGCGACTTTTCTTCGAACCCTTCGCCAGATGCCCCCATTATATCTACCGCGCTCGAACTGCCAATCCAATGCACTTCATCGGCATTGAATTGCTCCCTGACCAATTCCTCCATTGAATGTTGATACCCATCCTCAGCGTAAATGTAGAGCGTATCTGCGTGCCAGCAATCTTCTTCCATATCACGAAGCGAGATCAAATTCAAGGGCATCAACGCAGCACGCCACATCCTGCGGTTTCCCTTCAACAACTCCGCAATTCTTCTGCCATCACAAAAATTAAAATTTGTGCGCGCGATCACTTCAAGCTGAAATTTTTGCGCTTTGCTTATCTTGCTTGAATATTTCCGGGGCGCAACGTTTTTTATCTGTCTCACTTCGACAACAGGCGCGTTCTTTCCTCCCTTCGAGAGCCTCAGGGCAACGCTTTCATCTTTCTTCTTTGCAGGCATTTTCTTCTTCACAGCCATCACCAAACCTCCTCACGCAACACGCAATACGCAATACGCAATACGCATTACTCTTGAATATCCACGATCTCCCCCCCCTCCTTGAGCGCCGCCGCCACCATGCCATCCGGCTTGACATCCGGCGGGGCTGGCTGCCTGGCGTTCGAGACCACGCAGCGTAGTTGAAGCTCGACGCCCAGCACCTCGGCGATCACCTTGCGAGTGACATCCAACTGCCCGGGCGCGTCCATCTTCGAGCGCAGCACCTCGCTGGCAAAACCGAGCACCAGGGCGCCATCCTTGATCTCGAGCAGCTTGCACGAGTTCAGCAAGGCTTCCAGGGCCGGGTTCTGCGGGCGGACGGCGGCCCGCACCTGCCGCCAGGCTTTGGCGACCTGGTCGAGGCTGACGGCGCCTGTAATTGGTTTGTTCTCCGGGACGGACGCGGCAGGCGGCGCAGGATTCGGATGCGAGACTTCTACTGGCTTCGCCTGGAAACCCTGCCCTGCGCGGCGGGGCGGGACCGCTCGGCTGAGCGCTCTGGTTGCCAATTGCGCAACCATTCGCGGCGGGACCTCGGGCCGGCTGCGCGTTTCCAGTGGCTTTTCCCCACCCGCAGCGGACGGCTTCGCGACCGGCTGCGGCCCTTCGATAGCCTCGGCCAGCGCCAGCTCCAGGGACAGGGAAGGCTGCCAGCCGCCGCGCAGGTCAGTGGCAGCCGCGTTGAAAAGACGCGTCATGCGCAGGATCTCCGGCGCGGACAATGCTCCAGCGTGGCGTTCGACCTGGGCGCGCGTATCCGCTGCCAGGTCCGCTTGCGCTTCGTTGCCCAGCTTGACCAGCAGCAGGGCGCGCAAGTAGTCCACGATCTGGCGCGCCAACACGCGGGAGTCCGTACCGGAATCCAGGGCGCGGTGGATCGTCTCGAGGCCGGTATCCGGCCGCTTGTCGAGGATGGCATCCGCCAGGTCGAGGACGGTCTGGTTGGCGGCCGTGCCGAGGACAGCCTGCGTGAGTTTGAGGCTGATCTTCTGGCCGGTCGAGGCCATCTGGTCGAGCAGGGAAATCGCATCCCGCAGGCTGCCGGTGGCCTGGCGGGCGATGAGCGTCAGAGCCTCGGCTTCGGCTTGAATGCCCTCGGCTTGGGAGATTTGATTGAGTTGCTTGACGATATCATCCACCGGTACGCGGCGGAACTCGTGCCGCTGGCAGCGCGAGAGTACGGTGGCCGGTATCTTGTGCATCTCGGTGGTCGCCAGTACGAAGATGGCGTGCGGCGGCGGCTCCTCGAGGGTCTTGAGTAGGGCGTTGAAGGCCGAGGTGGAAAACATGTGCACCTCGTCTATTATATAAACTTTGTATTTGCCTTGATTGGGTGAGAAGTTGATCTTATCCCGCAGGTCGCGCACGTCGTCCACGCTGGTCTGAGAGGCGGCGTCAATCTCGATCAGGTCGAGGAAGCGGCCCTCGTTGACCGCGACGCAATGGTCACATTGATTGCAAGGACGGGCGGAGAGATCATCCGCCAGGCAGTTGACGGCCTTGGCCAGCAGGCGCGCCACACTGGTCTTACCGGTGCCGCGCGGACCGGAGAACAGGTACGCATGGACAACGCGCTCGCCAGTCACCGCGTTGCGCAGGGTCTGGACGATGTGCTGCTGTCCGACGACTTCGTCCCATTTCTGGGGACGCCATTTACGATAGAGGGCTTGGGTCATGTCAGTTACCAGTTTTCAGTGATCAGTAATCAGTTTTTATGGAATTGAGTGCTGCGAGCGCAGGTTGCCTTGCGCGTCGTACAGGCCAACCTGCTCGCCCGGCTGCCAGGCAGGGGCGGCGCGTCCCCAGTAGAGGTCGGTGGGCGTATCCGCGCCGGAGGCCGTATGCACCATCACCGTGCCGCCTTTGTACAGGGTCAACTGCGGGAAGGTATAGATGTTGCCTTGACCATCTTCCAAATACCAGCCCGTCAGAATGATGGGGTTATCACCTTTGTTCTCCAGAACAACCACTTCGCTGTCCGTTATCCCTGCGCCGAGGATGCTGACAATATCTACCTTTATGTCGCCAGAGACAGGCGAAGGGGCGAGCGCAGCGGGCAACGAGGGAACGTTGGTTGGCGCACAGTCTGCGCGCTGGGCGCGGTCATAGAAGAAGAGGATCGTACCCGTCACAAGGGCAGAGACGAAGGCATTGAGCAAAAGGTAAAAAAGCAACCGTCGCGCCTGGCTCATACTGCCTGAATGATAGCACAGGGAGCGGGATTAGAGAATAGAGATTCGAGAATCGTGATTCGTGATTCGTGACTGATCTTGATCTTCGACTCTCGAATCTTGCACAAGGAGCGCCACCCAATCTCCCATCTGTTTCTTCTCTATCAGTTCCATCCCATGCGCCTGCGCGGCAGAAACGACTGACTCGACCTGCTCTTGTAAAATTCCAGAAAGGATCAGCACGCCGCCCGGCGCGACAAGATCGGCCAAACCATCGTCGAACAGGCGGATGATAACCGGCGCCAGGATATTCGCCAGCACCAACGGTGCACTCCGAACCCCAAACCTGCCTTCCAAGATTTCCGGCACCGACCCGATACCGAGAGTGAATTGCCCCGCTGCAATGCCATTGACATCCGCGTTTTCGCGCGAAACCTTGACTGCCGCCTCGTCAGTGTCTACGCCGAGGGCAAAGTTTGCACCGAGTTTCAAGGCTGCGATGGAGAGGATGCCAGAACCACAACCGATGTCAATAAGTGACGTGGGACGAGTGACGAGTGGCGAGTTAGCCTCGAAGAGATTTTCGAGTAATTCCAGGCAGAGTTGAGTGGTGGGATGTGTTCCGGTGCCGAACGCCATGCCAGGGTCAATCTTGATCGGAATGCGTTTCTCATCCGGCGATTCCAGCCAGGCCGGGACAATGATCAGGCGCTTGCTAATCGGGATGGGCTGGTAGTGCTCTTTCCAGGCCTCCATCCAATTCTGGTCAGCAATCGGCTCGAAGACCGGAGCGGGCAGGGGTTGGATCATACCCAGGTAATAGAGCGCCTCCTCCAGTTTATGGCGCGTTTCTTCGGTTTTTTCGTCCATGGGCAGATAGGCGCGCACGCACACCGCTCCGCTGGGAGTGCCTTCGTCCTCATCGTGGCGGTAAGCTACCCCGCTTTCCACGGCCACGCCGCCCGGCGCGAAGCGCGCCAGCACCTCGGCCACGGCTTCGGCCAGTTCGCCGTCCACAGTGAGGGAGACTTCGAGCCAGGAGTTCATAGTAATCAGTGATCAGTGATCAGTCTTCAGTCGGGAGAATAATACCACTGATAACTGATCACTGAAAACTGATCACTACCCCCCCAGCGCCTCATTCAGCCAATCCAAAAATCCCTTCTCCTTCGGCATGGGCGTCGTTCCCAGCGTGGCAGACAGTTGCTCGAACAGGGCGCGCTGCTCCTTCGTCAGCCTGTTCGGGACTTCCACGTTGACGATCACCAACTGGTCGCCGCGCCCATTTTTGCGCAGATAAGGCACACCTTTGCCTTTCAGGGTGAAAACCTTGCCCGGCTGGGTGCCAGCCGGGATGTTCAACTTTTCCGCCCCGTCCACTGAGGGGACTTCGATCTGCGCGCCCAGCACAGCCTGCGCGATGTTGATATTCAGGTTCAAGAGAATATCGTTCTCACGCCGCTTGAAGAACTTATGGGCTTGGACCGTGACAACCAAGTACAGGTTGCCCTGCGGCCCGCCGTTCGCTCCCGGCTCGCCTTCACCGGCCAGGCGGATCTGCGTGCCCGCATCCACGCCCGCCGGGATCGGCACGACCTTCTTGACCGTCTTGCGCTCCAACCCCCCGCCCCGGCAGGTATGGCACGGCGTGGTGATCACTTCGCCGCGCCCGTTGCACGCCGGGCAGGTGGAGGATTGCATCATCGAGCCGAAGATGGTTTGGCGCACCTGGCGGACTTCGCCCCGTCCGCCGCAGGTGGGGCAGCGCTGCGGACTGCTGCCCGGCTCCGCGCCGGAGCCGCGACAGGTGCTGCACACCTCGTTGCGAGTCACCTCGACTTCTTTCTCGACGCCAAAGACGGCTTCCTCGAAGGTCAAGGCGACCTGGTATTGCAGATCGCGCCCGCGCCGCGGCCGCCGCGAGCGACTGCCGCCGCCCATGCCGAACCCGAAGCTGCCGAACAGCTCCTCGAAGATGTCGCCAAAGTCCATGGTGGCGTAATCGGGCATGCCGTTGATATTGCCCAGCCCAGCGCGGCCGAACTGGTCATAGCGGGCGCGCTTGTCCGCGTCCGAAAGCACGCCGTAGGCCTCGTTAATCTCCTTGAATTTCTCCTCGGCATCCGGCTCCTTGCTCACGTCCGGGTGGTACTGGCGCGCCAGCTTGCGGAAGGCGGCCTTGATCTCGTCGTTCGTTGCGTTCCGCCCCACACCGAGGATTTCGTAAAAGTCGCGGTTGCTCATAATAAGTCGAAGGTCAAAAGTCAAAGGTCAGACATTCGACCTTCGACTTTTGACTCGTTTATTCCTTTACTTCGCCATCCACCACGTCGGGACCGGCATCCGGCCCGGGTTCAGCGGAACCGGCTTCAGGTCCGGGCGGAGGCGTTTGCTGCTGATAGACGGCCGCGCCGATCGTTTGGACGGCCTGGCTGAGCACATCCACCGCCTTACGGATGGCCTGCTCATCCTCGCCATCTTTCACCTTCTTGACCTCGTCCACTGCGGCGCGTACGTTGGCTTTTATCTCGTCTGGGACCTTGTCGCCCAATTCGCTCAACGCTTTTTCCGCGCCGTAGATGGAAGCGTCAGCGGTATTCCTGGCATCCATCAAATCGCGGCGTTTCTTATCTTCCTCGGCGTGAGCCTCCGCCTCCTTGCGCATTTTCTCCACCTCTTCCTTCGCCAAACCAGAAGAAGCCGTGATGGTAATGTGTTGGGAGCGACTCGTCGCCTTATCCTGCGCGGTGACTTTCAGGATACCGTTGGCGTCAATGTCGAAGGTCACTTCGATTTGCGGAATGCCGCGCGGGGCTGGCGGGATGCCGTCCAGGATGAACTTGCCCAGCG
>Ga0210024_1001214_pt1 | contig 23506 bp, 19 predicted proteins | sample CryGeymeta201525_FD_183988 | JGI IMG/M metagenome (GOLD analysis project Ga0210024, IMG submission 183988) | Groundwater microbial communities from Crystal Geyser aquifers in Utah, USA - Crystal Geyser metaG 2015-25 (SPAdes) (version 2) | ecosystem: Environmental > Aquatic > Deep subsurface >...
GTCATTCTTGTCAATCGTAATCATATAAACTGTAGCGCCACGTTCCATCAGGTTTCGGGCCAGCCTGAGCGTAACATCGTAAGCATATTCGTCTTCACAAACCACGTTTCCCTGGTAATTTCCCATTGCTCCCGGGTCGGGGCCGCCGTGTCCCGATTTCAGATAGTAAACAGCGCCTTTTAATTCGTTGGTTTTAATTTCGACATTGGCATATTTCGGCCCAAAAATATCATAACGCATTTTTTTATTGGCGGTTGCTGGCGCTGCTTTTGTTGCGTTTTCTGCTGAAGTTGACATTATTGAGGCAATTTCGCCAACATCACTTTTTACAATTGGTTTTGTCTCAGTATCAGGGAGCCTGTATTTTACCCCGATAAATAAAGTGTTGTCTTTTCCAAGCCTTGTTTTGTTCAATTCAATAAATGGTTCTGCGTAAATCGCCGGGTCTAAACCGTTGTTGCGAAGTATTTTATGTACCCCATCACCATTTTTTGCGACAATTTCCCTGCTCTGCGCAAACAACCCGTTCGACGATAAAATCAATGTTAAAATTACAGTGATTATCAATCGGGTAAATATTTTTATATGTATGTTTGAACTGTGCATAAAAAATACAGTTACTGTTTTTTAATCGTGTTGGCTAAAATAGGTTTAATTTTTAAAATAGCTTATTCATAATGAATCGACATTTCAGCAAGTTGCTGTTGATAACTTCGGTCGTAATTGCATTTTCATGTAAACCGAACCTAATTCTGAAGGAAGTTAAAACAAAGAATTTAACAGTGGCCGAAAATGTATCTCCCTTAGATATTCAAATAGTTTTGCAATATCTCCCGTATAAAAATATTCTTGAGAAAGACATGCAACGCGTAATTTCGTTTTCAGAAAAGGAAATGGTAAAAGGAAAACCCGAAAGTGGACTGACCAATTTGCTTGCCGATTTGGTTTTGGATGAAGCACAAAAGGAAGCTGTTCGCATGAACCTTCAAATTGAGCCGGTTGTTTCGTTTTTTAATTATGGCGGAATCAGGACATGGTTACCCAAAGGAGAAATAACGGTGGGTAAAATTTTCGAGTTGATGCCTTTTGAAAACGAAATGGTTTTTATTCAGCTTACCGGAGAACAACTACAACAATTTTATGATATTGTGGCTGCCAAAGGGGGCGACAGTGTTGGTGGAGTGCGGTTTGTTATTTCGAATGGGAAAGCAAAAAATATTATGATTGCTGATATAAGCATCAATTCTACTGAAAAATATTGGATGGTAACCAACGATTATTCGGCCAATGGAGGTGATGATTTACAGGTTTTTACCCAGCGGTCGGAACTTATTTCTACCGGCAAAAAAATCAGGGATGTAATAATTTCGAATTTTGAAGAGCGAAAAATTAATGGTGAGAACCTGGTTGAGAATTTAGATGGGAGGATTACCAATGAATAGGAGAGGATTTATTAGAAATGGTATTGTGGGGGCTACCGGAATCAGCTTGATTTCAACACCTTTAAATTTACTGGCCGGCAACGATTTTGTCACCATTTCGATTATGCATACCAACGACCTCCATTGTCATATTGAACCATTTTCGGGTGGAAACGAAAATACGAACGGAAATGGTGGCTTGGCACGCATTTCGGAAATGGTAAAACGGGCAAAAGCTGAAAACCCGAATACCCTTTTATTCGATGCGGGTGATATGTTTCAGGGGACGCCCTATTACAATTATTTTAAGGGCGAACTGATGCTGCAAATGATGAGCGCCGTTGGTTACGATGCCGGAACCATTGGAAATCATGAGTTTGATGATGGTTTGGAAGGAATTGCAGACTCGCTTCATGCGGCTAAATTCCCGTTAATATGTGCAAATTACGATTTTTCAAACACCATGCTTGCAGGTAAATTTCCGCGATGGACAATTTTCAAACGCGATGGAATAAAAATTGGCGTTTACGGATTGGGAATCGAATTAAAAGGTTTGGTTGCCGACAAAAACTTTGGAAACACCATTTACAAGAATCCACTGCAAACAGCGCTCGAAATGGAATCGTTCCTGAAAAATGAGCAAAAATGCGATTTGGTGGTTTGCCTTTCGCACCTCGGTTTACGATACCGCGACAACAAAATCAGCGATATGGTTTTAGCCGCGGAAACATCGTTAACCGATCTGATTATTGGCGGGCACACCCATTCTTTTCTGGAAGAACCCATCGTTGAAAAAAACAAGGCAGGTAAAAGCGTAATTGTAAATCAGGCATCAAGTTACGGACAGGTTTTAGGGAAAATCGATTTTGTTTTTGAACGGTCAAAAAAGAAAAACAAAGTTGCAATTGCTGACAATTTAATCATCGGAAATGAAGCGTAGCACCCGTATTTTACTTTCTGTTTTATCAGGAATTCTGCTCAGTCTGGCTTGGCTTGGTTTTCCGGGCTGGACACTTTTCATAGCCTTTTTGCCTTTGCTTTATCTCGACCATTTTTTTGCCGAAAGAAAATCTGAATTTCGAAGTGTGTCGTTTTGGAGCCACGCTTTTCTTTCTTTTTTTATTTGGAATATTCTGACTACCTGGTGGATAGTGCATGCCACTGCCGCGGGCGCTGCAATGGCGATTGTAACCAACTCGTTTCTGATGTCGCTCACTTTCTGGCTGGCACACATTGCCCGGCGAAATTTCAGATCGAATTTGGGAACCATCTCAATGGTTGTTTTCTGGATTTCGTTTGAATATTTTCATTTTCACTGGGACATTGAATGGCCGTGGCTGACCCTTGGAAACGGTTTTGCCAACAATGTAAAAATAGTGCAGTGGTACGAATACACTGGAACTTTGGGAGGTACGCTTTGGGTTCTGGTAATGAATATCCTGATTTTTAAATTGATAATTAACTGGCTGCAAACAAGAACTTTCAAAGGATCGGTGTATCAACTTTCAGCTTTTACCGTGTTATTAATTGTTCCTATTACTTTTTCGTTAATCACGTACTTTTCGTATGTTGAAAAAGAAAATCCAAGAAATATTGTTATTGTGCAGCCCAATATTGATCCCTATTCCGAAAGTTACGATGCGCAGGCGGAGAATGAAAAACTACAGATATTTTTAAATCTGGCCAGCTCGAAAACCGATGAGAAAACCGATTTTATTATCGGACCGGAAACTTTGTTTGAAAATCCCGGATTCTGGAATGAAGACCAATTACACTCCAACACGCAGTTGTTGCAATTGTCAGGTTTTTTGCAAAATTACCCCAATGCCGAAATGGTTTTTGGGGTTTCGTCATATAAAACCTATCCCGATAAAAAAAGTGCCCCGCCAACCGCGCGAACCAGAAACGACATGACCTACGACATGTTTAACACAGCCATTTTTCTGGGACGTAACGGCCAAACACAAATTTATCACAAATCGATTCTGGTGGTCGGAGTCGAGAAAATGCCATTTGCCAAATACTTAGGTTTTTTAGGCGATTTGGTAATCAACATCGGCGGTACATCAAACAGTTTAGGGCGGCAGGAAGAGCCTTCCAATTTTATACCCAAAGACAAAACCGAAGTTGCCCCGGTAATTTGTTACGAATCGGTTTTTGGCGAATATGTCACCAAATACGTGCGAAAAGGCGCTCAAATGATATTTATTATCACCAACGACGGATGGTGGAAAAATACGCCCGGATACCACCAGCACCTGTCGTTTGCAAGGATACGCGCCATTGAAACCCGCCGCAGTATTGCGCGCTCGGCAAACACCGGAATTTCGTGTTTTATTAATCAACGCGGCGATGTTTTGCAGGCAACCGACTGGTGGGTTGAAGCTGCAATTAAAGGTTCAATTAATGCCAACGATGAAATTACTTTTTATGTGAAAGCGGGAGATTACATTGCACGTATTTCGCTGTTTGTTGCTGCTTTAATCCTTTTGCAACTGATTTCGGTATGGGTGATGAGAAAAAAGGCGCGGGTAAAATAAATTCAATAATCACCTGTTTTTTAGCTATATTTGTGATAAACGATCGGTAATGAACAGTCCTGAAATTAAAGCATTTATCCGAAAACACAGCAGCCTTTTCTGGTATATTCCTGACGACAAAAAGGAAGATATTAGTGAAGATATTTTGGTGGAGTTTATTCTGAATTACGGTTCGCTTGAAGATGTAAAAGAGTTGTTTCGGATAATGGGGATAAAAAGAGTAGCTGAGATTTTTTTTGAATCCATCAATAAAAGTGAACGGCGAAAAGGAAATTACCATGAGCTTGTATTGAATTATTTTACCTTGTTGTTTAAGCGATATGCATCCTGAAATACTAACTGAAAAACAATTGGCAATTTTGCCTTATCTGAAGGATTTTATCCGGAAATTTTATCTGGTTGGTGGAACTGCAATCGCTTTATATTTAGGTCATCGTCATTCAATCGATTTTGACTTGTTTTGCGAGAAACCCTTTGCCAAAAATTATGTTTACAGCCGGTTAAACAAAGTTCCGTTCAGAAAAATTAAATTACTTGAGGATGTGGATCAAATTCATTTTATTATTCATGAAGTTAAAATGACCTTTTTTCATTTTCCGTATCCAATTCCTCATGACCAAAAAATTAATCAGTTTATTTCTGCACCATCGCTTTTGACCTTGTCTGCAATGAAAGCTTTTGCTTTGGGTCGCCGGGCAAAGTGGAAGGATTACGTGGACATGTATTTTATTTTGCGCGATTATTTTACCGTTTCGCAAATTGCTGCTGAAGCTATAATTCGGTTTGGCGACTTGTTTTCGGAAAAACTTTTCAGGCAGCAACTGGCATTCCATGCCGACATCAATTATTCAGAACCCATTGAATTTCTGGTTCCGGCACCTTCCGAAGAAGATATCAAACAGTTTTTGATTGAAAAAGCGATTGAAATATCGTTGTAACCTTAATTCTTTGTTAAACCATACTTTTCCTGATTTTTCTCACCCGTTTTTAAGAATAGCTGTTGTTCTTTTGCGCCCCAAATGTGATTTTTATTTACTTTGCCATGTTTACAATTTACACCTGGATGAAACAGAATATCAGCAACCTAATTAAAGATTACATCATCATCACCGTTGGTTTGTTGATGTATGTTGTGGGCTGGATGATTTTCCTTGTTCCCGCTGAAATTACGGGCGGTGGCGTCAGCGGTATTTCGGCGGTGGTTTATTTCGCCACAAAAATTCCAATCAGCGCCACTTTTCTGGCTGTTAATGCAGTTTTAGTATTGATTGCCATAAAAATTCTGGGCGCCAATTTCGGTATTAAAACTATTTATAGCATAGTTGTATTATCTGTATTTTTTGCTGTTTTTCAGAATATCCTGGAAAAACCACTGGTTGACGATACTTTTCTCTCTGCGGTTTTGGGGGGAATGGCAGGCGGAATTGGGCTTGGAATTGTTTTTTCACGCGGGGGCAGCACCGGCGGCACCGATATTTTTGCCATGATCATTATGAAATACCGCAACATTAGCCCGGGAAAAATCATTATGCTTTGCGATGTGGTAATTATTGCTTCTTCCTATTTTGTGTTTCAGTCGCCCGAAAAACTGGTTTATGGTTACGTTTCCATGTGGGTGGTTTCGTATTCACTCGATTCTTTTTTAAGCGGCGCTAACCGGAGTGCTCAAATGTTTATTTTTTCCTCGAAATATGAGGAAATAGCCGACTTTATAACCCGGGATGCTTATCGCGGTGTAACCGTTTTCGATGGGGTGGGCTGGTATTCAAAGGAAAATGTAAAAATTGTAATGTCGATAGTCCGTAAAAAAGAAACCAGCGCCATTTTCCGTAAAATCAAAGAAATCGATCCCGATGCTTTTATTTCCATGGGTAGTGTAATGGGCGTTTACGGACAAGGATTTGAGAAGTTGAGGTTATAAATCCTGCAATTATCTTTTGTAATAAAATTTATTTCGTCAGTTTCTCAAACAAATCTTTAAAAATAGCATCACGATTCACCGAAGTAGCCATGCGGATAAAATGCCGCGACTGGTCAACACTGTAAGTTACCTGGTCGGTTAAAACAGGGCTGTGTACCAGGTTGGTCGGAATCCAGGAAGGATTTACCAGCCATGCAACAGCAGTAACATCCCAAATCACTTTTGACCACGCCGCTTTTCCACCGCTATATTCCACCACAATGTTGTACAAATAATCGGACAGTTCATTTTTTCCTTTCAGGTAAAACGCCAGTTCCGGAATCGTAGTGTGAAAATGCGAAACCACAGGGCGACAGGGCATTATAACAAGCGGAACTCCCGAATTTAAAACCACTTGCGCAGCCAAAACATCCTGCATCAGGTTAAACTCTTTTTGATGTGGCCAGTTTAAATCGTTTCCTCCCAGCCAAACCACGACTATTTTTTCAATGATTTTTGGCTCAATCAAAATAGCTGAAGCAATATTGGTAATGCAACCTACGGGTACCACATACAATGGATTTTCAGGGCTGCTTGCCATTGCTTTTTTAACCAAATCGAGGGCAGCTTCACTTCTGATGGGTTGTTTTATATCTTCCAGATAATGGTCTGAACCACGAAAAGCAAATCCCTCCGGCGACTTTCCAAGCATCTTTAAAAGGCGCTGAATTTCCTGGTAACTTTTTTCCATTCCATCACATGCATTTTCAGAGCGGTTGTTTTTAAATGGCGCTGCATAGACCGCCTCCAATTCAATTTTTTCTTTTGAAAGAAAAGCGTATGCCAATGCAAACTGGTCATCCACTTCGTTGTAGGTGTCGGTATCCAAAACCATTTTAACTTTTCCGGCGGGTGACACCAACCTTTTTATTCGGACAGCTTCATCGATTTTTGGATAGGTTTGGGCACTGACTGTAAAAAACACGAAAATTAAAAAAATGGTTACTGTAGTTTTCATTACTATTGATTTTAAAACTGTTTCATATAATCCAAAAAGATTTTGGCGGTTTTGTCTAAATTTTCAATAGAACCGCCGCCATCCAAAACTTCGCACATTTCGTAAACCACCCAACCCTGGTAACCGATTTCCTTTAGTGTGTTCATCCAGTTTTTGTAATCGATAATGCCTTGTCCAACGGGAGCAGCGCGCATCACCGGTTGTTCAGCCTGGTAATTGGTGAGGTTGTTAACGTAAGAATAACGAGGATGAGTAACATAATCCGCTACAATGGTATTGATGATAAAAGGCTTCATTTTCAGGATTGATTCGCGTTGTTCTTCCGGGGTAAGTCCCTCCAAAACTGGCGACCATGCATCCCAACCTGCCAGAACATTGGGCATATTTACCTCTTTCAACAACCAGTACATGGCATCGTGATGAAGTGCAATGTCATGGTGATTCTGCACTGCCAGCGCAACGCCATGTTCAGCAGCCAGTTTGCCGGCCATTTTTAATCCGGCAACCACTTCAGCATATTGTTTGTCGTAAGGAACACCGGGGCGTTCGTAACCGGTAAAAATGCGCACCATATTAGTTCCGAGGTCTTTGGCCAGTTCGGCAATTTCGCCAACCCATGTTGCCTGAATTTCAGCATTCGGAATTCCCGGTTTGTCGATTCCGGCGGTAAAATCCGTGTAACCTGCCAATCCAACCAAAGTCAAACCGAGCGAATCAATTTTGGCTTTCAACCGGGCGCGGGCAGCTTTATCATAATCATGTGGCGAAACATGCGGACGTTTGGCAACCAGCATCACACCTTCGTAACCTAATTCTTTGGCTTTTACCAGAAATTCGTCAACCGAAAGTGGAGTTTGTCCACGCCAGATACCCAAATAACTTACCGAATGTAAACACGTTTTTACCTTAAAATCAGCCGGATTCCCACTTGGTGTTTTCTGAGCAGAAATGATTAAGGAATTTGTTAATCCAGCTAATAAAATAATGACAAACTTTCTCATAATTAATATTTAATCTTGTTTTGTTTCTTTTCTTAAAGTCTTCCGCCAACTGGCGGGGAGATTTAGAGGGGCTTAATATCACTTAAAAGAATTTCGTAAGCCGGCGAAGCCATTCCGCCGTGGTCGAAACTATCCAGCTCGTATAGTTTGGTTTTGGTGTGACCGGCAACTTTCATCATCCGCCACATGTATGCATTTTCCTCATACCGGCCAAGCATCTCGCGTTCACGGTCGCCCGAAATCAGGATTAATGGCGGGGCATCGGCGCGAACATGATACAGCGGTGCAAACTCATCCACAACCGGCTGCGTATCTGAAATTCCGCGTTCTTTTCTGATGGTCATGTGAGTAACGCAGTGTCCGCTGAAAGGAACCAACATTGCAATTTCATTTGCATCGATATCGTATTTTGCAAGCCACTTTTTATCTAATCCAATCATGCTTGTTAAATATCCTCCGGCTGAATGACCGGAAACCACAATCTTCTTAGGGTTGCCGCCATATTTCTCAATGTTTTTGAAGGTCCACGCAACCGCAGCCGCAGCATCCTCAATGTAAGCCGGGCATTTTACCTTCGGACTTAAACGGTAATTGACAGCCACAACCGCAATTCCCTGTTTTTTTAGTTTTTCGGGAATGTGTTTGTTTCCGCTGGTAATTCCGCCGCCATGAAACCATACAACTGTGGTAAAACCTTTTGTATTTTCAGGATAATAAATATCCAGTTTACAGCGCTCTGCAATATATTCGTCCTGCTTTTCTTCGTCTGTAGTTCGGTAAGAAATGTTTTCTTTCAGGGCATAATCTTGTTTTTCTTGTGCATTTATTGCTGATAATTGTGAAATCAGCAAAATCGAAACAAGTAAGAAAAGTGTTGAAAATGAGTTCATCTTATTGATTTAATATTTTGTTGAAATAGAACTGCTTCAAATATAGGAAAAGTGAAATATCTTTGCCGCCCAAAAACAAAACAAAATGTGGGCATTTGCCGGATTGTTATCTGCTTTATTTCTTGGAATTTACGACATTTTTAAAAAGACTTCGTTAAACGGCAATGCTGTTTTGCCCGTACTGTTTCTTTCAACACTTACCAGCACAGCAATTTTTCTTCCGATAGTTATTGGTTCTTTTGTTTCTCCTGAATCCTTTTCGGCCATTGGACTTTATTCTCCTATACTCACTTTTACTCAGCATATACAAGTTTTTTTAAAATCATCTATTGTAGTGTCGAGCTGGATACTGGCTTTTTTTGCGATGAAACATTTGCCAGTCACCATTTTTTCGCCTATCCGTGCCACCGGGCCATTTTGGACTCTCATTGGCGCGCTGCTTATTTTTCATGAAAAGTTGAATTTTATGCAGTGGTGCGGAGTACTGATTACCCTACTGTTTTTTTACTTCTTCTCAACAACCGGGAAAAAAGAAGGAATAGAATTCAGAAGAAATAAATGGATTTGGTTTATTGTTGCCGCAACTTTACTTGGTGCAGTGAGCGGACTTTACGACAAATTTATCATTGCACGGATTGACAGGATTGCTGTGCAGGCCTGGTTTTCGTTTTACCAGGTTGTAATTTTGTTTCCGGTTTTGGCCATTCTTTGGTTTCCGGGCCGGAAAAATACAACTCCTTTTCGTTGGAGATGGAGTATTCCAGCCATTGGAATCATGCTGGTAACAGCCGATTTTCTGTATTTCTATGCATTGAGTTGCGAAGGTTCCATGATTTCAATTATTTCGGCCCTGCGCCGTGTAAGCGTTTTGGTTACTTTTTCATTCGGCGCTTTTTTTTTGGGAGAAGTAAACCTGAAACAAAAAGGAATTTATTTGTTGGGAATTTTAGTTGGAACTTTTCTAATGACACTGGGAAGCGCTTAGTTCGGGGATTAAAAAAGGAGCACCTGCCAATTTGCAAATGCTCCTTCCTGCTATAAAAATTATTTTAAATTATTTTGTTGCTTTTTCAAGGCGTTTCATTATCGAAAAAATGAAAACTGCCGAAAGCAGGCAACAAACCACGAAGATGGCCCAAAGCTGCCACAAATCGAGTTTTCCCCAGAAATCGCTACCGATAAACAGAAATTTATTTCCAACGGCGGTGGCCAGCAACCAGCCTCCCTGCATTAAACCCTGAAAACGCGGCGGCGCCACTTTCGATACAAACGAAAGTCCCATTGGGCTTAAAAACAATTCAGCAATGGTTAAAACAAGGTAACTGCTTATCAGCCAGTAAGGAACAATTCTTGACGAGTCGGGTACGGGGTTGTATTTAGTTACCCCGTTTTCCACAAACAGCAATTCGTGCGGCGAAACAAGCCCGATAGAGCCAATGAGGATTACCAGAAAACCGATGGCTGCGATAATCATTCCGATTCCAATTTTACGCGGTGTTGAGGGTTCCATATTTTTGCCCCGCAGCCAGGTAAAAGCGCCCATAACCGGGAAAGTTAAAGCCACAATAAACAAAGGGTTAAACGACTGGAAAACTTCGGGTGCAATTGGATTTGAACTTTCGAAACCGGTTACGAAATACCAGGTTAAACCGCCGAAAACAAGAGACATTGCAATTCCGATCAGTTTATTACTGATTTTTTTGTTAAAAAGTAAAAAGACACCTGCAATTGTTCCAATAAAAGTAAGAAGAGAACTTAAATTAAAAAAGATGTTTGTAAACGGCGCTACTTCTTTTACGGTGTAGTCGCGTGCAAAGAAAGTCATGGTCAACCCGTTTTGGTGGAACGACATCCAAAAGAAAATAACAACGAAAAATACAAGTATCAGCGATGAAACGCGCGGTCTTTCCTCCTTTGTGGAGATTTGCAGCATCATGGCAACAAAACCTACAAAAAGCCCAACGGCTGCACCCATTGCTGCATCGTTCATCAGGAAATAGAATATAACCGATGTGGTTACCATTAACCCTGCTGCCAGTAAAAAACCGGACAAATTGGTTTTTGCTCCGTCTTTATTTTCAGTTTTTACCACTTTGCCAGCGGTTGGCAGAAATTTGTTGAAAATAATGTAAACCAGCAAAGAGAGTACCATCGCACCGGCTGCTATTCCGAAAGCATAATTGTAGCCTTTGGCAAAAACATCGATATACCCGGTTGCAAAGGCGTTAAGGTCGGCAACTGTTTTGCCCGAAACATGGTTGGCCAGTTCCTGAAACTGAGAAACATCTTCCAATGTTCCGTTGCTGTAGGCATGACACATGGCCGGTAAGCTGGCATCGTGAATAAATCCCTGCGATTTCAAAAACCAATTACGGATACCGTTGGCTACAAAAGGTGCAAAAAAAGCTCCGATGTTGATTCCCATGTAAAAAATCATAAAGGCAGTGTCGCGCACTTTCGAATATTTGGGATTATCGTACATCTGGCCCACTACTGCCTGCATATTCCCTTTAAACAGACCGTTGCCAAACGCAATTGTAAACAACCCGACAAGGGTTATTGCCAGGGGATTCCCGGGCATTGCCATAACCAGGTACCCTCCAAACATGATTACAATACCAAGCAAAATCACCAACTTGTATTTCCGTGTGGCATCGGCAATAATACCGCCAATCAGCGCCAATGAGTAAATACCAAAGTAAAACCAACTGTAATAAACGCCGGCCTGCGCTTCGGTAAGCCCATATTTGGCCTGAAGAAACAGCACCAGAATAGCCATCATGGTATAAAAACCAAAGCGTTCCCCCATATTCGAGAAGAACGCCACAAATAAACCTTTTGGATGATCTTTAAACATAATTTAATCCGTTTTGTAATTTTGATTTTCAATTTTTAGTGAAGCGCAAATATAAAAATCTTTTGCTCTTTGGCAACTTGATAAAAATCAGTGAAAAGGAGTTGTTTGTGTATCAGTTTCACTTCCTTATTTTTGTATTTTTATCCGAAATTTACTGAAATGAAACTCTTCACCACAAAACAAATCGCCGGGCTCGATAAATACACCATCGAAAACGAACCCATTTCGGATATCGATCTTATGGAACGTGCTTCGTTACAAATTACAGGTTGGTTGGCAAAACGTTTTTCAACCGAAACCAAAATGGTATTTTTTGCCGGCCCCGGGAATAATGGCGGCGATGCGATGGCCATTGCACGCCAATTGGCCGATTTGGGTTTTATTTGCGAGGTTTGGTTGCTTGATTTAGGCCGGGAGTTAAAAGGTTCGCCGGCAATCAACTGGCAACGATTGGAAAATCAGGGAAAAGTAAAACTTTCAAGGCTAACCGAAATGAATGATTTTCCTGAAATCGGTTCAACTGATGTAATTCTCGACGGCTTGTTTGGCTCCGGGTTAACCCGCTGGCTTGAAGGGTTTCCGGCTGAAATTGTGAAAAATATTAATGCTGTTAAAATTAGTCGTCACCCGACTTTGAGTCGGGTGACGACTAAAAATACTGTTATCGCCATCGATATCCCCAGCGGTTTAATGGGCGAAAACAACACCGAAAATATTCCTGAAAATATCATCCAGGCTGATTTCACCCTCACTTTTCAATTTCTAAAAATCAGTTTCTTCTTTGCTGAAAATGAAAAATTTGTTGGAGAGTGGGAGGTGCTTCCAATTCGTTTACATCCTGAAGGAATTGCAAAAACTTCAACTCATTTTTTTCTGACTGAAAAAGAAGATGTTCAGCAAATTATTCAAAAACGTTCGCGGTTTGGGCACAAAGGAATATACGGACATGCACTACTGATTGCAGGCAGTTACGAAAAAATGGGTGCAGCGGTTTTAGCATCGAAAGCCTGTTTGCGGGCTGGTGCCGGATTGCTGACCACTCACGTGCCGGTCCTGGGATATTCAGTTATACAAACCGCTGTGCCGGAAGCCATGGCAAGTGTCGATCAGCACGATTCGTTTTTTACCGAATTCCCCGATTTATTGCCGTTTTCAGCCATTGGGGCAGGACCGGGGATTAACCAAAAAACCAATACCAAAAGGGCGCTGTACGAACTGCTTGAAAAATCAAAAGTTCCAATGGTAATTGACGCCGATGCACTGAATATTCTTGCTGATAATAAATCCTGGTTGGATAAAATCCCGGAAAATTCAATATTAACCCCACATCCCGGAGAATTTAAGCGCCTGGCAGGCGAGTCAGCTAATTCTTTTGAAAACATTCAGAAACAGATTGAATTCAGTAAGAAATACAAGGTAATTGTGGTTTTGAAAGGGGCATTTACAACAATTTCAACACCCGCAGGAAAGCTGTTTTTCAATTCAACAGGCAATCCCGGTATGGCGACTGCCGGCAGCGGCGACGTGCTGACCGGAATTATTCTTGGACTGCTGTCCCAGGGTATTTCACCTGAAAATGCTGCAATTGCCGGTGTTTATCTGCACGGATTGGCTGGCGATTTGGCAGTTTTTCAAAAATCAGAAATATCGATGATTGCCGGCGACATTATCGATTTTCTTGGACAGGCATTTCTGTATTTAAAAACCGGTTCAAAATAATAATTTTAATACATTTGGATTTTTTATTAAAATAAAGGTCATGAAATATTTAGCATTAATTATTGGAATTGTAATGATAGTGCCTGTTTACGGGCAACGCAAAAAGGATGAAACCGTAACGCCAGCGTTTACTGAAGGTGTGGTTTATTCACTTCCAAGTACCGGAATCAGGGTTAAAGTAAAAGCTGTTAAAGAGACATTTATTCCAGGTCCGTATGCAGTGTTTGCCGATCAATTGCTCGGAATTAAAAATGTTAAAAACCGCCCGTCAGTGAATTGGGCAATTGAAGAAGTTGACATCAACGTTTTTTCGGAACCCGACCCCGAACAGGTTTATAAAGCCATGGGGCACAGCGCTTCATTGGTAAATCTCTCACCCGATGGATGTATTGCAGGCATTAACAGCAGTTCAGCCAATATCAAAAAAGTTGAAGTGGTTACCCATAATGTAGGTCAAAAAAATAATTCCGGCGACAACAGTCTCTTTCAATATTTTACTGATTCGCCAATTTATATGGCAGGTGACTCTACCAATAATTACCGTCCGGTAAAATTGCCCGATGAACAGAAAATTGGCAAAGCTGCCCAACGTATTATAGAATCCCGTCGCCTTCAGTACGAAATTGCCGCAGGTTTGGTTGATGAATTTCATCCCGATGGAGAGGCTTACAAAGTGAGTTTAAAAGAACTAAAGAGAATTGAAAATGATTACCTCAGTTTGTTTGTGGGCAAATCAAATTACGAAAAGCAAACTTTTGGATTCGATTATGTGCCGAAAAGTGGAGGAAAAAGTGAAGCCATTTTTCGTGTTTCCGAAGAAAACGGGATTGTTTCTGCAACCGATTTATCTGGCAAACCGGTTATGATCGATTTTGAAATTGATAACGAACTGGTTCAAAAGTTTAACGGCTTGGCAAAATCAGACAATCCATCTGCGGGAGAAAGTGGAGTTTACTACAGGGTACCCGGCCGTGCAACGGTAAAATTAATTAACGACATGAATGTTATTGCAACCGCCCGCCTCACAATAGCACAGTTTGGTGTTGTTGCCCCGTTGCCTGAAGAACTTCTTTTTGGAGAGTATTCAATTGATTATAATACCGAAACAGGTTCCATTCAATCAGTAATTAAAAAATAGTTAAAAATATAATTGTATGACAAAAGTAATCAAACAAACCCTTCGTGATTCGAAAAAAGCCCGTTGGACAGCTCTTGTAATTTTATCATTTACAATGTTTGCCGGCTATATGTTTACTGAAGTTATTTCGCCCCTGAAACCAATTATGGAACGATCGCTGGGAATGGACAGTACCGATTATGGTTTCATAACCAGTGCCTACGGATTGTTCAACGTATTCCTGCTGATGCTCATTTTTGTTGGAGTATTTCTCGATAAATTTGGGATCCGGTTTAGTACTATTGCATCTGCATTAATAATGATTATTGGCGCCAGTATAAAATATGCCGCTTTTAAAGGCCTTATCGGAAGTCCGGAAGTGCCAATTCACATTCCGCTGGTAAATATCAATTTAACAACCCAGGTTTTTTGGGCAGGATTTGGTTTTGCCGTATTTGGTGTTGGCGTTGAATACGCAGGGATTACAGTGTCAAAATCGGTTGCAAAATGGTTCAAAGGAAAAGAAATGGCACTGGCAATGGGAATGCAGGTTGCCATTGCACGGCTGGGTTCGTTTGCACCGCTGGCTTTTGGGGCAAAAATAGCCAATACGTACGATGTACCTTTTACCATACTTATTGTAATCGTTTTTCTGATTCTGGGCCTGATTGGATTTTTTTATTACAATACCCTTGACAGAAAACTGGATAAGCAATTGGTGGAAGAAGCCGATTATGCAGGAGAAGATAAATTCAAACTCTCTGATTTGCTTGTAATTTTTGGCAATCTCGGATTTTGGTTAATTGCACTTTTATGCGTGTTTTTCTATTCCACCGTTTTCCCGTTTTACAAATATGGGCCCGATTTAATGGTAAATAAATTTGGGGTAAGTGAAAACTGGGCTGGATTATTACCCAGTCTGGTACCATTCGGAACAATGCTTTTAACACCGATTTTTGGCAGTTTATACGATAAAAAAGGAAAAGGCGCTTCCATTATGATATTAGGGGCTGTGCTGCTAATTATTGTTCACGTTGTTTTCTACCTTCCGTTTATTACCAGTGTGGTAGCAGCGTTTTTTAACGTTTTGCTTTTAGGAATTGCATTTTCACTCGTTCCTTCGGCAATGTGGCCCTCGGTTCCAAAAATTATTCCCGAAAGGCAGTTGGGTAGCGCTTACGCAGTTATTTTCTGGGTTCAGAATTTTGGATTATGGGGAATTCCACTGGCCGTTGGAATTGTGCTTGACAAAACAAATCCGGGCGTTGCCGCAGCTAAAGCAGCAGGTGAAGCGATTATTTATGATTATCAAACTACCTGGACAATATTTGTAGGACTTACCATTTTGGCATTGATAACTGCAATATTGTTAAAAGCCGAAGATAAACGTAAAGGCTATGGTCTGGAGAAACCCAATATTAAAAAGTAGAAGAAAGTTGGAAGTCCGAAAATCAAATAATATATTAAACAAATACGAATATGACAGCAATTAAAGAGATCAACCCAAAAGAAATTTGGTCAATTTTCGATCAGATACTTCAAATTCCGCGCCCCTCATTTCACGAAGAAAAAATTCAGGAGTGGGCTGTAAACTTTGGTAAAAACCTTGGTTTGGAAACCATAAAAGACGAAGTGGGAAATGTGATAATCCGAAAACCGGCATCTCCCGGAAAGGAAAATTGCAAAGGAGTGGTTTTACAAGGTCACCTCGACATGGTACCGCAAAAAAACAGCGACAAAGAACACAATTTTGAAACCGACCCCATTGAAGCTTTTGTTGATGGCGAATGGGTTACAGCCAACGGCACCACACTGGGTTCCGATAACGGAATTGGCGTTTCGGCGGCAATGGCTGTACTTGCATCAAAAACAATAAAACACGGTCCGGTTGAGGTTTTGCTCACTGCAACCGAAGAAACCGGAATGGATGGCGCCAACGGTTTAAAACCTGGTTTGCTGAATGGCGAAATCCTTATAAATATGGACTCGGAAGACGAAGGCGAACTGTACGTTGGTTGCGCCGGCGGCGAAGATGTTACCTCTAAATTTAAATACACTGAAAAGAAACCGACGAAAAACCAGGTAGGAATGAAGCTGAGTGTTACCGGAATGAAAGGCGGCCACTCGGGCATTGATATTCCGCTGGGCAGGGGAAATGCCATTAAAGTGTTTTTCAGGATTCTGAATGCCGCATCCGAACAGTTTGGTGCCCAACTGGCAAACATCGAAGGAGGAAGTTTGCGCAATGCCATTCCGCGCGAAGCTTTTGGAACGCTTGCGGTGAAAAAGGGAAATGCAAAAAAACTAATTAAAATGGTGGAAGAATTAACTGCTGTAATCAAAAATGAACTTGCAGTTACCGAACCTTCATTAACGGTTACCCTTGAAAAAGTAAAACCGCCAAAAAAAGTCATAGATAAGAAAACACAAAAGAAACTGACCGCTGCAATTATTGCCTGCCCCAATGCTGTAATCCGCATGAGCGACAGCATGGCTGGCCTGGTTGAAACTTCAACAAACCTGGCCATCGTAAAATCGGATGCTAAAAAGAAAACCATTTCTACCGCCTGTTTAATGCGCAGTTCGGTTGACTCGGCAAAAGAAGAATTAGGTTCCAGAATTAAAGCAGTTTTTGAACTTGCCGGCGCCGAAGTAAAATTCGCAGGCGCCTATCCCGGGTGGAAACCCAATATGGATTCGGCAATCCTGAAAGCCATGCAGGATGTTTACAACAAAAAGTTTGGCAGAATACCTGAAATTAAAGCCATTCATGCAGGTTTGGAATGTGGAATACTGGGAGGAAATTACCCAAACTGGGATATGATTTCGTTTGGGCCAACCATTCGTTTTCCACACTCTCCCGATGAAAAAGTTAACATTGCAACCGTGCAAAAATTTTGGGATTTTCTGGTGGCCACACTGGAAAGCATTCCTGAGAAATAGGTTCTTTATTGAGCTGGTGATTTTACATCACCTGCTCAATATTTTTGATACATTTTGAGCAGGTAATTTTCAATCACCTGCTCATTATATTTTAAGAGTTTTTATGGAGAAAAAATCGTGTGTGCTTTTTTGTCGTTGCAAAGCGGAAGTAGTTTCAGGTGAAACACTGGATGAAATTGAGGAAGGATTGCGGGGATTTGACACTGATGTTTTTGAATTGCACGATTTGTGCGCTTTTGCAATTCACGGAAAAGATGTGTTAAATTCTATTGGAAAAGAATTTCAGCAAAAAATTATAATTGCCTGTTACCCAAGGGCTGTAAAAAATATGTTGCACCAGTCAGGTGTAAATTTTGGCAGTTTCGAGGTGTTAAATTTCAAAGAATTGTCGCCCGAAACGATTCTTACCAAACTTGAAAACGAATTCAAAATCCCAAAAGGCGAAGCGCGTTACCAGGTGCAAATTACTGATTTGGAAGTGCCTGCTTGGTTTCCGGTAATCGACGAATCGCTTTGCACACTTTGCGGAAAATGTTCCCGTTTTTGCCTGTTTGGCGTTTACAGTTACGACAAAAAAAGTCTGAAAGTAGTTAATCCGCTGGCTTGTAAAAACAATTGCCCGGCTTGCGGAAGGACCTGCCCCACTTCGGCAATTATGTTTCCGCGACTGGCAGAAAATACGGTTTTGGCTGGCGCCGAACCCGATGGAAAAAAAATATCAATCGCCAAGGGAAGTTTATTAATGACTTTAAATGAAAGAAACCAAAACCGGCGGAACATTTTCAGGCAGGGAGTTGTTCAACAGGCAGAAGAAGAGCGGCGAAAAGCCATCGCAGAATTTAAAATGGGAATTGGAAATATCAAAAAGAATGATTAAACGAATACTTTTTAAAACCGACAAAAAGTGCCTGTATAAATTTGTAGTTAATATGGGGGTGAAAGGTACGCTTAGTTTTAATCGTTATCAGCAACGATTGAAAAAAGGCGAGTTTTTTCCGGCATTTCATTTTATTTCCGTAACTGACGATTGCAACCTGAATTGCCAGGGCTGCTGGGTGGTTGGCAAAAAGAAAAACACGCGCATGTCGCCTGAACAACTGAATCAGATAATATCGGAAACCAAAACTAAAGGTTCATACTTTTTCGGTATTTTGGGCGGTGAACCGCTGATGTACAAACCGCTTTTTGAGGTGCTGAAAAAACACCCCGACTGCTATTTTCAGCTTTTTACCAATGGAACATTATTGACCCCGAAAGTGGCTGAAGAACTGCGAAAAATGGCAAATGTAACGCCTTTGATCAGTTTCGAAGGCGATGAACAAACTGCAGATATTCGCCGCCGGGGAAACGAAGTTTACCGGAAAACCACGGAAGCGGTTGAAAATGCCACGGCTGCCGGCTTGATTACCGGAGTTGCCATGAGCGTTTGTAAATCGAATATCGGTTTGGCACTGTCGCCCGAATTTATCAACTCGCTCATTAAAAAGAATGTGGCGTATTTGTGGTACTATATTTACCGTCCGGCAGGCGCAGATTCAACCGTGGAACTGGCGCTTGAAAAGGAAGAAATTCAGAAACTTCGGCAGTTTATGGTCGATGCCCGCACTGAATTTGATATTGCCATTATCGATGCATACTGGGACGATAAAGGAAACGGTTTATGCCCGGCTGCGACAGGATTAAGCCACCACATCAATGCTTCCGGCTATATCGAACCTTGTCCGGTAATTCAGTTTGCCACCGACAAGGTTGGAGATAAACCACTCGCCGAAATTTACCGTGATTCGGTTTTTCTGGATGAATTAAAAAAAGAAATTCCAAAGAAAACTTCGGGCTGTATAATTATGGAAGACCCGCAATGGCTGGTTGGATTTGTAGAAAAACACGCTGCCACCGATACTTCGGGGAGAGGCAATGAAGCTGAACGGCTCAGGAAAATGCCGGTAGTTCCAAGTCATGGTTCAGGAATCCCGGTTCCTGAAAAAAGCTGGATTTACCGGTTTGCAAAAAAGCGGGCATTTTTTGGACTTGGCGCTTATGGTTAAACATTTATGGTGAAGAGAAAAATAATATTAAAAGTCCCTAAAAACCGCAGCCTCCGTGAAATGTTGCGGAAGGAAGTTGCCATGTATGTTTCTGTACATAAAATCCTTCCCCCTTCCAACATGGAAACACTTGAAAACGAATCTAAAAGATTGCTTACTAAACTTAATCAAAATAATGAATACCTCGATTTTACAATGGTTTTGTTTGGTAATGAAATCTGGCGCGATGTAGTTGCCGCAACTCCCTTTCATCGCAGGTTGCTTTTATTGCCGCAATGTTTGCGTAACAACCTTCAGTGCAAAGGTGTTTTTGATGATATGGGATTGGTGTGTGCAGGGTGCAAAAGCTGCCAGCTCGATCATATTCTCGAAAAAGCGGAACAATTGGGTTACGCAACACTGGTTGCCGAGGGAACAACTGTTGCTATTGGTTTGGTTGAAGAAGGTTCTATTGATGCGGTAATTGGCGTGAGTTGCATGCCTGTGCTTCAAAATTCGTTCGAACCTGTAACCCGTGCGGCGGTTCCGGCAATCGGCCTGCCACTGCTTCACGACGGCTGCGAAAATACATCGCTCGATTACGGCTGGTTATTTTCTGAAATGGAACAGTTTAACGAAAACAGGGAGATAAGTCCGCTTTCCGTTTCACAAATAAAAAACCAGGTTTCTGAATATTTTTCAGAGGAAAACCTGAAAAAATACTTTCCAAAAAATACTGAAACCGAAAAGTTGGCCTTAAAAACCATGGCACTGGGCGGCCAAAGAATGAGGCCGCTGCTGGCATTGCTTGCTTATCAATCGTATTCCGAAAATATTTCGGAAGAAATTCAAACTGCCCTGGCGCTGGTCATCGAATGTTTTCATAAAGCTTCGCTGGTTCACGATGATATCCAGGATGATGAGGATTTTCGCTACGAACAGCCGGCTTTGCACAAAACCGAGGGGATTCCTGTGGCCATAAATATTGGCGATTATCTGATTGGAAAAGGATACCAGTTAATGTCAGGAGTTCCCTGCGATCCGGAGATTCGCGCCAGATGTTTAGCGGTTGTTTCTGCATCGCATTTAAAACTTTCCGAAGGGCAGGGAGCTGATATCTTGATGCAGAAAAACAGGACAAAAATGTCGGTGGAAGGAGTAATGAAGATTTTTGAGCAAAAAACCGGCGAGGCGGTAAAAGTGGCTTTGTTAATGGGCGCCATTGCCGGAAATGCTGCGGAAAGTGAATTAGTGCATCTTGCCCGGTTTTCTGAATATTTCGGGATTGCCTATCAAATTCGCGATGATTTAAACGAGTTTCGCGAAGAAAATAAAAACAAACACGCTTTTGATTTTCCGTTTCTTTTAACCCTGCTGAACGTGAATCTTAACGGACAATCACCCGGATTTTCAGATTTGCTGAAATCAGAGGATTTGGAGCTGCTTTTCGCGAATTTCAAAGAATTTAACATCGAAGAAAAAGCGGAAAAATACCTCGGCGATTATATCCGGAAGTGCCACGGGGAACTCAACAAACTGCAAAACTTGAAACTCAGATTGAGTTTGTATGGTGTGATGGGGAAAGTGTTTAAACAGTAAAATTGAACGTTCGAAATCCATATCAACCAATTTGCCGGCAATTTATAACCGAAATTGAAAAAGGATTTTTGTTGCTCGACGAAACAAGTCAAACAGAAATTCGCGAATTTTTGGCATGTCAGCAACATCAAAATGGCGCTTTCACCAATCGCGGTGGCCATCCCGATTTGTACTATTCACTTTTTGGATTTTGGCTTTCGGAAGCGATCGGATTAACTCCACAAATTAATCGATTAAAAAATTTCATTAAAAATGTGAATCCACCTAAAAGGAGCATGGTTGAAAGGTTTGCGCTGCTTTTAATTCAAGTTGTGGCAGATAAGGATTTCAAAAAGCCATCTGTTTTTTCGCTTGTCAAAATGATTTTTGAAGGTGGAAAAGAGTTTAATCCCGCTTATCAGATTTTTCTGTTTTTGTTGAGTTTTGATGCTTTTTATGGTAAAAACAGGTTTTTGTATTTTCTTTTCAACGTAGTTTTGAACTTTTATCGTTGGCCTGAAGATGCGCCGTGCAGTATTTCTGCTGCGGTGTTGGTTGCCAAATTTTTGGTGGCGAAAAAGGTGGAAAATGACATTCAAAACCAGCTTTCTTATTTTGAAGCCGGAAAAGGTTTTAAAGTATTCAAAGAGTTGGAAAATGCTGATTTGCTTTCAACTGCGGTTGCACTTTTTGCACTTAAAAAGGTGGGGGCCGATTTAAGGATGGTTGCACCCGTTTGCCTGAATTTAATTCAGCAAAATTACGATTCGGGCGCTTTTTTATCGGGCGACGGCGATGCTTCACGCGATTTGGAATATACTTTTTACGGACTTTTGGCATTGGGCACACTTTCATAAAAAATGAAGGAAAAAGAATTAATAAATCGGTTAAACGAGGTTGGCAAATTCGTTGCCGGAGAGCTGAACCCGGAAAGTTTCTGGGAGGGGCAGCTTTCGTCGAGCGCGCTTGGAGTGGCTGTGGCTTTGGCAGCGCTGCATTTTGATGATCCCTTGAAAAATTCAACAGAAATTCAAAAAGGAATAAAATGGCTCCAACGGAATATTAACGCTGACGGCAGTTTTGGCGACACGCCCGAAAGTCCCGGAAATGTGAGCACCAGCTTGCTGTGTTACGCGGCTTTAAATCTTTATGCCGAAAAAGATGAAGCGGCAAAAAAAGCGCAGCAACAAATTGCCGGTTATCTGGGAACGCAAAAAATCGACGTGAATTCTGCACAGTTTGTACAATTTATTCTCGACCATTACCAAAAAGATTACACATTTTCGGTGCCGATTTTAGCGATGTGCGGACTTTGCGGCGTTCCGGGGCAAGATGCTTTTAACTACATTCCGCAATTACCATTTGAACTTTCATTGCTCCCCCGCCGGTTTTACAGATTACTGAATTTAAGTGTGGTGAGTTATGCCATTCCTGCCTTGGTGGCCGTTGGAATTGTCATTTTCAAAAAGAAAAAATCAAACCTGTTTTGGCAGTTTAACCGCCGGTTTTCCATTAAAAAAGCGATAAATATTTTACACCTGATGTTGCCAGAAAGCGGCGGTTATCTGGAAGCGATCCCACTTACGGCATTTGTAAGCCTGAGCCTGATAAATTCAGGTTTTGCAGAAACAGAAGTGGTGAAAAAGGGAATTGAATTTCTGAAAAGAACACAACGCCCTGACGGTGGCTGGCCCATCGATGTGGACTTGTCAACATGGGTGTCTTCATTGTCGGTAAAAGCGTACCGGTCAAATCTGAATGGGTTTCTCACTTCAGATCAGCAGGATAAAATTACCAGTCATTTTAAATGGATTCAAAACGAAGGAATTCATGCGTTTAACGGCACCGGTCCCGGCGGCTGGGGATGGACCAACTATTCAGGTTCTGTGCCCGATGGCGATGATACACCGGGCGTAATTCTGGCGCTTTTGAAACTTCAACCCAAAGAAAAGGTGAAAAAGGAAGTTTTGGCGGGTGCAAAATGGTTGCAAAATTTACAAAATAGCGATGGAGGTTTTCCAACTTTTTCGAAAGGGTGGGGAAAACTGCCATTCGACCAGAGTTGTTCCGATTTAACCGGTCATTGTTTACTTGCAGTTTCAGCAATATTGGAAACGTATAAAAATGAACTGCAAAATAAAGAGCTTCAGATTCTGGGAAAAATATTTAATAATGCGTTGAGGTACCTTGAAAAAAATCAATGGGAAACTGGAAGCTGGCTACCGCTTTGGTTTGGAAACCAGTTAACAAACAATCATGCAAACCCGGTTTACGGAACGGCAAAAGTGCTGACTTATATCAAAGACACAACTTCGCATGAATGGATAAATAAATTGGTGAGCAACCGGCTGGGTAAAATGATTCAAAAGGGAAATGATTTTTTAATCTCGGTTCAGAATAAAGATGGAAGCTGGGGCGGAGATAAATCGATTCCCGGATCGATGGAAGAAACAGCGTTGGCAGTGTCGGCGCTGGCATCTCCTGAAAATATGAAAGTT
>Ga0210024_1001215_pt1 | contig 23504 bp, 16 predicted proteins | sample CryGeymeta201525_FD_183988 | JGI IMG/M metagenome (GOLD analysis project Ga0210024, IMG submission 183988) | Groundwater microbial communities from Crystal Geyser aquifers in Utah, USA - Crystal Geyser metaG 2015-25 (SPAdes) (version 2) | ecosystem: Environmental > Aquatic > Deep subsurface >...
TATTCCTGCCAATTATTCAATGGGCCGCGATATTAACAACCAGGCCAACTGGGGATATTTTACCATACCAACGCCCGGTTTTATAAATGAAACACCAATACATTCGGATATTGTAACCAGTGAGATTCAGTTTTCCATTACCGATATGTTTTTAAAAGCTCCCGTTCAGTTAACATTTATGGGTACAGCCAGCGGCGAAGACATCAGATATACATTAAATAGCAGCGAGCCAACAGAAAGTAGCTTGTTATTCCGGGGGCCGGTTACAATTTCGAAAAATACAGTAGTTCGGGCACGGGTTTTTAAAACAGGGGCGATTCCGGGAAAAATAACAACGCGAACTTATTTGTTAGATGCACCGCCCACTTTACCGGTAATTTCGGTTTCAACCGATTCTATGAATTTATGGGACACGCAGTCTGGCATTTATGTTTTGGGAGATTCTTACACAAACGAGAACCCATATTACGGCGCTAATTTCTGGGAGGACTGGGAAAAACCTGCCAGCATCGAAATGACTGTAATTACCGGGGGACGTGTGTTCTCCTTAAATTGCGGAATTAAGATTTTCGGCGCCTGGAGCCGCGCCCGTCCTCAGAAATCGCTGGCGGTATTTTTCAGAAATGAATATGGCGACCCGGTTTTGGAAAACGTTCAGCTTTTTAAGTCGAAGCCAATTACTTCGTTTAAATCGTTTGTGTTGCGAAATGCCGGAAACGATTATGATTACACCCGTTTCAGGGATGGGATGATGACCGATTTGGTTAAAGATATGAATACTGATATTCAGGCATTTGAACCGGTAATTTTATATCTGAACGGACATTACTGGGGGCATATTAATATACGCGAGAAAATAAACGAAGATTATATCGAAAGCAATCACAAAGTTGGCGCAGCAGAACTTGATTTGCTTGAATACGAAGCTTCAGTTCTTGAAGGCAGCAATGCGGAATATCTTGAGCTGCTAGAGTTTCTGAAAAGCAATAATTTGGCTGCCGATGCCAATTACGATTTTGTGGCTGGGCAGATTAACATCAGTAATTATATCGATTACATGTTGTCGGAAATATATTTTAATAACCGCGACTGGCCCGGCAACAATATTAAATTCTGGAAACCTCAAACCGAAGGGGGCCAGTGGCGTTGGATCATGTTCGACACCGATTTTGGTTTTGGTATTTATAATAGCAACGATTTCAACCTCAATACCATTCAATTTGCCCTGGAACCAAACGGTCCGGCTTGGCCAAACCCGCCGTGGTCAACTTTTGTGCTGCGGAAGCTGGTTGAAAACACCCGGTTTAAACACGCCTTTATCAATCGGTTTGCCGATATGATGAATACCACATTTGTCGGCAGTTCGGTAGTTAGCAAAATTGATAGTATTGCGGCCATCATTCAACCGGAAATTCAGCGGCATTATAACCGGTGGAGTGCGCCCAGCATGGGTGGATGGCAGAATGCAGTTCAAACCATGAGGAACTTTGCCATGAACAGGGTTCCGTATGTTCAAAGCCATATCAATGAGAAGTTTGTCAGAGCGGGAATTTTTGAAGTTACACTTTCCAATTCTCCCGCTTCGGCAGGAACCATAATCCTGAATACCATTGAAGTTGAGGGAGAATCATGGAAAGGAAAGTATTTTGAGAATGTGCCCGTTTCACTAACTGAAAAAGCTTTCAGGGGATACAAGTTTAGTAATTGGGAAGTTAACGGAGTAGCTGTATTGGATCAGATTATTGAGATAAACCTGAAAAAGGCAACAACCATAAAAGCAGTTTACGAACAAACCATTGACGACGGAAATTCAGTGGTTATCAACGAAATTAATTACAATTCAGCAGTTGAAAATGATGCCGGCGACTGGGTGGAAATTTATAACTGGGGTAGGACAGATCTTGATATTTCGGGCTGGATTTTGAAAGATGACGATGACACTCATCAGTTTATCATACCCAAAAATACAATTCTGAAAAGTAAAGGTTTTTTGGTTATTTGCCGAAACTCAATCAATTTTAGCGCTGTACACCCATCAGTAACAAATTTTACAGGAGACATGGATTTTGGTATAGCAAGCGACAGCGATGAGGTTCGTTTGTTTACAAATATTGGGGAACTGGTTGATTCAGTTGCTTTTAAAAGCGAATTGCCCTGGCCGGTTGAACCCAATGGAACCGGCCCAACTTTGGAACTTCGTCATTACACACGTGACAATACAATTGCCGGTTCGTGGAAATCAGCATTGGAAAATCTGGGTACACCGGGCAGGGAAAACAGCGTTACCACTGGCCTTGATTTGATTGCTGAAAATAATTCAGGAAAGCAGTTGCAGATATATCCCAACCCATTTACTACTGAAACAAGAATAAAAATCGAAAATAACAGGTTCGAACCAATGAAGATTCAGATTTTTACGATGGATGGAAGATTAATCCGCAATGAAATTTCCACTGGTAACGAATATATTTGGCGGGGCGATAATCAGTCAGGCCAAAAACTGCAACCCGGGATTTATATTTGTAAAGTGCAGGCTGAAAACAGGTTATACACAGCCAAAATTATTCTTTCAAGATAATTTGGCGTTAAATTTTTACCCATAAAAAAATCCGGTACAGCCACATTTAATTGCTGTACCGGATTTTTATTTTAACTAAAATGTCTGCAAAATCCCGGCCTTTTAGCTTATCGTTAAAATGTTACCATTTTTCTTTACATCATAACTTTTCAATGGGTTTGGGGCCGGACCGTTAATTACCGCTCCCGAAGTGGTGTATAAAGATCCATGGCAAGGACAGGGTATGTTTTTGTTAGATGAACTGTAAGTGACGGTACATTGTAAGTGTGTACAAACTTTTGACAAAGCTAAGTAAACGATATCCGTTGAACGAATAATAATTATATCACCTTTGTATGCAAAACCACCAACGGTATTTAACGCTACAAATGCAGGATCGGTTAAATCAACAGTAATACCACCCGTATTATTATTATTGTTGTTGTCTTCTTCCAAATCATCGGAACAAGAATTAAAAATCATCGGTGCGGTCAGCAGCAAACTGCCACCAACAGCAAAATTCCTGAAAAATTTTCTTCTTTCCATATTAGTATTTTTTAAAATTAAATGCCCGTATTAAATTGAAACCCAGGAATATTTGACCACTTGTCCAGTCGCCGCCTAATGGGTTTGTTATTATGCCCTGATCATACATCTGTTGCACATTTGATATCATAATTTGAAAAAGATGTCCTGATGTACCAATATCTATGCTGGCCGATAAAGGATTGGTATTTTTAATTTCATCTTCAAAACGGTGTAGATATTCAATATTGACTGTTACTTTTTTTGCCAGTTTCACCGTACCGCCAAACGCCATTGTGAAAAAAGTGTACGAATCGTTTTCAACTGGAATATAGCCGGTTCCAATGTACCCGGGCGAAACCTGAACTGCGAAAATTTTAAAACTACGGGCCAGGTGCAGTTGAACATTGCCCGAGGCTTTTTTGCTGAAATCGGAATATTCATCGGGAATCACATTTTTAATGGTTGGGAACGAACCTGCCACCGTTGCCGTTAATGTTAATGGCATGGTCGAAGATTGCGCCAGGAAACGGTATTTGATAAATGAGTCGAAAGTTTTCATGTAACTGCTGCGTCCAACGCCAACATTCAGGTTTTTGGTGATGCCATATTCAAAACCCAAACGCATTGAAGCATAATCCAACCCGAAAAAATCGTAGAATCCTCCGCTGATATCGCCAAACCTGTGTTGAATGAGCATTTGCAGTTCATTTTTTTTTGCAACATTCGCTGAATGTAAATTGATAAAACGTGTTCCCATGAACGTGTTTTTTACAGGTTTCTCCTCTTCCTGGGCATTTGTTCCGAAAAATAACAGTACAGAAAGAATCAACACAGCAATTTTCTTCATAGTTTTGATTTTTAGTATTTTATAAGTTTTAACATATTTTGCTTATTATTTGTTCTCACATCAACAAAATAAATTCCATTGGTTAAATTCTGAATATCAATTTCAATTTTACTTTTATTTTGCCTTGTTTCCCTGTATTTTAATTTTCCGGTTATATCGTAAACAGAAACCACAGTTTCAGACCCGGCTATAAAATCCTGTTCAATATAAATCTTATCAGTAGCAGGATTTGGGAACATTCTCAGTGTTACATCCAGAATGGTTTTATTTGGAGTTATACTGAAAATATCGGTAAAACTTGTGTTGTGCATAAACAACAGCATGGTATCACTTTTTACATTGAGCAGTTCCAGCCTCCAGGCATGGTCTGTCGGGGGTTTATCATAACTGCCGTTTTTATTGTGGTCGGCAAAAAAATCGATGTTGTAGGATTTTCCTGAAAGTATTCCTTTAACGTAAACCATAAAATCTGTTTGAGCTATTGCTGTAACTGTATCGACTGAAATCCCTGTTTCTTTGTCAATAACCGATAGCCACAGATTTTGTCCCACATGCGGTGTCATACCCATAAAATGGATTGCAAGTTCGTTTTTCCATTGAATATCGGTAAAACTTGTGTTGTGGACAAAATTGATGGTTGTGTCGCTGGTAACATTGTTTAATTGCAGTCTCCACGCATGGTCAGTTGGAGGGGTATTGTACGCTCCGTTTTTGTTATGGTCGGCAAAAAAATCAATGTTATATGATTTGTCTTTTTCAATTCCGTAAATATCAACCATAAAATCAACCGAAACAGTTGTATTCAGCCTGCTCAGTTCCAAGCCAGTATTTTTATCGGTTACAGCGAGTTTAAGGTTCTGCCCAATGTGTGGGTTCATGCTCATAAAATGGACCGAGAGTTTATTCTTCCATTCAATATTTGTGAAATTGGTATTATGTGCAAAATCCAAAACACTGTTGCCTGAAACATTGTTTAACTCAAGCCTCCAGGCATGGTCAACAGGTGGAACATCATATTTGCCGTTACTGTTGTGGTCGGCATAGAAATTAACAAAGTAGGAATGATCTTTTTCGATACCCGAAATATTCACAGTAAAATTGACACTTACGATTTGTTTTTTTCTTTCTATTTCTTTGCCTGTGTTTTTTTCAACCACTTCAAGCCACAACGTTTGTCCAACGTGCGGGGTCATTCCTGTGAAATTGACAGTTAGGTTATATTTTCCGTCGTCGTTTCCTCCACCTTCTTTAACCTCAATTTTGCCTGTCATGCCAATTTCAGCGTGCGGATCGCAATGATAATCGTATTTCCCTATGGTTTTAAAAACAAATTTGTAAGTCCAGTTAAAACCTGTTGAATTTCCAAAAGATTCCGGGTTTGAAGAGAAAGTGGTTTTTGTTCCATTCACATTATGATATCCCTGGGTGTTTTTCCACTCAACAGTATCACCAACTGTAATTTTCAGTTCATCGGGAGTAAATTTGAAGTCGGTTACATTTACTAAATGTTTAACCTGACTCATCGCTGGCACTGAAATCAGTAAAACCAGTGCTGATAAATTCAATAAATGGGAAGCCAAACGTTTTTTAAAAGTAGAAGTTGTTTTCATGTGCTTAAAATTTAAATGTTTAAACATTAAATTAAATAAAAAAAGATATTAAACACTTAAATTAGGACAAATTTTTTTAATAAACCAACTTTTTTATTATTAACGAATTAAACCTAACAAACCAGGTTTGTTATTTAGATCACGACTTACAACTTCTCTTGCGGTATTAAGGTTGTTTAAAATTTGGTTTTGCGAAATTTTTTCTTTCTGTGAAAAGAGATAAACCACCCGATAGAAATTAAATTGCAAATCCCTATTTTTGTGGCATAAAAACAGCAGGATGTCAAAACATTAAAATTAAACTTTTGTTTTTCATTATCGTATCTACTTTTTAAATTGAAAATCAGCAATGGATAAATTTTCTTCAGTCGGGAATCAGGAGTTGGCAGCTATGGAAGACCTGTACCAAACTTACCTCGAAAATCCCAAATCGGTTGACGAAAGCTGGCAGCAGTTTTTTGCCGGTTTCGAACTTGCCCGTACAAATTTTCAGCAAAAACCTGTAGTGGTGAAATCGGATAGAATCGATAAGGAATTTGCAATTCTAAACCTGATTCACGGGTATCGTCAGCGCGGACATTTGTTTACAAAAACCAATCCGGTCCGCAGTCGCCGTAAATACATGCCAACTCTCGATATCGAAAACTTCGGGCTTGAAAAGAAAGATTTGGAAACCGTTTTTCAGGCAGGTAACGAAATCGGAATGGGCCCGGCAAAACTAAAGGACATTGTTGATCATCTCGAAGCAACTTATTGCCGCTCGGTTGGTGTAGAGTACATGTACATGCGTCATCCCGAAGTGGTTCAGTGGCTGAAAAAGAAAATGGAAAGCACGCGCAATTCGCTGGATTTTTCGGATGAAAAACGCCGTCATTTTTTCTATCATTTAAAACTGGCAGTGGGTTTCGAGAATTTTATCCATAAAAAATTTGTGGGGCAAAAGAGGTTTTCACTCGAAGGCGCCGAAACCTTAATCCCTTCGCTCGATGCAGTAATCGAAAAAGGCGCTGAATTGGGAATTGAAGAGTTTGTGATTGGAATGGCCCACCGCGGGCGGCTTAATGTTCTTGCCAATATTCTTGAAAAACCTTATGAGAATATTTTTAAGGAATATACCGGTAAAGAGTACGATGACGACATTTCTCAGGGTGATGTAAAATACCATTTGGGTTACGAAAACGAAGTAGTTACCGACCATGGTAAAAAAGTTAAACTTAAGCTGGTCCCCAATCCATCTCATCTGGAAACCGTAGGCCCAATTGCTGAAGGTGTGGTCCGGTCGCAGATTGATTCGGTTTATGGGAAAGATTTCGATAAGGTGGCGGCAATTATTATTCATGGCGACGCTGCCATTGCAACGCAGGGTGTTGTTTACGAAACCATCCAAATGTCGCAGTTAGATGGTTATAGAACCGGTGGCACCATTCATTTGGTAATTAACAACCAGGTTGGGTTTACAACCAGCTACCTCGAAGCGCGCTCGAGCACCTATTGTACCGATGTTGCCAAAGTTACCCGTTCGCCTGTTTTTCATGTGAATGGCGATGATGTTGAGGCTTTGATTTACACCGTTCAACTGGCCATGGAATTCCGTCAAAAGTTTAACTCCGATGTATTTATCGATATTTTGTGTTACCGGAAATATGGCCACAACGAAGGCGACGAACCGCGTTTTACACAACCTGTATTGTACAAAATAATCGAGAAACATCCAAATCCGCGCGACATTTATTCCGAAAAACTGAGCAAACTTGGAGTTATGTCCTTGGATGAATCGAAAAAGGAAATCAGGGAATTCGACCAGTTTCTGGAAAGCAAATACAAAGAATCTGAGAAAATTGACAAAGTTAAAATCAGTAAGTTTCTTTATAAAGAATATAAACGGTTCGATTTGCCTCATAAAACCAATTTTGATGTTGATGTTAAAACCGGGGTTTCAGTTAAGATACTGAATGAAATTGCGGATAAAATAAACACGCTGCCCAAAACTTTGGCGTTCTTCAAAAAAGTTGACCGAATTATTTCTGACCGGAGGATGATGATGAAAGACGGGCGTTTAGACTGGGCTATGGCTGAATTACTTGCTTATGGAACATTGGTAAAAGAGGGTCACCCGGTGCGGTTGAGCGGACAGGACAGCGAACGCGGAACTTTTGCACACCGGCACGCTGCGTTTGTGGTTGAAGGTACCGATGAGAAATATTTCCCGCTAAAACACGTTTCCGAAAATCAGGCGCCTTTTCATGTTTTTAACTCGTTACTATCTGAATATGCTGTTTTGGGTTTCGAATATGGCTACGCACTTGCCCAACCCAACGGATTAACGATATGGGAAGCACAGTTTGGCGATTTTCACAATGTGGCACAGGTGATTATTGACCAGTATATTTCATCGGCGCTCGAAAAATGGGGCTTGATGAATGGCCTGACCCTGTTTTTGCCGCACGGTTTCGAAGGGCAGGGGCCTGAACATTCCAGCGGGCGAATTGAACGTTTCCTTGAACTTTCAGTAAATAACAATATGCAGGTGGTGGTGCCTACAACACCTGCAAATATGTTCCACTTGCTCCGCCGCCAGGTGAAAATGAACATGCGTTTACCGTTGGTGGTGTTTACGCCAAAAAGTTTGTTGCGCCACCCAATGGCAATTTCAAAAATCGGGGAATTGGAAAAAGGAAAATTCAATGAAATTATTGATGATCCACTGGCAATTCCGGAATTTATTGATAGTGTGGTTTTTACTTCCGGTAGGTTATATTACGATTTGGAAAAACACCAGGTAGAAAGCGGAATTTCGAATGTGGCTGTTGTTCGGATGGAACAAATTTACCCGGTTCCATTTCAGCAAATCAATAAGATTCTGAAGAAATATAAGAACTCAACCCAATTGATTTGGGCGCAGGATGAACCTGAAAATATGGGCGCATGGCCATTTATTAACCGGAAACTTGCAAATCTTGGTTTCAAAGTCGTTTCCCGCAAGGAAAGCGCCAGCCCGGCAGTGGGTTTAATGGAAAAACACAAACAAGGATTGGAAAAAATTCTCAATTCGGCATTTTTGGTCAAAGAAATAGTAAAGTAGAAAAAACAAATTACAGAAAACAAATTTCAAAATTTAGTCTTTGAAGTTTGATTCCTGGATTTTTATAGCTTTCGTAAAAAATACGAATTATCAAAAAATGTAGTAGGATGATAGTAGAAATAAAAGTTCCCAGTCCGGGAGAATCGATAACCGAAGTTGAAATTGGAAACTGGCTTGTTTCCGATGGTGATATTGTTGCACAAAACCAGGAAATTGCCGAAGTGGAATCGGACAAAGCCACACTAACCATTAATGCCAGCGAAGGTGGAAAAATTAAAATAAAGGCTGAAGAGGGGGCTGCAGTCGCAGTTGGTTCGGTGGTTTGTACCATTGATACCAGTTTTGCGGGAAGTGAGACAAAGACAGAGAAAAAGGCAGAGGCAGAGGCAGAGGCAGAGACAAAGGCAGAGGCAGAGGCAGAGTTAAAGGCAGAGGAAAAAGGGGCAGTGACCACTGGTGGCAAGCCGGAATCTGAAAATTCGGTACAAAAGGTGAATTCTGAGGGAAGAGTGGCCGATGGACTGCAAAATGTGAAAGTTACATCGGTGGCCAAAGAAATGATGAAAGAACTTGATTTTTCAGTAGAAGATATCATCAGCGGATTAAAACGGATTGGAAAAAAGGAAGTTGAACTGGTTGCCAATCTGCCAAAAACTATTTCTGTTTCGGCTGTAATTGAGCAAAAAGCAGCATCGCGCGAGGTTGACCGTGAACGAATGTCGAGCCTGCGGCGGAAGTTGAGCGAGCGTTTGGTGGCAGTGAAAAATGAAACCGCCATGCTGACCACTTTCAACGAAATCGACATGAGTTATGTATTGGATTTGCGAAGTAAATACCAGCAGAAATTCACAGAAAAACATGGTTTGAAACTGGGTTTCATGTCGTTTTTTACCAAAGCTGTTGCCGTTGCCATGGATTTTCACCCCATGGTAAACGCGCAATTGGATGGCGATGAAATCGTGTCACCTAAATTCGTAGATGTTGGAATTGCGGTTTCAACACCCAAAGGTTTGATGGTTCCCATTGTTCGCAATGCTGAAAGTAAATCGATAGCTCAAATTGAAATCGAAATAAAAGAACTGGCTGAAAAGTCCCGCAACAAAAAAATATCGGTCGAAGAATTAACCGGCGGTACATTTACCATCACCAACGGTGGTGTTTTTGGCTCGTTGCTTTCCACCCCAATTATCAACCCGCCGCAATCGGCCATACTTGGAATGCACAATATTGTGGATCGCCCCGTGGCTGTTAACGGACAAGTAGTTATCAGTCCAATGATGTATATTGCTCTTTCTTATGATCATCGTGTAATCGACGGAAAAGACTCTGTTGGATTTCTTGTAAAAGTAAAAGAGCTAATTGAAAACCCGCAACGGATGTTAACCGGTGGACAGGATTCGGGGAAATTGTTGCTTGGGATCTAATACTTGTTTATTATGAAAGTTCTGTACCTTAGTGATATTGATTATTCAAAGGTCAAAAAGCAATTCGAAAAAACGGTTGGTTTTCTTGAAAACAATGATTTCGATTCTGCCGAAATAAAGAAAATAACTGAAAGTGGTTATTACAGGGCGAAGTTGGATTACGAAAACCGCTTGCTTTTTAAATTTGCCAAATACAATGGTGAAACCTATATCTTGTTGCTTGAGGTAATTTATAATCATACTTACGAAAAATCGAGATTTTTAAGGGGCGCAAAAATTGACGAAAGCAAACTTAAAATACTGAAAAGTGAAAAGCAGGTATCGGAACCTGAAAAAGTTGAGATGAATTATGTAAACCACAAAACAAACAGGTTTCACTTGCTCAACAAGGTAATTTCGTTTGATAGTTTGCAACAAAATATTTTCACGCTCAATCTGCCGGTAATTATTGTTGGTTCCGCCGGTAGTGGTAAAACAGTGCTTACCCTCGAAAAAATTAAACAGCTTAAAGGAAATATACTGTATGTCACCCTTTCTTCCTTTCTGGTTGATAATTCATCGAGGCTTTATTTTTCCGACCACTACATTAATGAAAAACAGGATGTTGATTTTCTGAGTTTTAAAGAATACCTCGAAACCTTACATGTAATTCCGGGGAAAGAGGTTGATTTCAAAAGTTTTAACGCCTGGCTTCAACCCCGTAAACAAGCCTTTGGCATTTCCGACGGGTACAAACTTTTCGAAGAATTTAAAGGTGTTTTAACAGGGCTCGACATTACAAAACCCTTTCTCGGTAAAAATGAGTATTTGGAGTTGGGGATCAAACAATCTATTTTTCTGAAAAACGAACGTGAAAAGGTTTATGATATATTTACCAAATACCTCGGATTTTTAAAGGAGTGTAACTATCACGATTTGAATATCATATCCTGGCAATGGATAGAATTTACCCACCCTAAATACGATTATATTGTTATCGACGAAGTTCAGGATTTTACGAATATTCAGTTGTATGTTGTTCTCAAATCGCTTTTAACACCCGGGAATTTTATTCTATGCGGCGATTCAAACCAGATAGTCCACCCCAATTTCTTCTCCTGGACAAATGTAAAAACCATGTTTTATAAGCATGAAATTACCGGTAGCAACATCAATGTGCTGCGCACCAACTATCGAAATTCAACCGATGTTACTGCAATTGCCAACAAACTGCTTTTGATAAAAAATGCACGTTTTGGTTCCATTGATAAAGAGAGTAACTTTTTGGTTGAATCGTTGAAAGAAAACAAAGGTCTGGTTCATTTCTTTATCGACACACCAGCGCGCCGAAAAGAACTGAACGACAGCACAAAACGTTCTACTAAATATGCTTTTCTGGTGATGACACAGGATGAAAAAGCTGCTGCCCGGAAGATTTTTCAAACTCCGTTACTTTTTTCAATTCACGAAGCCAAGGGGCTTGAATATGAAAATATTATCCTCATTAACTTTATTGGCAACAACAGTCGCGAGTTCTTTGAAATTACGCAGGGAGTTACAAAAAATGACCTCGAAAAAGAGGATATTGATTTTTCGCGGGGAAGGGACAAGGCAGACAAGTCGCTCGATGCTTATAAATTTTATATCAATTCGTTGTATGTTGGAATGACCAGGGCTGTCAAAAACCTGTACATTCTCGAAACATCAAAAAAACATGATATTTTATCGCTGCTCGATCTCGTTGAAACTGCAAATCCAATAAGTATTAAGGCCGATGTTTCATCTCTTGAAGACTGGAAAGAAGAGGCGCGCAAACTTGAGTTACAGGGAAAGAAAGAACAGGCCGACGATATTAAAAGGAACATTCTGCAGCTCAAAAAACCCGATTGGGAACCAATTACCCGCGAAAATATAGCTGAACTTAAAAAAAATGCGCTCGATCCAAATGTTTATAACAAAAAGGCCAAGGACATCCTGTTTATGTATGCCTTGCTGTACAACGATCAGGAAAGTATTGCCGGTTTGGTTGGGTTAAATTACAGAAAAGCCGAACATCCCGAATTTGAACGGAATTCGATTAACCGAAAATATTACAGTAATTATAGCAGCGACAATGTAAAAGGAGTTGAGCAGGAAATAAAAAGATATGGCGTTAATTTCCGCGATCAGTTTAACCTCACGCCATTACTTGCAGCGACAGAAAGTGGAAGCGTGAAAGTGGTAAATTTCCTGCTGGCGCAAAATGCAGAAACAGACGTAGTTGACAACAAAGGAAGAAACCCTTTTAGAATTGCCATCAACAAGTTATATTTTTCACCCCAATCGATTTCCAAACTCGAAGATATTTTTTCGCGGATGGTTACCGAAAACATCAGGATAAAGGTAAATGACCGGATGGTGAAAATTTCAAACAGTAAAATGGAATATTTCATGTTTAATATTTTTATGACACTGCAGGATGCAATTATCAGTAATGAAAGGAGAGATTGGGAGGAAAAAGGGGTAAAAGCAGGCGATTTGGAGAAAGCTATTTCCAACTATCCTGAATTGATAATGCCCGATTACCGGAAAAGGAAAACCTACATTTCATCAATTCTGGCCAAAAATGAAATGGACAGTAAAAATCCATACAACAATGCGCTGTTTATCAGGGTAGAAAGAGGCTACTATTGTTTAAATCCTGAACTGGCGGTTTTGGTTGAAGATAATTGGGTGAATATTTATGAGTTCTCTGAGTTAAACATGGCAAAAAAATTAACTGAAGAGGAAAAGGAAGACCGGTTAATTAGAAGTTTAAAGGTTCATAATGAAGGAATTAGAAAAGTAAATCCCGGATATGCGGCTCAGCAGGATGAATTATTACGTGATTATAAGCTGAGAATGGAAGAAATGAGGAAAGTAAAGTTAGAGGCTGCAAGTAAAACCAACGAAACAAAATTTTCAGAAGGACCCAATCAAAAAGTAGTGTTAAAGGAATTCGTAACAGACAAAGAAACACAGGATCGTTGGGCCAGAGAGGATGAACGCAAAAAAATGTTAGAGGAAAAACACAGGAAAGATATTGAGGATATGATGAAGAAAAAGCCACTTTAACTGGATGAATGTTCAATAAACATTAGATACCGCAGGCATTTTTGAAAGTGTAGCTTACATAGGTTAACCTGCATGAGAATCTCCATCAATCTCCATCAATCTTTTTCTCTCACCTCAACCCCTTCCAACTCATCGCATACCCTCCCACAAAAACCGCAGTAAAAATTGCACTTGTAACCGAAAACGAATTCCAATCGATCCAGATTACCGGCAGAAACAATAGAATGATTTGTGAAATAGTGTAAATGAAAAACCCGTCCCGGTGCAATTTCCATATTCTGATAGCGCCAATTAGCGAAACGGCTGAAAGTGCCATAAACAGCGTAAAGTAAAACGGCGAAATGGCTTCAACCGAATGCCAGTTTGAATATTTGATGATAAATTCTGAAGCTTGTTCAAAAAAAACAGAGGCCAGAAAATAAACTATAAATGAGGCGCCACTTCCAATGAAAGTTAAAATGCAAAGCGCTGTGGGTAAATTGGAACGATTAGTTTTTATTTCATTCATATTTTTCGTATTCCTGTAAATCGCTGATTTCAATCCTCGCAAAAATAGTTTTTAAAATCTGTTCCAAACAAACTAAAATTCATTCAGGTTTATTTAATCAGAAATTGAATTATTTGAAATTTGGAAAATTTAATTTTTGGTATTTATTTGTTGTTTGAGAATTGTTTTTTGAGATTTTAATACCCTCTCAAACTCAACGATTTGATTGCCAATCTAAACAGATTTTTTTAAATACGAAAAATCATTGCAGGCAATCTCAACCGATTATTCTTTATATTTGTTCCCTATTCAAAAAAAATATGTCAGACAGGCCATTAATTTTAGTTACCAACGACGACGGAATCTATGCAAACGGATTGCGCGAGTTGGTTGAAGTAATGCAGTTTTTTGGAGATATCGTTGTCATCTCCTCCGAAATTCCGATGTCGGGTAAATCATGTGCCATTACCGTTGACCAACCTTTACGGGCTATTCCGGTAGAGAAAATACATGGCGCCCCCACTTACAAATGCAACGGAACGCCGGTTGATGCAGTAAAACTCAGCTTTAACAGTTTGTTCGACCGTAAACCCGATTATGTGGTGTCGGGCATCAATCACGGCACAAACTCATCAATCAGTGTAATTTACAGTGGAACAATGGGCGCTGCCATCGAAGGAAGTCTGCACGGAGTGCCATCGATTGGTTTTTCGCTTGACGACTACAGCAGCGAAGCCGATTTTTCGAAAGCCAAAATAATTGTTGCCAAGGTTTTTCAGAGTGTGCTCGAGAACGGATTGCCACCGTTCACCTGTTTAAATGTAAATGTTCCGCAGGGCAAACCCAAGGGAATAAAAGTATGTCGGCAGGCGCATGGAAAATGGGAGGAGGAATTTGAAAAACGCATCGATCCGCACGGACGGGAGTATCATTGGTTGTCGGGTTATTTTAAAAATTTCGAAATCGAATCAACCGAAACAGATATGTACGCACTCGAAAATAATTATGCTTCGGTGGTTCCGGTAACTGTTGACATGACTTGTTATAAAACCCTGGCAGAAATTCAAAACTGGAAATTTTAATGCAGCGCCGCAGAACAAATAAATTCGATAATGTTGGCATTGGTTTTTTGGTGGGCTTTCTTTTACCGATCGTGGTTTTTGTTATCGTTTACCTGATTGGTAATAACGACATTTCAATTGCAGAATATACAAAAGGTTTACTGAAATTAAATGTGATGGTTAAACTGGGTAGTTTGTGTGTTTTTGTGAACAGCGCCGTTTTCATGGGTGTACTGCAGCTTAAGTTTGAAAAAATGGCACGGGGAATTTTGGGCGCAACGATTATTTATGCATTTGTAGTTTTAATCTCACAGGCTTTTTAATAAAATACCATGAAATATTATCTGATTGCAGGCGAAGCATCGGGAGATTTACACGGTTCCAATTTAATGAAGGAGCTAAAACTGGCCGATCCGAAAGCTGAATTCAGGTTTTTTGGTGGCGATTTAATGCTGGCAGTTGGCGGCGAACTGGTAAAACATTACCGCGAAATGGCTTTCATGGGCCTGGTAAACGTTGTTTTAAACCTGAAAACCATCAACCGTAACCTGAAATTTTGCAAGATCGATTTACTTCAATTCAATCCCGATGTTTTGATACTCATTGATTATCCGGGTTTTAACCTTCGGATTGCCGAATTCGCCAAACAAAATAACATCAAAATTTTCTATTACATATCACCCAAAATATGGGCGTGGAAAGAATATCGCGTTAAAAAAATAAAACGGTTGGTTGACCGGATGTTCACCATTTTTCCGTTTGAAACCGAATTTTACCTGAAACATAATTTCGAAGTTGATTATGTTGGAAACCCAACTTTAGATTCAATAGCAGAATACAGAAGTAAAGCCCTGTCAAAAAAAGAGTTTTTCGAAAAAAACGGATTGGATAATCGCCCGGTTGTCTCACTCCTGGCCGGAAGCCGTGTTCACGAGGTAAAAATGTTATTGCCACTGATGGTAAAAATCGCTGAGCATTTTAATAGTTTTCAGTTTATAATTGCAGGGGTAAATACCATTGGTTTGGAAGTTTACAATAAATACATTCAGAATAAACCGGTGAAACTGATTTTCGGACAAACATATGATATTCTGAATAATGCGCACACTGCCCTGGTTGCCTCAGGAACAGCAACGCTGGAAACAGCGCTGTTTGATGTACCGCAAACCGTAATTTATAAAATGGAGGGCGGCTGGCTGGTGGATGTGATTTTCCGAAATTTTGTACTGAAATCCATAGCGGCTTCCTTGCCCAGTATCATTATGAATAAGGTTATCATCAAAGAGTTCATTCAGATGAAAATGACTTATTCAAATTTAAAAGCCGAAATGGAAAAACTCTTATACGATGAAAATTATCGGGGAAAGATTTTGAAAGATTACCAGCGATTAAAGGAAATATTAGGTGAAACTGGCAGTTCAAAAAGGGCAGCCCAAAAAATGGTGGAACTTTTGAAAACCTAACCTCAAACTTTAAACTTTAAACTCGAAACTGAACTATGGATTGGTTAAACAGGACCGAATTACTTCTTGGAAAAGAAAAACTGGAAAAGCTAAAACAAGCCCATGTTTTGGTGGTTGGGTTAGGTGGGGTGGGAGCTTATGCTGCCGAACAACTTTGCCGGTCGGGTATCGGGAAAATGACTATTGTTGACGGCGATGTTGTTGAAGAAACTAACCGGAACCGCCAGTTGCCGGCACTCATCAGCACCACAGGTAAACCCAAGGCCGAAATTCTGGCCAATCGGTTTAGCGATATCAATCCTGTCATTCAATTAACTGTTATCAACGATTTTATTGCTGAAGAAAAAATCATCGAATTGCTAAAAAGTCAGCGCTTTGATTATGTGATTGATGCTATCGATACCATCACGCCGAAGGTTTTTCTCATTTCTCAAGCTGTTCAACTTGGGCTGCCGGTAGTAAGTTCAATGGGAGCAGGGGGCAAAACCGATCCGCAAATGGTACAAATCACCGACATTTCAAAATCACATCAATGCAAACTGGCAAAAGTGATACGCAAACGATTATCGAAATTGGGAATTAACAAGGGGGTAAAAGTTGTATTTTCTTCCGAAAAAACCGATAAAAATGCGGTTCGAAAAGAAGAAGGAAATTATAAAAAATCGGTAGTTGGCACAATTTCATACATGCCCCCGGTTTTTGGCTGTTTTATCAGCAGTTTGGTTATCAGGGATTTGGTTTCGTAAGCAGTAAATTTTAACTGGTACTTTTTGAAATTCGTTGATATAGAAAAATAAGGGGTTTTCTGATTGTTTATTGTAATAATAGTTTACCTTTGCGGCGTTAAAAAAATGATAGCGATTTGGATTTAATCTGTTTTCTGTCTGATTTTTAATAGATGGTCTTTTTTTAGTGATTTTTTTGAGATGGTCGGACAGTTCTGCTTTCTTGTTTTCTCCACGGTATTTATTTGTAAATCAGGGTTTACTAATTTTGGAATATGCGTAAAACCTGGAAAAGTAATGCAACTTTAGTTGTGCTGTTTTGGTTTTAAAAAAATCGAAGGTATTAATTTTTAAAAAGGAACAAATGAACATTTATGTTGGAAATCTTCCGTTCAATTTAGGCGAAGAAGATTTAAAAGAGATTTTCGAAGAGTATGGTGAAGTCGGTGAAACCAAAATTATTTCTGATAAATTTTCAGGAAGAAGTAAAGGTTTTGGATTCGTTGAAATGGCAAGCGACGAAGAAGCAACCAAAGCCATCAAAGAACTGAACAATGCCGAAATTAGCGGTCGTAACATCAAAGTAAACGAATCGAAACCGAAACCGGCAGAAAGCCGCGGTGGTGGTGGCGAACGTCGCGGCGGTGGTGGCGGCGGTTACCAGCGCAGAGAACGTTACTAATAATGAAAGGTACCGTAAAATGGTACGATGCAGTTAAAGGATTTGGTTTTATTCAATCTGAAGATAACAAGGATTTGTTTGTGCATCCCGGAGTAAAAGACAATGTCTTTTCATTGGAAGCGGGACAGTCGGTTGAATTTGAAATTAAGGAGAACGACAAAGGTCCGGTAGCAATAAATGTTGAAGTGATTTAACAAAGCAATAAATAAAAAAAGGATTCGGTGAAAACTGAATCCTTTTTTTATGGGTTTTTTCCCAAAAAACATTATACCTGTATTTGGACCGAAAATTTTAAGCCATGTTCAGAAAAATCAACTTAAACCGTTTTTTAAGTCCGGTAATTTTATTTGTTATTCATAAAACCACCTATTTAATTCTTCTTTTTTTTGCGGTTGCCTGCGAATTTCAGCCTTCCGAAATACCAATAACACAAGTGGATAAACCTTCGGATAATGCGCCAATCTTGCTGATTGAAGTTACACCTGATATGGATACTTTAAAACTGGCTAGTGATGTTTGGACTGAATACAAAATCCATACGGCAGAAGCGGAAATTCGCTGGATTAAAATATTATTCGATGATACAGAAGTTTATAACGGAGATTATAATTCCAATTATTTTCCTAAAGTACCGGTGGTTGCAGGAAATTATACTGAAGGTTTACACCACATTACCATTCAAACTTTTACATCGGGTTTAACCGGAAGCATTGCCGACAAATCAGGTGCAGAAGGCTTTTTGTATGAAGCAGTTTGGCCGGTTATCATTAAACACAATGTTTCGCCTGTATTGAATATTAACAGTCTTGTTTATAAAAACCCGGGAGTGGAAGTGGTTTGGGACAAATATGATTACTATGGTTTTCAGTCGTACCAGTTTTCAAAAGGTACAGTGATTGAAGGAAATAAAGTTGAAAAGCAATTTACCAATTCAAGACAAACCAGTTATACCGATTATTCTTATATCGAAGGTGAATATGCCTGGTATTCAGTGTCGTTGCAAGGTTGGTATTCCGAAAGTAAAGAGTTTGTAAAATCGATCGAAGTGCCGGTTACTGAACAATTACCCGGTCAAAAACTACAGGTAAACTGGAGAAAAACCTCGAACCCGGGACTACTTGGATTTTACCATGTAAAACTTTCTGCACCTGCTGGCGCCCGCAGCGAAGAATTGGTTGTTAACAGCGCTGCTGATACTTCAGTAACTTTTAATACCCCGGGATTTGGCGGCGCTTACGACATTCAGGTACGCTACGTCCCGAAAACTTACACAGAGCCTTACATCAATTACAACTCAGCAGGAGGAATTACAACCTGGGCCCCAGGACACCCAATGCCTCCGTTTTACAGGGGATTTAACCTGAATGAAACGGGTGAGGTTTTATTGTACATTCCGGGTAAATTCCTTAAATATGATTTAGCATCAGAAAATATAACAGATTCATTAATCGTGAATATTTCTGATAATGAAAATATCAGGGTTTCCGAAACCGGAAGGTATTTCTCGTATTTCGACAACGATGAATTTGTTTTGCGTGAAACTTCAACCTGGAACATTGTAAACCATTTTAAAGTGCCTTTTTATTATTTCAATTCGCTGAATGCACGAAGTATTTCGATTTCTGATAATTATCAACTTGCAGTTGTTGACCATTTTTCGGTTTTGTCGGTTTACGATTGCCGAACTGGAAATGAAGTTTTCAGAAAGGTGGGCGACAACATTAATAGCATCATGAAAGCGGAAATCAACTGCGATGGTACAAAAATAATGTATATGGAGGTTGTAAATTACGGAGAGGGAAAAGTGTTGCGGCTGGCAAATTTTGGTACAGCCGGATTAACTGATCTTGGCGAAATGAAAACGGCCGATTACGATTACAGAACCTGGTTTTTTTTTGCCGGTGATGAAGTTATAATCCTGAACAATACTTTTGCATACAATTATACAGGCGAAGTCCGAAGTACAGATAATTTTTCTCTCATCAGCCAAATGAAATTCCCCGAACGGTTTGTACCAATTGCGCTTGATGCAAAAAACAAACAAGCCGTGTTAAAATATGGATATTCCGGCGGTTATGATTATGGATACATTATTAATATAGAAACTTCCGGAGTTGAAAAAACAATTCCATACTTAGGCGATTACCGGTCGCGATACCTCATTTCCAAAGGGATTGTAATGAGTGGAACAGGAAGATATCTTTCGGTAAATGAATTAAAAAGTGAATAAAATGAAACGAGCTTTAATTTTAGTTTTGGCATTTCTTTTTGCCATCGTGGTTTATTCACAAGATGAGAAGTCTTTTCTTAAACTGGGTTTAACCGGTGGCTTTGGCGGGTATTCTTATGAAAAATTATCGGATATCAACGATGCAGTAATCAATCAGTTGCCTTTCGGTGCAGCCGTGATTGATAATTTTCCTGACCGCTTTTATTTTGGTGGAAATGCCCTGATCCGAATAGCCAACTGGTATTGGGCCGGGCCTTCATACCAGTATCATTCAACCGGTTCGCGGGTGGGCGCGAAAGATTATTCCGGCAGTTATCATTTCGACCAGATTATTTCTGCGCATCAGTTGGGTCTTGAAAATGAAATCCGCATTTCTAAAAGCCTGAAACCTGGAGTATTTTTTGATATCAGTGGTGGGGTAAATTTTTCAACCTGGAAAACAGAAGGAATTTTGGAAATTTCGGGCGAAAAGGATGAGGATCGCGCTGAATATGTTGCTGTAAAACCTTTTGTGCTTCCGGCTTTCAAAATAAGTTATCCGGTTTACAAAAATTTCACTGTTGCAGCACAGGCAGGATATTTATTCGGTTTGGGCGGAAAATATCATTTGTCGGGCAATAAAGATTATCAATCAACCCTAAAAATTCCCTGGAGTGGGTATCGGTTTTCGCTTAGTTTGGAATATTTAGTTATCTGGTAAATTAGAGTTGATTTATTTTTTCAGGCTTCCTTTGAAATTATAAAATTGCAGCTAAGTTTGTTGTCTAAATGGATAACAATATCAGTGAAATCAAGATGATGAGACAAAACATAAAAATTCCAAGAATAGTTAAAATTGAAAAGATTTTTAAGGAATGGAAAGTTTCTGAAAATGACTTTGAATTTCCGCTTTTTGATGCCAATGAGATGAATAAGTTAAAACTCAGAAAATACACTTTATCCTGGCCAAATATTGAAATAAGTATAATTGGTTATAACGGTGAAATTCAAAAATTACCTTACGAGATTGGTGCAGATGTATTATACCAACTAAGTGAAGAAATCAAAGACACAACTAAATTCAGGTTTGGGAATCTGATTAGAAATGCCTGGATTAAAGCAGGTCTTACACAAGAACAATTAGCCGTGAGAAGCGGAACTACAAGATTTTATATTTCGAGAATTGAGAACGATAAAGCAGATTTGGAGATGTCAACCTTTCGAAAAATAGTTGATGCAGGACTTGAGAAAAAGCTTAAATTATCAAAAGAATAGAAAAATAAACCTATAATTTTATGTGAATATCAAGCGTTAACTAAATGTTTTTTTCAATTACCGGAATTCGTCTGATTTTAATATTCAAATAAGCAAACAAAATCGTCATCAGCGGACTGATAATGTTGAAAAATGCATAAGGTGCGTAAGCCCACGTCTCAACACCTAAAACCCGCGATTGGGTTGCCCCGCAGGTATTCCACGGCACCAAAACCGATGTCATTGTCCCGCTGTCTTCCAGTGTGCGGCTTAATACTTCGGGTTTCAGTCCCTTGTCTTCGTAGGTTTTGCGGAACATTCTTCCCGGAACAACTATAGCAAGGTATTGGTCGGAGGCGGTTGTATTGAAAAAAATACAGGTTACAACTGTAGAAGCCACAAGGCTGCCTGTACTTTTGGCGTATTTTACAATAGGTTGTGTAATTCTGCGAAGTAAACCCGCCGATTCCATGATTCCACCAAAAACCATGGCCGAAAGTATAAGCCAAATGGTGTCTAACATTCCCCGCATCCCCGATGTAGTGAGCAACTCTGTAATTTTTGGGTCCGAAGTGGTCAGCGAAATATCACCAAACATCGATTGCATTGCCGTAATGTAGGATGCTTTGGTATAATTATCAGAAATACCGGCAACTGTTCTGATAATGTCAGGTTGAAAAATAATGCTGAAAATTGCACCAAGCAAAGTCCCTGCAAGCAATGCCGGTATTGGAGGCACTTTCAACAGGATAATTGTAAAAAGGATTGCCGGCACCAAAAATAAAAGCGGATTAATATTAAATGTCCCGTCAATGGCGCTTTGTACAAATTCAACATTTACAACTGCACCTGCAAAATTGTATTTTAATCCAATGAACAAAAAAATAAGGAGTGTTAACGAAAACGAGGGCACGGTTGTATAAACCATATAACGAATATGCGTGAACAAATCGGTTCCTGCCATTGCCGGCGCCAGGTTAGTGGTGTCGCTCAACGGGCTCATTTTATCGCCAAAATAGGCCCCGCTGATAATTGCTCCGGCCACAACCGCCTCATTCATTCCCAGCGCTTTTCCAATTCCAAGCAGCGCAACTCCAATTGTTGCAACGGTTGACCACGAACTGCCGGTGGCCAAACTAACAATTGCACCTACAACAACCGCGGTCAATAGAAATAATTTGGGATTCATAATGTCCAATCCGTAATAAATCATGGCCGGAACAACGCCGCTAATCATCCATGTACCAGCCAGTGAACCAATCAACAAAAGAATTAAAATGGATGGCATAGCCGAACCGATGGTAGATACAACTTTGGCCCTTACTGTTTCCCAGTGGTATCCAAGCCTCATGGCAATAATTCCGGCAATTGCCGCGGCAAATATCAATGCCATTTGGTTGGCGCCCGACAATGTATCTTCAAACAAAAACACATTCAGGGTTAGTAAAATAATCAGAATCAGAATTGGTATCATCGCTTCAATCAGCCTTGCTTCTCGTTTCATCCGGATAAATATTCGATTTCAGTAAAATTGTGAGCAAACTAACATTTTTTAAATTGATTTTAAAATACTACCGAAATTAATTTATTGAAAATAGGGCAATTTAATTTTCGGAATGAATGTGATAATTTATTGTTTATATCTTCGTTTCTAATACACAGAAATTGTTTTTATGAAGTTTTTTTATCTGAAATTTGTTTTCGTTGGTTTTTTATTGAGTTTGTTTTCCTTGCCGGTAATTTCTCAACGCAGTAACGGAATCGCTGTTGAAGGAAAAATAACCGTTCAGCAGGGAGTGGTTGAAGGCGCTTATATACAGATGTTTATGGATGGCCGCCGGATGGATAATTACGGTATTGGCGCCGACGGACGGTATAAAGTTGAACTAAACTACGACCATAAATTCGAACTTATTTTTACCGCAAAAGATAACTTCTCCCAAAAAATTGTGGTCGATGCCACTGTTCCAAAGGAAGTTTTGCAAAGCGATCCACGTTTTCCCCCTTTCCCGCTGGATTTTAATTTATTTACAGAAATTCCCGGAATCGACCGGTCATTTACCAATAATACAATCCTCAAAATTTACTACAATCAAAATGTTGACAATTTTGTTTCTGAACTGTATTACAATGATGCGCAAATAGCCAGGCTGATTGAACAGGCAAAATTACAGGGACAGCAACTCGGCAAGGAATCAGATTATTTGTCGAAATTAACCCGTGCTGAACTAACTGAAATGCGCAAGGAATATAACGCTCTGCTTTCTCAGGCCGATAAACAATACAGTGGCGAACAGTTTCTGGCTGCCCTCGATGGTTATAAGGCGGCAGGCAAGATTTTTCCAAATGAGCAGTTCCCAAAAGACAGGATTGCTGAAATAAACGATTTGCTTGGATTAATGATGGTTGCAGCAGAATTGGATAAGGCGCTGGCCGAAAGGTTCGACCTGTTAATTAAAGAGGCCGACCAGTTGATGATGCAAAAAAACTACTCCGATGCGCG
>Ga0210024_1001222_pt1 | contig 23416 bp, 25 predicted proteins | sample CryGeymeta201525_FD_183988 | JGI IMG/M metagenome (GOLD analysis project Ga0210024, IMG submission 183988) | Groundwater microbial communities from Crystal Geyser aquifers in Utah, USA - Crystal Geyser metaG 2015-25 (SPAdes) (version 2) | ecosystem: Environmental > Aquatic > Deep subsurface >...
TGGAATATCAGCTGAGATGGTTCCTTCAACTGTAATTGACATGTCGGGAGTATATTGATAAGCACCTGTTATCGCGCCTCTTAACCCAATCTCTTCCTGTGTTGAAAACAATGCAATAACAGGGAAATTAAAGTTATATTTCAATAGATTTGCCACAATACTACACCCAAGTCTGTCGTCAAAAGCTTTTCCTATGTAATACTTCTCATTCAATTTTTCGAACTTTGTATCAAATGCAACAAGGCTGCCAAGTGGAGCAAATTTCTCTGCTTCTTCTTTATTTTTTGCTCCGATATCAATTGTCATAGTATCGGATTCAACCGTTTTTTCGACTTCGTCCTTTTTTTTCTGGAGATGTATTGCCTTTGCTCCAATAACTCCCTTTATTTTGCTTTCACCTACGATTACTCTTTTGCCCAAAAGTACTCTGTCATCGATTCCCCCAACCTTCTTGAATGACAGGAACCCTTTTTCGTCTATAAATGTCACTATCAGGCCTACTTCGTCCATATGTGCATTTAACATCACCTTAAAGCCACTTTTATCCAAGCCTTTCATTGCAATTAGGTTACCCATTGCATCGAATTTTATTTTTTCAACATCCCCTTTTATTTCCTCTCTCAGAATCTCGGCAATTTCCCTTTCATCTCCAGAAACTCCAAATGCATTGCTTAATTTTTGAATAAGCTCAATATTCTCCATATAATGCCTCCAGAAAAGAAGCGTCAACTTCCTGAATGAACAAAGAGAGCAAATTTATTGTTTTTTCTACATCCTGAGGATCAACAACTTCAACAGGAGTATGCATATACCTTAGAGGGACGCTCACTACGCCCACAGGTACACCTTTCTCTACTATTTGTATGTAAGTTGCATCTGTTTGAGAAACTATACCAACCTCTTTTTGAAATGGTATGCCATATTTTTGTGCAGTATCAATAATTTTTTTGTTTAGCACCCTGTCAACAGAAGGTCCTATAAAAACTGTTGGTCCTTTGCCTAATTCAGAGCTGTGTTTCTCTGAAACATTTGGAGAAGAAGCATGGGTTACATCAATGGCAATAGCAAAATCTGGCTTCAAAACATACGTTGATGTTATCGCTCCAAGTGCCGAGAATTCTTCCTGACAAGCAAAATGGCCAATAACATTTATAATATGGTTAATCCTCTTTAGCCTTTTAAATACTTCGATTATCACATATACTCCTATTCTGTCATCCAACGCCTTATTTGAAACAAGTTCATTTACCTTTGAAAATGATGGAGAAAAAGTGATGCTATCTCCTATTGAGACAATTTCTTCTATCTCTTTTTTGTTTAATCCGCAATCCACGAACAGCTCTTGAATACGAAAAGCCTTCTTGAGGTCCTCTTGGCTTGTGAGATGAAACGGCTTTATCCCTATTACTCCTTTAATTTCTTTTTTCCCGTGAACCACAATGACTGAACCGGGTAATATTTTGGGATCAATGAAATTTGATTGAATTCTCAAAAATCCCTCTTCGGTGATTCCTGAAACAATGGCACCTACTTCATCAATATGTGCATCGAGCATTATTGAACATTTTCCAGGTGAGCCGGTTTTTATTGCAAACATCGAGCCAGTTTTTAATGAACTTATCTTGTCGGCATACTTTAAAATTTCTCTTTTAATCAAATCATGAACGTTGCTTTCCTCTCCGGGAAAAGCGGATATGTTAGTCAATTCCTCGAGGAGATTGTAGTCTGCCACTCTTTGTCACCGCCTCTTTATTATATTTTAGAGAATAAAGCTAAATTTCAAAGAAAATTGCGATCTCTTTCTTTGCTTCCTCCTGGGTAGATGATGCATGAACTACATTTTCAGTAAGATAAGGAGAAAAATCGCCTCGTACTGTCCCCGCCGTTCTTTTTTCGGGTTGTGTTTCTCCTATAATAAGTCTGCAGTTCATTACGGCTTCCTCTCCTCTTAGTTTTATAACTACGACAGGGCCAGATATTGAGTATTTAATAAGTTTTTCGAAAAAGTCTTTGCCTTTATGCATTTCATAAAGTTTTTCAGCTTCTTCTTTTCTAAGCGTTAACATTTTCATATCGATTACCTTCATCAGCTTCTTTTCGAAACGAGAGATTACTTCTCCAATAAGGCCTCTTTCTACCCCATCGGGTTTTATCATTATAAAAGTCTCTTCAATCATTGTTCATCTAACATATCAAGGTATATGTCTTTGTCTTCAGGATTGTAGCCAATTAACTCTGCATACCTTCCCAGTTCTATTAAACTTTTTAAAGTTTCACTGGCCTCATCCTCGGACATTTCCTCTGAAAGAATCAAAAGCAATCTGCTCTTCTGGATGGTTTTATCCTCTGATTTTAAAAGGATTTTGATGATTTTTTCGAATACTGGAAGCTTTTTAAGGGCTTTTTTGAATATAATCTTTCTTTTGTTTTCGTCACCATAGACAAGGTCTTTTCCTGTCCTGGTGATATAAAGGTCTCCTTCTAATACCGTTACAAAACCAAGCAATTCAGATATTTTGATGAGATTAACGAGTTCATCCATTTCAAGGTTTAAATCAGAAGAAAGCACATATACATCAGTTTTCCCATCCAGATCTTCCAGATAAACTAACATTCCAATCATTTTACCTACTTCAATGTACGGCAACGGCGATACATCTTCCATTAAATTCCCTAAACGGGTTTCACCTCCCTTTTTGTTACTGTCGAATTTATTACCATAGAATATATTTTATCATAAAGTTTGTTAAAATCCTCACTTTCTCTATCTCTTGGTCTCGGCAGGTCAATTTTTGCCTCTCCAATAATTTCTCCAGGGTGCGAGGACATTATAACTATCCTGTCGGAAAGGAAAATTGCTTCTTCAATATTATGCGTTACCATGAAAATCGACTTAAGTGATAATTTACCAGAAATCCAGAGTTTGATTATTTCTCCCCTGAGGTTTTCTGCCGTAAAAACGTCAAGAGCAGTAAAAGGCTCATCCATAAGCAAAAGCGCGGGTTCCATAACAAGTGCTCTTGCAATACCAACTCTTTGTTTCATACCACCTGAAAGTTCCCTTGGGTATGCTTCTTCAAAACCTTCAAGACCAACAAGATCAATGTACTTAAATGCTTTTCTCAATCTTTCTTTTAAAGAAGCCTGTCTTGCTTCGAGTCCCAGAGTTATGTTTTCTGTAACATCAAGCCACGGCAAGAGTCCAAAGGTCTGAAAAATAAAGCTTGTATATGAGTTAATTTTTTGTATTTTTTCTCCGTTGAACCATACTTCACCAGAAGTCGGCCTTATGAGGCCAGCAACAATACGTAATAAGGTGCTTTTCCCACATCCCGAAGGCCCAACGAGCGAGACATATTCACCTTCAGAAATGTTTAGATTAATGTTACTTAGTACCACAATTTCTTTATCTTTCAAAGGAAAAGTTTGGTAAATGCTTTTTAGCTCTAAAAGTTCCATCAACTTTCCATCCTGTACCTATTAATGATTTTATCATAAAGAGGACGATAAACAAAATGATTCATAGAAAATACAGTAGCAACCATTACAAAAAGCGAGATAATGAAAAGAGATTGGTTGTTTGAAGCAATTGAACTATTCAATACGCTCCCGATGCCTGTTACAGAATAAACCTTATTGTTCAAAGTTGTGTATTCTGCAACAACAAGTGCGTTCCATGCCCCTCCTACTGCCGTAATTGTCCCGGTCATTATTGAGGGAAGTGCTGCAGGCAAAAGCAACCTTTTAAGCCTTGTTATCCCTCTTACTCCAAATGAATCTGTAAATTCTTGTAAGTCATCTGGAATTGTTTTTAATCCCCCATAAACTGTAAACAAAAGATACCACTGCATGCCCGAGAGGATTATAATAATAGCAGTGATATTGAGGCCACCCTTAAAAGGTAGCAAAAAATAAAGAATTAAAGGGAAGAATGCAATTGCAGGGATCGATGGAAGAATTTGAATAACAGGGGAAATAAACCTTGCGGCTTTAGGGTTCCTGAACAGAAATATTGCAAAAGGAAAAGTCCATGAGAAAGCAATTATATAGGAAACAAGAATCCTTAAAAACGAGTATAGCAAAGCTTTTATAGAGACTAAGAAATCGCCAAACTTTAATTGAATGACTATCGAAGGGATTGCTTTCAAAACTATGAATGATAAGTAACCAACAAGCCCCAACAGGATGACGAGGACAGCTTTTCTAAAAATATTAGCAATTTTTCCACGCCAGAATCTTTTTAGAAAATTGAAATTAAGAGCTGGCCTTAGATTAATTTTCTTGATAAATCTGAATATATACTTGAAAAAGTTGCCCACTGCCTCCCAGAAAATAATTACAACATCCCATGCTTCTTTTGTTTCTTCTTCACCCGGGGAAACGCTATATGTATACTTTCTTGACCATTGCGAAATGGGCTTCCATATAAAAAGATCGAGGAATACAATTATCACTGCGAGGACAAGAACACCGAGAAACATCAACGATATTTTATTTTGAGATGCAGCTTCCAGAATAAAACTACCAATGCCAGGCAATCTGTAAGACTCAGAGCCAATTGCAAAAATTTCTGAAGCGACAAGGAAGAACCAACCATTTGTCCAGCTCAAAATACTGTTATAAACAAGTTTTGGAATTGTTGCAGGAATGTAGAGCCTGAAAAGTTTTAAATTTCCTTCAGGATCAAAGAGATTATATGCTTCTTCGATATCTTTTGGAATCATTGAAATACTTTCATATACACTAAACGCAATGTTCCAGGCCTGTGATGTAAAAATCAAGAAGATTGCTGCAAATTCTGCGCCAAGCATTTTTGTAGGTGAAATGGATACAAAGAAATAAATTGCCGCTGGGAAAAATCCAAGTATTGGTATTGATTGCAGTATGTCAAGGATAGGAAGCATTATCGCCTCTCTTCTTTTGCTTGTTGCAGCAAGAAATCCATAAATAAATGAGAACAAAAGAGATAGTAGATACGCTGAAACCATTCTTATCAGGGAGCGCATCGCATAAAAAGGAAGCTGCTTTACTGTGAGCGTGGATATATATCCCTGGATTGTAATCTGCCTCTTGTAAAATGTGTAAACCAAACCTAATATTAATATGATTGAAAAAATTTGTATTGTAAGGTTTAGTGCCTTGTTGGTCCCTTTCATAATCAATTAGAAGGGAGAATTTGGTTTATCTGGAGCAAGTTTGTCTTCTTTTCTTGATATTTCAAAAACAACTGTTGTTTCAGGGTCAGGGCAGGATACATAAGCTTTAGTAGGGTCTTTTTCCCATGGAAGAGAGCCCCCGTAACGCAAGGGAGTAATAAATGGCCATAAGGTAGCAAAAGCCCATCCGCAAAAATTGATAGGCACAGGTTGCCCGCTTTCGTTTATCTCAAAAGTGTCTCCCACTTTTAAACCAGCTGAACATTTGCCTGTTCCTCTTATTTCAACAACCTTAACTGTAATTTCGTAGGTTTTCTGTTCCATCGATCTATTTTAACAAAAATTATCTTTATATACAATGAATTTTATATAAAATTCATTGTATATATAATTTATTGTATTCAGGAAAAATAATGGCGAAAAAAAACGAAAAGAATATTACATTTTACCTTTTAATTGGTCTACTTCTAAGCATTGTCCTCATAATATATGGTTATATTTTTGGCGCATTGAATAAAAACACAGTACAGAATACCCAATTTAACTCGCTCACGAATGTTCAGCTCTTTGTTGAACCAGAGTCTTCCAGAGAACCATTGCTTCAAACAATCGAAAAAGCAAAAGCTTCAATTGACCTTGAAGTTTATATAATGTCAGACGATAGCATCGTAAGTGAATTAATAAATGCAAAGAGGCGAGGAGTTTACGTTCGAGTTATTCTTGAAGAAAACCCATACCAGGGCTATGGGGCAAATAAAGATGTCAAAGATAAACTCTCCCACTATGGGATAGATACCAAGTGGTCAAACAGGGTTTATCAATATACTCATTCCAAGTTCCTTGTCATTGATAAAACAACAGGTTACATAATGACGCTTAACTTATCAAAGAGTGCTTTTACCAAAAATAGAGAGTTCGGCGTAATTGTAAACGATCCAGACACGGTTAATGAACTTTTGAACATTTTTAGTGCTGATTGGAACAGAAAACCATATGTAGCAGTAAACTCTCCCCTTGTTGTAAGCCCTGAAAATTCAAGGACAAAAATAATTGACCTGCTGAACTCTGCCCAAAGCGAAATTGACGTTTATGCCGAGGAAATAGAAGACCAACAGTTTATGAATACTCTTGAGAAAATAGCTGTAAGTGGAGTTAAGGTTTACGTGATAGTTGCTGACCCTTCTTCAATAGATGTTAATAAAGCCGCGATTGATGAACTTAAAAAGAGTATGGTTGAAATTAAATCAGTGACATCTCCATTTATTCACGCAAAAGCAATAATTGTTGATGGTAGTTTAGCCTATGTTGGGTCGATTAATTTTTCATCTACTTCTTTCGACAAAAATCGTGAAGTAGGCGTGATTATATCATCTAAAAATGCTGTAACACAATTAAGAGATACTTTTTTCCAGGATTTTAATAAAGGACGTTAAATATAGATAAGTTTAAAAAAATTTTTAAAATAATATAATGATGTCTTTAAACGCAATAGCTGTAAATATAGGTTCTGCCGTTGGTTCAGGAATAGGGGGGCTCGCGCTTATTTCCTTTGGCTATAAAGGTTTGGGAAACATTCTTGGCTCGTTAGGAGTTTTGGGGGCATTTATTTATTACTTTCTAACAAAAGATATTCTTCCTATTAAAATTTTGACGCCCCTATATTTTAGAAATTTGCAAAAAAATATTTTTTAATAAAATAAAGTACAATGGAAGAAATAATACAAGCGAAAAATATCACATATTCTTATAACAAAAAACTTGCTGTAGATCATATTTCATTTGACATAGGCAAGGGCGAAATACTCGGTTTTCTTGGCCCAAATGGAGCAGGTAAAACAACTACATTAAAAATGTTAACAGGTCAACTATTACCTCAGGATGGTGAAATTTCTGTCCTTGGTATCGATGTTCAAAAAGACGTAAGAAAGATTAAATCTCAAATAGGGGTATGTTTTGAAGAAAAAAACCTTTATGAAGATATGTCTGCAGTTGAAAACTTAACCTTTTTTGCTTCTCTTTTTGGTATAAAAAATTTTGATGTAAAGTCCCTGCTTAAAAGAGTTGGACTGTCAGTTGATAGAAAGGATAGAGTCTTAAACTATTCAAAAGGAATGAAGCAACGGTTGATGGTTGCGAGGGCTCTTGTTAATGAGCCTCGAGTTCTATTTCTTGATGAGCCCACAGATGGCCTTGACCCTGTATCGGCAGAAGATATTCGTAATGTAATCCTCGAGGAAAAAAGAAAAGGTGTTACTGTTTTTCTTACGACTCATGATATGATGGAGGCCGATAAACTATCCGATAGAGTTGCCTTTATTAATGAAGGTAAAATTGCAGCTTTGGATACACCTGATAACCTCAATCATCAGTATGGAAAGAGGGTCATCAAGATCAGGTACCTTGAAGATAAAAATGTTAAAGAAGAAGAAATTAACCTTGAGTCTGAAGATATAGGCAGAAATATCCAGGACATGCTGTCAAAAAAGAATGTCTTGGATATGCACACTGAAGAAGCAACACTTGAGGATATTTTTAAACTATTAACCGGACGAAAATTAGAATGAGTCGCATCCTTTCGATTGTCAAGAAGGATATTACACAGATTTTTCGTAACCGCTTTTTAGCAGTTATCACATTTTTAGTGATTTTTGCATATACTTTAATCTATGTTCTGCTTCCCTCAAAGGTTGATGAAACATTTAAAATTGGCATTTATCTCCAATATGGAAGGGATGCTATAGAACAAAGCTTATCTCAGGAGCAAGGGATAGAGGTAAAATGGGCAGGCTCAATAGATGAACTGAGAAAAATAGTAGCAGCAGAAGATGTCGGGATAGGTTTTGCTTTCACAAACGTAAATAATAAACCTGGTGTCCAATTCTATTTTGCCTCAGATACGCCAGAGGAAATAAAAGAGGCTGGACAGTTTATTGGCAAGGAACTTGCATATAATGTGTTGGGATATCAGTTGCCAATAGAAACGCAAGAACAAGTTATTGGAACGGATATGCTTGGCCAGCAAATTTCTTCAAGGGATAAACTTAGGATACTTTTTATAGTGCTGGTCCTTTTGGTTGAGCTTTACAGTCTTGCAAATATTCTTATGGAAGAAATTCAAAAAAAGACAATTGACGCACTTCTTGTAACACCTGTTAATTTGAAAGAGTATGTAACTGCAAAAGCAGTTACTGGAATATCTCTGGCTTTTTTGGAGGGATTGCTTATCGCGGTACTTCTTGGAGTTTTGAAATGGTCCACATTGCCTGCATTAATAATTTTTCTTCTTCTTGGATCAATTTTAGTTACCTCCATAGCTTTTATGATCGGTTCTATAAGCAAGAACTTTGTTTCTCTTATAATGAATGGAATATTACCCTTGCTTGTCCTTATATTACCAGGAGCGTTACTCATTTTTCCGTCTTCATATTCTCCTATTATAAATGCAATACCAACTTATCATCTTATTAATCCTCTCGATGGAATATTAAATTATCATTTCTCTCTTTCCCAATATTTTCCCCAAATAATTTATCTTATTCTTTTTGACATCTCATTCTTCATTATAGGTTTTACCTTTCTTAAAAGGAAGGTAACGTGAATTTACACAACATAGTTGCTATTATAAAAAAGGAAGTTCGAGGAGGTATAAAAGATCCTCTTTTCCTTACGGTGTTTATAGTTCCACTATTATTTACTCTTATTTTTCAACTCGTTTTCGGAAGATTATGGGTTCAAAAAACAGTTATTGCAATATTCCAGGAAGGTGGAGGGTCAAGAATCGTACAGGAATTCGAGCAAAATGATGCCATTAGAATTATTGAACTTCTCTCTATTGATGCAGTTTACACAGAAGTAAAAGATAAAAAGGTAGATGTTGGGGTTATTTTTCCTGAAAATTTAGAAGATAAATTAAAAAATGCAGAAAAGGTTATATTGAAAGTTTATATTAATGGCGAAAGTTTAGCAAAGAATAGGACTATTGCAGGCACCGCAATAGCAAGTGCTCTTAGAAATCTTTCTCCGAACTCACCTTCTGTAAATTTTGAAGAAATTCAAATAGGAGAAGAAAAATCTTTAAATTTGATTCAACAAGCTTTACCAATTATTGTTCTTGTAGCAATTTTGTTTGGTACTTTTATGCTTTCGTCTACCTTTTTGGTCAAGGAGAAGGAGAAAAGAACACTTTCAGCTCTTCTAGTTACCCCCCTTTCAATTTCTGAGCTCCTCTTTGCCTATGGTCTATTGAGCGTTACATTATCACTATTTATGGCATTGGTGATTTTGTTTTTAAATGTAGGATTTAACTTACCTATAATAATCTTAATCCCCCTTATTCTGGGCTCAATATTTGGAGTGGAGCTCGGTTTGATGTTAGGTATTTTTGCTAAAGATATGGCGACTATTTTTGCGGCTATAAAATCTTTAGGCATATTTTTGTATGCTCCAGCTATTGTCTTGATTTTTCCTAACTGGCCGCAGTGGATAGCTAAAATATTTCCAACCTACTATATCATCTATCCTGTTTTCCGTATCAGTATTTTCCGTGACAGTTTTAGCAAGGTAAGTTTGGATCTTGCTATACTTTTAGGCTTGGTTGTTCTATTTTTTGCTTTGCTTGTACCGTTAGTCAAACGATTAAAAATTAATCAATAGAAAAATCTGATTAAACTATCTATTTTGAATATCATAATTTTTATTTTATATCTAACAATCCTTAATTTCATTGGTATTAAATAGCAAAGGGTTCTATAAAATAAAAATTGGCTCCCCGTGTAGGACTTGAACCCACAACCTAGTGGTTAACAGCCACCCGCTCTGCCAATTGAGCTAACGGGGAACTCGTGCAACTAATAATATATTCAAATTGAATTTGTTGTCAAGAGTTAAAAATAGGTATTTTAAAATTCTTGCAATGGAAGTAACTTTTCTCTCTCCATCACTTCGAGCTCGAGCCTATGTTTTTTGCAGGTGGAGAGTCTCGTACAATACGTAGAATCATATATAATTTTGACGAAAAAACTTAAGCTTATACAATATTTGTAGTTGTTCATTTCAATTGCTTGCAAAAGCTTTATATATATTTGTTTAGAAACCATAAAAGGAGTGAAGTTGAACCCTGCCCTGAGCTTACCCCTCCCAAATTCTTCACCAACCCCCCTTAAATTCGAAATAACAAAAAATATATATTCTTAAAGGGTTTCTTGGATATAAATTGGGCATGAAACAAATTAGACTTTATTGGAACGCTTACTATCTGATAAAGATTTTTACAAATGCAAAAGCTATTTTGACAGGAATCCTTTTAGTATTTTCAACTCTATTAAAAATTTTTTCGTAGGAAAGATAGCCGCCCTGAGCTAATTCGAGTAAATAATCTATAAATTTAGTTTGTAAAATCGCTCTGTTGGTTAATGACAGAAATGGAAAAAACATATTCGAAAGAGTACGTGCATATCGAAACTCACCGTATAATTTGTCTGTTAAAAGTTCATTATAATGTGTAAGATCTGCCGAGTTTAATTTAAGATTTTTATCAATCACTTTGGAAAGAAGCATCGAAGATAAAATTGCAGGATATATACCAGCTGCAGTGAATGGGTCAACAAGATTTCCTGCTTCTCCCACAATAGCAACTCTTCCTTTTGCAAGCATCTCGACGCCATCCCATAAGGAGATAGGGAAAACTTTTATCGGAGCATCGCCTCTGTTAAATTTATTTACTATTCCTTTTTGAAAATGTCCTTTCAATGCACCACTTCCCGAAGAGACAAAACCATCTTTAGGAAGTGCCCAGCCATAACCAAGGAAATTATATCCAAGAAAGACGTTCAGAGTATTTTTGTCTTTTGCTTTTTCTGGGACTTCTTTTTCCTCTGCAACGATAAATCTTTTCTTTTTGCCAAGCCCTGATTGAAGCGAAACAAGGCTGCCTACACCATCAGCTCCGATGAGAAATTTACACGAATATTTAGCTTTATCAGTATGGACAATGATACTGTTATTTTCTTCTTCATAATTTATAAATTTCTCACCATAATGGACATTGATACCTTCCCGTAAAAATTGGTCAAATTTTGGCCTCATTACTCCATATAAAAAGGGCTTTTCGGTCTTTGCAGATATGCTGTAGGCATTTCTATAATCTATAGAAATTTTGTCATAGACATTTCTTTCAAAATTTCTTAAATTTGAAGGAAGAATTTTTTCAATGACAACAGGCAAACCGCCTGCACAAACTTTGTCTCTAAAGGGTATTCCCTTTTCAATGATTAAAGTATCAATTTCCTCATTTTTAAGGTATTGTGCAAGGGTTGCACCCGCGGGTCCCCCTCCTATTATTACTACAATGTGTTTCTCCACATCAATTTCCTCCTATAATTGTTTAATGCATCAATGTTTCTATTATCCCTTCAAAATTTTAATATTATTATTGCATTGTACCTCACAAATATACTAATAGAATTTAATTTTTTCCAAAAAAGAAGATAAGGGAAATTGCATCTTTGGTGCAAATGAATCTCACCTCGATGTTTTTTACAAATTCTTTGATGGTGTAGAGTCTACAGTACGGTAGAAATTTTTAGCCTCTACATATATTGCGGTCCTCTATACTCAGCATATTTTAAAGATATTTTTTGTAAACTATTTATATTTTGTTTAGTATCTCAGCTATTATTTTTTGGTAAATAGTTCAAAGCTGAGACAATTGCAGTCGGTCTCAATTTCAGGATGTAAATGATTTCAGGATATCCCAGATAGCCGCAGTTTTTACAAGCCTCATTATTACCATAGGCACGACAACATTGGTAAAGCTGATTGTTTGCATAAACATAACAAAGCCTGGACGGACGAGGCCAATTATCATTATACACTCCTTTCAGGCAGGCTAAAGAATTGAATATTTTATAGCCTTTTCTTTTTAATGCAATTATCCTTTTTATGATCTTTCTCTTCTCATAGAGGTTCACAAATAACTCATCAAAGCCATAATAAGGAGTGTGAAAATAAAAAAATATTCCTCTAACTTGTTTTATTTTGCCCATTTCCTCGCAAAATCTTTCTATTTCTGATTGATTTACGCTGTTAATAGTGAAGTTGATGATTATATTGGGATGTTTTGATTCTTTGATATTCTGAATTACCTTATCAAACACATTTCCTCTTAGCTTATTGTTAGTTTCCTTTAAGCCGTCAAGGCTGACAAAGATTGAATCGGTTGATACATTAATCGGGAATGTGCCGTTTGTATAGACACTAACTAACTGAAATCCAATTTTTCTTGCAAGTTTTACAATGTCTTCTAATCTATAACCAACATCTCGCCAAAGGAAAGGCTCTCCTCCCTCTATAAAAACTGAACGTATTCCCCTATTATAAAGCACCTGTAGTCCTCTTTTGATATCCTCGTATGTTAGATCGGGCAAGTTGTGGTTTGAAACGTCACACTGCTTGCAACTCAGATTACATTTTTCATTGATAACGAGTCCGCCGATAAAAGGTATTTCTCTTCGAAATATTTTAGTTTTGACTAAATAGTTTACCGCATATAGAAAATATCTGATTTTTCTTTTCATTTTTGCCAGCTATTTTATTAAATCTTCAATTATAGTGTTGCGATATCCCTTCTATATAATTTTACCACTTAATAAGTATTTACTCAATTTAAATTAAGGAAAACTTATTTTTGATGTTCCGTTTTATGAGACAAAAATAAAAACTTTGATTTTCAAGCATTACTATAGTGTACGCACTTTAGTTCAGTGTTTAAATAAATTCTCGTTTCTTGAAAGATCACTCCTGATTCCAATATGTCCCCAGAAATCTTCAATTTCTCTTCCATCAATATCCCCGTTACGCTTTCCTTCAATAAGAATTCTCACCATTTTAATTTCGGGAAATTCAGTAAGAGTATTTGCAATGCTCCCAAGAGCAAGGGCTTCAGTAGTTGAAGAAACACCAACTTGATTTGCATCAAGAATAATCTCTTTAGAAAAATTTACTATTAAAAGAGAGTCTTCTTTTTTAGTTGAAAGAACCTTAACAGTATTTGGAAGAACTGCATTTCCCTCGTCAGTATTTTCTGGACCCTTAATTAATGCCTCAAGAGTTGCCTTATACACATCACTTCCTGTTACTTCTCTTTTAATAGGAACTAAGTAAAAATCAGTATCTGTCATTTTTGAAAAATAAATAGTAACACTCTTTTTTGGAGTGCAGGAAAGTGTTAAACAGAAAAGAAATAAAAGAATAAATAATTTTTTCACAAACCCTCCCCTTTTTATGCATCATAGTACTAGTTTTCAGAACTGGCGGTGTGCGTTCGAAAAAATTCGAACAGATTTCGCCCAAAATTTGTAGGGCGGGAGGAATTCCCCCCCAACCCCCCTTCCGCCCGCCTGCGGAAACGACCATTTCGGATTGGACGATTTTAAGTTTTTCTTTGGCAGCAAATTATTATGTAAAAAAAGATGAAGGCTTAAGAAGCCTCACCGTGGAGGACCCACCCCAACTCCTAGTGCAAAGCCTATTGCCTGGACGGTGCGCATCCAAGCGGGCCCGCCCAAAGTCTCGATGCCACCACCCAGTCGGCACAAGGTCACTTTTTACATGTTTTACATATTTTACATATTGACCAAGAAACCATAAGGCATTGTTATCATACCTGTCATTACTTACTTCATTGGTTGTTTCGAGGTGGATAAGAAATTTTGTAATAAAATCTTCAAGTGTTTTTCCTGTTTCTCCTTGATAAGCTTGCGTCTGTAATGTTCGTAAGTAATCACGAGGAGAAGAGCCTATTTCTAATTGTCTTCTGCCTCCTAATGTCTTTCCTCGGCCTTGTTGAGGTATAATGGGTAAACTTTCAACTAATCCCACAGACCAGCCTGAAACAGCACAAATACGTCCATTATTGACTACTTCTAATTTGGTCTGTCCCCGATGATTGCTTGAATAATCTTCCGGAAAATATACAAGCTCGTCTGTATCTAGTGCCTGTTTTAAGGTATCCCATATCCAGACATGTTTTTCGGTATTAACACGAACAGGTATTAAAGGATCAGAAGGAGAACGTCTGGTTTGATAAATTTTACCTTCTACTGCGTGTTTAAAAATAGCTGCTTTCATTCGGTCAATAAGAAGGGGTGTTGACATTGCCATGGGTGTTAATTCTAAACGATCAAACCCTTGTGGAACTTTTCTGCCTACAAGCTCTCGATTATGAGCAAATAGTTCTACAACCTGTTCTTGGGTTGGTACAGGATATTCTCTTCCATCTATTCCAATCACCCCTAAATTTTCCGATCGTGGAAGAAGCGTGAGAATGCCGGTGCGGTTTAAGGCGGTAACGCAACGAGCATATTCCATTTCAACAGGAAATAACTGTTCTGATTGAGTTTTTTTCTTTTGCATAATTTATTTCATTAATTCCTCAAGGCTAATTCCCAAAACTTTAGTAATCTTTATAACCGTTTGGATGGTGGGTTTAGTGATGACATTTGTTTCAATCTTGGTAAACGTTGTACAGGGAAGATCGGATTTTCTCGCTAATTCGTCTTGTGTCAATCCCTGCTTATTTCTAAGCTGTTTTATCTTATTCCCAATTGTTTCATTATTGTTTTGACTTTTCATAGTTTCCTAAGTATGCTAGTATTAGTATGGGTGCTTATTTAACCCTTCATAAATATACTAACAAATTTTATGAAATTAATCAAATTAAAAAATGAGGGAAGCCTGCTTTTGGCCAAAAATGAAGTTTGAGCCGATACTTTTTCAGGTTCTTTGGCAGTTTTCCAATTGGCGGAGAGAGTGGGATTTGAACCCACGAGAAGGTCAACCCCTCTACCTGATTTCGAGTCAGGCGCTTTCAACCGCTCAGCCACCTCTCCTTTTACTATTATATTTTATTCCTTATTTTATTGAAAAAGCCTTTTAAAATTTGACTGCATTCATTTTCGAGAACTCCACCTTTTATTTCGAGAAGTGGATTAACAGATGGAAAAATCTCTTTCAGATTTATTTTACTTCCCAAGGCACCATATTCCTTATCATAAGCTCCGAAAACAGCTCTTTTAATTCGCGACAGAATAATCGCAGCTGCACACATTGGACAGGGCTCAAGCGTTACATAGATTTCGCAGTTATTTAGCCTCCAGTCACTAATTTTCTTTGAAGCTTTTCTTATTGCAAGGATTTCTGCGTGAGCAGTTGGATCTTTTAATAATTCAGTTTTATTGTGTGTCCTAGCAATAACTTTCCCATCGCAAACAATCACAGCACCGACAGGTATTTCACCAGCTGATTCACCTTTTAAGGCTTCTTTAATTGCAACTTTCATAAATTCTTTCTTCACATTTATATTATACAATATTGAGTGTTTAAGTTCAGAAATTTTAAATATATTTCAAACTCCACTTAATTAGTTCAGAAAAGTCTGCAAATTGATATAATAATTCTTAGTGATATGCATGATTTACGAATACCAGAAGAAAGATTTTGAATTTTCAAAGAAACTAATAGGTGAAACTAATGGAATAAAGCAATTCAGGGTTGAATTTAACAGTTTCGTTACAACACCGTATGATGAGGCGAATAAGGTGGTTGGGTTTCTCTTTGTGCCTCCGCAAGTTAAATCAAGAAAGCCGCTTATCTTTTTGCATGGAATGGGTAATAGAAATTTTTCGCCTTTAAGCTGGTTTCCTCAGGAATTTGCAAGAAATGGTATAATATCATACCTTCTTATCCTACCTTATCATTTTGAAAGAACTCCAAGAGGATTCGAAAGTGGCAAAAAATATCTCATTGATGATATGGATGACTCAATTGAGGACTTCAGACACGCAGTAATCGATATAAGAACCTCGATGGATTTTCTTGAGAAAGAAGGTTTTTCAGATGAAAAATTCTCAATTATGGGTTTTAGTTTTGGTGGAATGATCGGGACAATTGCAATGGGAGTTGATAACAGGATAAATGAAGGCGTGTTTGTTGTTACAGGAGGAAATTACCGCTACATTACTTGGAAGAGTTTTGCTACAAGACTTATAAGAAAGAAGTACGAAACTGAAAGTAACTTCGGTCTTTATGGTTGTACAGAAAAGAAGTGTGTCGAGATACATAAAAATTTTTATGAATATATTGAAAATCTAAAAAAGCCAATGGATTTAGATAAAGTACCTTACACCAAAGGATGTTTCCTTTTCGATCCGCTTACTTTTGCCCATTTTATTAAGGGAAGAAAGGTTGTTCTTTACAATGCTGTTTTTGATGAGGTTATCCCGAGGAAAGCTGCGAATGAACTATGGCAAGAAATGGGGAAACCTGAAAGGCACTGGCTGTTTGCTGACCATGTTACAATTATACTTTACAGGAAACAGATACTCAATCGAGCATTAAAACTTTTCATTAATAGTGTTTAAGTAATGAAAACGAATATAAGCATCAAGCAACTCAAAAGGAGTAAACTCTATTCAGAAGAACTTGGCATTAATTTAAAATCAAAAAATGACAAAGAAATTTTTAAATGGTTTCTTGCGAGCATTCTTTTTGGCGCAAGGATTTCAGAGACAAATGCAAAGAACACCTACAAAGCTTTTGAGAGGTATAACCTACTTGAACCCGAAAAGATCCTGAACGCAGGCTGGGATTTTCTTGTTAATCCTGTAATGAGAGAAGGTGGATATGTTCGCTATGATTTTAAAACGTCAACAAAGGTATTGCAAATCTGCGAGAAGCTTGTTAAGGAATATCAAAGTAGTCTTAATAAATTACATGAGGAAGCAAAAAATTCAAAAGACCTTGAAAAGAGATTAAGTGAGTTTTATGGAATTGGACCGACTACGCTCAATATTTTCTTACGTGAAATGCGCCCTTACTGGGAAAAAGCAGATCCTGCCCCCCTTGCTATTGTGAAAGCAGTTGCTGAGAAGATTAATCTCGACCTTAAAAAATATAATAGAAAAAGCCTGACTTTTATTAGAATAGAATCGGGATTGATAAGGCTAAGGAGGTCGTTTAAAGAATAAGATACGGTAGAAATTATTTTAAATGTAAATTAATTTTTAACCTCGTAAAATGTAAAAACTCGCAATATTTACAAAAGCGAGGATATTATTGCTTTTCAATCTATACGAAGTTGTAGATAGATGTTATATACATGCAGCTTATCTTGCTCTTATTCTTTTGGGTTAGTATCAACCCGTTTTATTTTTTTCCTGAAGAATTTTGCTCCGACAAAAGATCCAGCGTATGCAAAGATAACCAAAGGAGCCGCTACATATAATTCACGGGGATCTTCTACATTTGCAAATCTTGCTAGAATAGCTACGATAATAGAGAACCACACCCATATGTTGATAAAAAATCCAGCAAACCAAATGCTTTTAGGATAAGCCCTTGTTATAAATAAGCATACGATGAAATTATAGATAGAAATGCAAGCAAATAATGCAAGTTCATTTTCGGCAAAAATTCCCTCGCCAAGCTCGAAAGTTAAAAAAATTCCTACCCCTCCAAACAGAATAGAGATTACAGCAGCCTCAATGACTGAAATAATACCTTTTGATCTCTTCGTCTTAGGATTTAATAAAGAGATGGCAGCAATAACGAGAGCCCCTACAAAGAGAAATATTACCATTTTCTCTCCCCCCTTTTATTCTCCAACTCCCACTAAAAGTTTAGTCTTTTTATAGAAAATTACGTGAGGCAACACGTGTGTTGTAAGAAAATAAAAATAAATCGTTATTCTTGTGGACAATTAGTAATGTTTGTAATACCGTCAATTTTATTTAAAATTTAAACATGAATTACTTAAAATCCGCAAGGCTTGTATAAATGACAAAAAAAGAATTCTTGAAATCTCCTCGAGCTACTTCTTAAAAAACAAAAAGGCTGAGACTTCACGCCTGCAAAAGGCAAAAAGCGCAGGCTCTGAGTGACGGACTATGAGGTAATTTAATGTATTTCCTCTTTTAGTATTGTTTAATATAATAAATCTAAGATGAAGATTTATGGATTAGTGGATTTAAAAACATTGTTCGTGCTTGATAGCTTTAAGTCAAATTTTGAAAATGCCGTAAACGCCTCTTACAAAGCAAGCGAAGATGGTGCCCTGAGCATCGTCATAAAAGGAAAATTACCCGATGCAATGAAAATTCGAACCTACCTTAAGGATAAGATGGACATCCCGGTCGGTATCTTTGTAAACAGCAAATTGCAGTACGAAAATGCTTTGAATGATGGAATAAGTTTAATATTTTCTGAAAGGAAATTTCCCAGGGCAAAAGAAGTCTTAATACCAGGGAATAAAAATTTTCTTTCAACGGAAGGGAACAACATCCTCATCGAAAATAAAAGGCTCCTTAAATTTTTTAAGGAAACTGTTGATTTTCTGCCTGAAATAGTATCTGCTGTTTCTTTCAGGCTCAGTCAATTAAATTACGATTGCTTTATAACAGAAGAAGTTCTTAGTGCTAAGAAAGGGCTCGAAATATCTAAATATTTATGAACTTCTGAAATTTGTAAATACTTCTTTTACCCAGTTTCCTTCAGGGAAAAAAGCATTATCGAAAAGAGTCCCAAATTTTTTTTCAATCGGTTTAAATATGTTAGCTTCCAGTGAATTTGAAAAATCTCTAAAATTACTCTTGCTTTGTATGGCCAAAAATTGCTTTTTAATGGTTTCTAATTTGTCTTTTGCGGTTTTATCTCCATCAAAAGAGTTTATAAAATTATTCAAAAGTACATTAAATTTTTCGTTTGAAGTAAGCAAATTCACCTGAAAGTTTAACAGCTTAGATTTTAAATTTATATAGTCAATGATGTCTTGTTTTGCAGAGATTAATGCACCTGGCACTTTTAATTCATCAACTAAATCTAAAAGTGTTTTTGAATTATTTTCTATAAAAGGTGAATAATATTTTTGAACAGCAGTGTTTTCAGAAATAATCTTCTGCAGGTCCCCATTTTGAAAGTCATCATGGATAACTAAGGATTTACTAACTGTATTAAATATTGCATTTAATTCAAGTATACTCATTTTTTCGGTGGTTAGAGGTAAGGCTCCTCTTTCAAGTAGCTCCACACCACTTTTGCCTAAGCCATCAACATTTACTTCGATATATGGGAAGTATGGCAATGGGTCAGGAACTTCTCCAATAAACTTTTTTGCAATGACGCAAAGAAATTGCTGCGAAAAAACTGTATAAGTTATATTTTCACTTGAAGACTCAGGAACCTTAAAAACAAATTGTTTTTCAATGTATCCCTGGATTTTTTGGGTATTGCTTTTCGAATCTTTTTTGTAGTAAATTTGTACCCTGTAAAAATTTCCGCTTTCTCTTATTATTTCAAAGCCGTCTCCATTTTTAAGTGAAAGTATTTCCTTACCATCTGGTTTATCGTAAAGGGGTATCTCCCTGAATGCATTCAAAAGGTTTTTTTCTGTCATTATTCCTTGAGGTAAGGAGTCTTGTCTTAAAGCAAAACCTATATCTTTGCCATCACCTTTCTTTTTAATAATCTTTTGAACACCTGCTGGCTCTATGCTCTGGTTAGAAGAAGATTGTTTTGAAGCAAGATAAATATACAGATTATCTTTAAGTTTTAAGTCGTTAACTGATTTTAAAGTCGTTGGGATTAAAAATGAAGAAATGCCCTGGTTTATTTTTGCATCGATTATTATTTTTGATTTATTGATTTGAAAATCATTACCTTGAGAAAGTTCTTTGGGAAGGAGACTACCACTTATCGTAAGTAACTTTATATCCTGTTTTTCCTGTAATTCTTTATTAAAAATAAGTTCAATATTCAATATTTTATTGTCGTATACAATCTTGGGATGAGCTTGATCTATTTTTATAAATGTATAGCCTATTTCTCCGTCTGGTATATGAATTTCAACTAAATTCAGGGAATCAGGGTAGCATCCTAGAAGGATGATTAACGAACACAACAAAACAAGCACAATAAAGAATACAATGGTCCTTTTTTTCATTAAAACTCTCTCCATTGAGAAATAGCAAATTTAATTATTTTTTAGTATTTCTTTAATTGATTCTTTAAATGGCTGCCTTAAAATGCCCTTTTCTGTAATTATTGCATTTATAAGTACATTAGGGGTCAGGTCAAATGAAGGATTATAAACTTTGATTCCTTCGGGGGCGATTCTTTTTCCACCGCAATGTGTTACTTCCTCAGGGTCTCTTTCTTCTATTGGTATATCATTTCCACTTTCAATATGTGGATCAATAGTTGATATTGGCGCAGCTACATAAAAGGGAATTTTGTGATAGTTCGCAAGAACTGCAAGAGTATATGTGCCTACTTTATTGGCAGTATCTCCATTAGTCGCAATTCTATCGGCACCCACAACAATCCCGTTTACCAAACCCTTTGACACAATAAAACCGGCCATATTGTCTGTGATAAGATGGAATGGAATTCCCAGTTCCTTAAGCTCGAAAGCAGTAAGTCTTGCGCCTTGCAGGTACGGACGAGTTTCAAGAGCAATTGCCTTTATTCCAGTATATTTTTCAAATGAACGTCTTATTACGCCAAATGCAGTGCCATAACCTGCAGTTGCCAGAGCACCACTGTTGCAGATAGTCATGATTGTGTCGTTTTCTTTAAAAAGTGCTGAGCCAAATTCCCCGATTCTAAAATTAGTATCAATGTCCTCTTCTTCTATTCTTTGAGCTTCAACGAGAATTTCCTGTTTAATTTCATCCAAGGATTGTTCTGCGTGTTTCCTTGCATATGAAAAAATCCTCTGAGTAGCCCACTTGAGGTTTACGGCAGTTGGTCTTGCACTATTGAGATAATCTTTGACTTCTTTAAGCTTTTTGAAAAATTCCTCTTTGTTTCCTGAAAAATCTTTTACCCCAAGGTTCATTCCATAAGCAGCAGCAACCCCGATGGCAGGTGCTCCACGTATCTTCATCAGTTTTATTGCTTCCCAGACTTCTTGCTCGTTACTGCAAATTACGTCAATGACATCAAAAGGAAGGCATCTCTGGTCAACAATGTGAAGTGCTTTCCCGTCGAATTTCAAAGACCTGATATTCATTATACTTTATATTTTTTCAGGCAATCAGTACAGACAAGCGCAACTTTTATTTTTCCGTTAATATTAACCTTTGCCTTATGCAAATTTGGCAGATATCTATGTTTTGTTTTTCTCTCGGAATGACTTACTCTGTACCCAACAAGAGCGCCTTTTCCGCAAATTTCACACTTCTGACTCATTTTCGACCTCCACTTTAAAAATCCTATACATTTTATAAAAATTTCTTATAATTGCAATAGTTGAATATAATTAATGATGTTTGGAGGTAAAAATGGGAAAAATAATTATCTCGCAAAATTCAATTTCCAAATTAGCAGCACTTGCAGTGATGGAGTGCTACGGTGTAGTTGGTTTGGTTCCTGCAAGGTTAGGAGATAGGTTCCTGTCTCTTTTAGGTAAAGAAAATCTTTCGAGAGGCGTTGACGTAAAAATAGATGGTAAAAATGTAACTATAAACCTCTATGTGATACTTCAAGGAGGGATCAAAGTCTCAGAAGTTGCAAACACAATTATCAGCCAGGTCTCTTATAAAATGAAGAAACTCACCGGAATTGAAAATATTGATGTGAATGTAGTTGTAAGGGGAATAAGGAGGGAAGAGTATCTTGGGTAAATTAACTCTGACTGAATTTGATCAATTGCTCAGGGGCGCTCTCCACAACTTAAACAGAAAAAAAGATGTGGTAAATAAATTGAATGTATTTCCTGTCCCAGACGGTGATACCGGGACCAATATGTACCTTACCCTTAAAACAGCTGTTGAAGGAGTCGATAAAAAAATGCCACAAAACCTTAAGGACTTTGGAAAAGCATTATGCGAAGGAGCCTTAATAGGAGGAAGAGGTAATTCAGGAGTAATACTATCCCAGATATTGAAGGGGTTCTTTGAATCACTTGATGCATTAGAAACTGTAGACACTATAAGATTTGCAACTGCGCTGATGGCAGCATCAAAAGTTGCATATCAAGCAGTAATTAAACCCGTAGAAGGTACAATCCTAACAGTTGTGAAATCAGTCGCTACAAAGGCTGTTGTTATATCAACATATGAAAAGGATTTTATAAAGTTTTTTAAAGACTTACTTGATGAATCCAGAATATCACTTGCAAAAACAATTGACCTTCTGCCAGTACTGAAAGAGGCAGGAGTTGTTGACGCAGGGGGGCAAGGCTTTGTTTTTCTTATTGAAGGGGGTTTAAATGTTTTGAAGGGAGAAAAGATAGTTGAGGAGGTTCAAAAGACTTTTGAAGAGGAGATTGAACAAATTGATAAAACTTATTCTATAGGTGGAAAGCTTGAATACAGATATGATACAGTGATATTATTAAGTGGCGTGGATATTGATACAGGCAAGGTTAATGAAGGCTTAACTGAATTTGGTGATAGTATTGTCGTTGCAAAGGCCCAAGAGCTTACAAAAGTGCATATCCATTCGAACAATCCGCATAAAGTCCTTGAGTATCTCGTGCAGATTGGAAATATAAAAGATGCAAAAATTGAAGATATGCAGGCAGAAGTCGATGAATTTCTCAAAGAAAAACAAGTTCATAATGTTTCGGTTGAAAGCAGCCTTCCCTTTTCGATTATATCGATTGCTCAGGGAGAAGGTTTTAAAAAAATTTTTTTAAATTTAGGAGTCGAAACTGTAATTGATGGGGGTCAAACGATGAATCCTTCAATTAATGACATACTAACCGCTATCACTCTATGCAAAAAAGACTTTGTGGTAGTAATGCCGAATAATTCAAATATCATATTGGCCGCGCAAGAAGCAAAAAAATTGGCAAAAACAAAAACTGTTGAAATAATTCCTACCAGTAATGTTGTTCAGGCCATTCCTGCGATTCTATCGTTTAACACCGAGGGAACATTTGAAGAAAATATGTCTAATGCATTGAAAATGCTCGAAACATCTCATTCAGTTTCGATTACTTATTCAATAAAAAAAACACAGTTAAATGGTTTGAAAATAAAAAAGGGTGATGTCATTGGAATGCTTGATGAAGATATTGTTTCAAAAGGAAAAACCCCAGCTGAAGTAGTAACCAACATGATCAAAGATAAAAATGAAATATTTAAAGATGCAGAATTTATAGGAATATACTTTGGAAAAGAAACTAAAGCAGAGGACACTGAAGCAGTTGCAAAAGCCTTTAAAGAACATTTCCCGGACGTCGAAATCGATATAATAGACGG
>Ga0210024_1001224_pt1 | contig 23402 bp, 20 predicted proteins | sample CryGeymeta201525_FD_183988 | JGI IMG/M metagenome (GOLD analysis project Ga0210024, IMG submission 183988) | Groundwater microbial communities from Crystal Geyser aquifers in Utah, USA - Crystal Geyser metaG 2015-25 (SPAdes) (version 2) | ecosystem: Environmental > Aquatic > Deep subsurface >...
GGGAAACAGCTCCGTCACCAGTACATCGGGCGCGAAATCGCGCAGGAGCGCCGCCAGAAGGTCGGCGCGCGCCGCCATGTAGGCGGCGTCGGCGGGCGCGCCTGCGGCGGTCAGAAGCCGCGCATAGTCGAAACCCGCCACCGCCACCGGCGGCAACTGCGCCAAAGCCACGCCGCCTGCGCCCAGATGCGGCAGCGCCCGCCCGCCGGAGATCACCAGCGCCTGCGCCCCCGCCGCCGCCACGCCGCGCGCCAGCGCCAGCGTGCGCGCCAGATGCCCCGAGCCGCTGAGGTGGCAGGCGAGAAACGCGACGCGCGTCATCGCGGCCTCAGCTTCGCCTCCGGCCCCGCCGCGCGCGGCGTCCCGTCGGGGTCGAGCGTGACCGGATAAAGCCGCGCGCGGCGGATCGCGAACGGCTCGGGCCGGTCGAAATCCCAGCCAAGGGCGCGCGCCAGGATCACCCGCATCACGCCGCGATGGATCACCAGCGCGGCGTCGCGGCCTGCGGCGGCGATGTCGGCGAGCGCAGGCGCCACGCGCGCCCAGGCGTCGGCGGGGCTTTCGCCGCCGGGGGGGCGGCGCTCCCAGCCCCAGGTCTCGACATGGCCATAGCCCGAGGACGGGTCGGCCAGCAGATCGGCGCCGCGCCGCCCCTCCCACGCGCCCCAGTCGAGCTCGGTCAGCCGCGCGTCGGTCTCGAAGGCCGGCCACAGCGCGGCGGCGGTGTCCTGCGCGCGGGAAAGCGGGCTGGCGATCACCCGCGCGCCGTCCCAGGGCGGCGGCGGGGCGAGCGCGGCCAGCGCCGCGCGGGCCGCGTCGGTCAGCGGGCGGTCGGCGCGGCCCTGCAGGATGTGGTCGCGGTTCCAGTCGGTCTGGAAATGGCGCAACAGGCCGATGGTCACGCGCATGTCAGCCCCTCCAGCCCCGCCTTCAGCCGCCCGGCGGCGGCGTCCAGCCCGTGGTGCGCCATCATGTGCGCCCGCGCGGCGCGCCCCGCCGCCGCCAGCGCCGGGCGATCCAGCGCGAAGCGGCGGATCGCGGCGGCGAAGGCGGCGGCGTCGCCCGGCGGGGTCAGCGCGCAGGCGGGCGCCACCACGGCGCGCACGCCGGGGCGGTCCTCCGCCGCCACCGCGCGGCCCATCGCCTGCGCCTCCAGATAGACCATGCCGAACGCCTCGTTCACCCCAGGCCACACCAGCAGATCGCTCTCGGCGTAGAGCGCGTGCAGCGCCGGGCGCGCGTCCTGCCGCCCCGCCCAGGTCACGCGGCCCGCCACAGGCGCAAAGGCGGCGCGCACCGCATGGGCCGCCGCGCCGTCGCCCGCCACGGTCAGCCGCCAGTCCACGTCGTCGAGACGCGCCAGCGCGGCGGCGAGCGCGCGATAGGAGGCCAGCTTGTCGCCCTCGCGCATCATCGCCACCGCCAGCAGCCGCAGCGGCCCGTCGCGCGACACCGGGCGCGCCGCGGCCTGCCCCAGCGCGGTGAACGGCGGCAGATGCACCAGGCGCTGGCCCGGCGGGCGCGCCGCCTCCAGCATCGGCAGGTCGCGCCCGGTCAGCCAGAAGAGCACCGCCGCGCGGTCCAGCGCCGCCTCCGACAGCGCGGCGAAGCGCGCCCACGGCCCCGACAGACGGCGCGGCGACCTTGTGCCCTCGGCCACGACGTAAGGAACGCCCAGCGCCTGCGCCACCACCGGGCCGAGCAGGTCGGGCGCCTTGTAGTAGCAGTGATAGGTGAACCACAGCGCGGGCGGCGACTCGGCCAGCCCCTCGATCAGCCGCGCCGCCTCGGCTCTCGCCTGCGCGCACAGGTCCGCCTGATGCGCCGCGTCGCCCGCGCCGTCGCGCGCGCGCAGGCGGGAGGCGAGAAACACGCCATAGCCCGCGCGCTCCAGCGCGCGCTGCATCAGCCGCGCGATGCGCCGGTCGCCGGACGGGTTGGCGTGGTCGGGCGGCTTCATCGGGGCGTAGAACGCCACCTTGCCGCAAGCGGCGCTCATCGCGGGGCTGCGTCGTCTTGCGCGGCCGCGTCGCCGCTGCGGCGCAGAGGCATCACGGCGCCGCGTTCGCCGCGCGGCCTGGCGGCGTCGAGTTCGGCGCGCAGCCGCGCGGCGATGGCGTCGGCGCCCGCCCTGGCGCCGAAATCCGCCACCAGCCGCGCGCGCGCGGCCTCGGCCATCGCCGCGCGCTCGGCGGGGCTGCGCATGAGCCGCAGGATCGCCGCCGACAGCGCCGCCGCGTCACCGGGCTTGACCAGCAGCCCGCCTTTGCCATGCGCGATGAACTCCGGGATCGCGGAGAACCGGGTGGAGACGATGGCGAGGTTCTGGCTCGCCGCCTCCATCAACACGTTGGGCAGCCCGTCGCGGTCGCCGTCCGCCGCCGCGCGCGACGGCAGCACGAACAGATCGGCCTCGCGCAGCGCCGCGATCACCGCGCCCTGCGCCGAGGCGCCGCGCCATTCGATGCGCGCGTCGAGGCCGAGTTTCGCGGCGCGCGCCTTCAGCGCCGCCTTCAGCGGCCCGCCGCCGATGTGGATGAAGCGCCAGTTCAGCGCGGCGGGCAGGTCGGCCAGCGCGTCGAGCAGCACGGCGTAGCCCTTCTTCTCGACCAGCCGCCCGACCGAGAGAAGGCGCACCGGGTCGCGCGCGTCGCCGCCGTCGCGGGCGGGGCGCGCTTCGGGCGGGGCGGGAAAGCGGCTGAGGTCCAGCCCGTGATAGAGCAGCGCAAGGCGCTCGGGCGCCGCCGCCAGCGCGCGCAGATGCGCCAGCCCTGCGGCGGTGCAGGTCACGCCGAACCGCGCGTCGGCCAGCTTTTCGCGCTTTTCCCAGCCGGGAATCGTCCAGATGTCGCGCGCATGGGCCGAAAAGCCCCAGCCTTGGCGGCGCATCAGCGCGGCGTAGCGCGTCACCGAGCCGGGCGTGTGCAGGAAATGCGCGTAGAAGAACCGCACCTCGCGCCCCGCCTCGGTCGCCAGCACGCAGGCCTGGCCGAAGCGGCGGATGCGGTTCAGGCTGGGGTCGCGCGCCAGATCGCGCAGCCAGACGCGGGCCGCGCGAAGGAAACCCGGCGTCGCGAGCGCCGCCATCAGGCCGCGCAGCACGCGCAGCGGCGCATCGTGCAGATACTCGGGCAGATAGCGCACCGGCGCGGTGATCTCGGCGTGAACCGGGTGCGTCGCGGCGTCGGTGGGGTGGCGCAGCGACCAGATCTCGAAGCTGAGGCCGCGGTCCTGAAGCGCCTTCAGCTCCTGCGCGATGAAGGTCTCCGACAGGCGCGGATAGCCCTTCAGCACCACCGCCAGCGGCGGCGGCGTCTCACCCGCCATGGGCGACCGCGCGCACGCGGGGCAGGGTCAGCATGTCGGCGCGCGCGACGATGGTCTCAAGCCCGTCCAGCAGCCCGTGGATGCGCCCCGCCGACGGCGGCTTTTGCGTCAGCAGGCCCCGGATCGCGGCGGCCATCACCAGCGGGCCGTCGCCGTCGCGCGGCTTGTGCAGCATCCGCACCAGCCCCAACTCCTCCGCCGCCTCGGCGCGGATCAGCTGCTCCAGCCGCGGCGCGGTGCGCGGCGCGATCACGGCGGGCTTGTCGAGCGACAGTATCTCGCAAAAGGTGTTGTAGCCGCCCATCGCCACCACGCCGCGCGCGTCCTGCACCAGCCGCTCCATGCGGCTGTCGAAGCCCACGGTGAGGATGCGCTCGCCCAGCGCGGCGGCGCGCCGCTCGAAATCGGCGCGCAGCTCCGCGTTCATGAACGGGCCATAGACCAGCACGGCGCGCACCGGGATGTCGGGGTCGGCCTCATAGGCCGCCAGCGTCCAGTCCACCAGATCGGCGCCGTCGCCGCCGCCGCCGGTGGTGACCAGCACGAAATCGCCGATCTGCGCGGGGGGCCAGTCGGCGGGCGAGAACGTCGGCGCCTCGCGGCGCAGATAGCCGGTATAGACCGTGCGCGCATGGACCGCCGCCGACAGCGGCAGGCCCTCAAGCGGGCGATGCACCTCCGGCGCGCCGTAGATCCACAGCTCGTCATAGTAGCGCTCGATGATCTCGCAGGCGCCCTTGCGCGCCCATTCCTCACGCAGCGATTCCGCGTCGTCGAGCACGTCGCGCACCCCCAGCACCAGCCGCGCGCCGCGCGCCTGCGCCGCCTCCAGCGTCAGGTCGAGCTCGTTGCGAAAGCCGCCCGGCTCCTTGTCCACGATGATCAGGTCGGGCCGGAACGTCGCCTCCGCCGCCGCCAGCAGCGCCGCGCGCAGGCGCACCGTCTCGTCGATGTCCACCGCAAGGTTGTGCGACTTGTAGGAGCCGTCGGGCAGCTTCACCACGCCGGGCAGGCGCACATGGTCCACCCGGTCGGGAAAGTCGAAGCGTCCCGCCACCGGCGAGCCGGTCATGATCAGCGCCGAGAGCGCAGGATCATGCGCCGTCAGCGCCTGCGCGATGGTGCGGGAGCGGCGCAGGTGGCCCAGCCCGAACGTGTCATGGCTGTAGAGCATCACGCGCCGCCCGATTGCGCCAGGCTGGGCGGCGCCAGGCTGGGCGGGGCTGAACCCGGCATTTTGACGTGTTCTCATAGCCAAGCGCTTTCGGCTGTGCGGCGACTTCGCCGCAGGCGGCTGGGCGGCGACTTCGCCGCTTTCGGCTGTGCGGCGGCGCAGCCGTCGCGGATCATGCGCGCGCGTCTCCGGTTGCGCCGGATGCGCGCGCGCCCCATTGTCGTTAGCGGCACGCGGCCATAAACGCCAGTGAAACGCGACGGCGCCATCGCTTGCGCACATTTGCGCGAGAGGCGCAGCGCGCGCGTCACCCCTGCGCTATGCTGTCGCTGGCCGGGGAGGACGCGACGAGATGCGGCATCGCTTGAAAGAATTCCTGCAGGCGCTGACGGTGACGCTGTCGCTGTGCCTTGGCGCGCCCGCCGCCGCCCAGAGTTTTGACGACTATGGTCTTCTGGGCGGCGCGAGCCAAGGGGCCGAACGCCCGCCAGACCTTGAGGCCTACGGCCAGATCGCCGAGACCTACCGCGCCGGCAGCGCGCTCGACATGACGCAGCGTCAGGTGTCGCGGTTCCGCGAGCGCGTCAAGACGACGCTGATGCGGCTGCCGCGCGCGGCCGACGACATCGGCGCGGCGGTCGCGGGCGGCAGCCCCGGCGGCGACGGGCGCTTCTTCATCGGCCTTGCCGCGTTTCTGGTGTTTCTGCTGGGCGTCGGGCGGGCGGTGGCGACGCTGTTCGCCGTCTATGTCGGGCGCCCGGTGTTCATGTCGCTGCAAAAGCCGCATCCGCAGGGCCTGTGCGACAAGCTGCCAGTGCTGGCGGCGCGCGTCGGGCTGACCGTGGCGGGGCTGGCGATCACGCTGGCGACGGCGGTGCTGGTCGGGTCGGGCTTCTACCCCGAGGATAACGAGGTGGCGCTGCGCACCGCGATCATCGTGTTCGCGGCCTATGGCGCGGTGCGGCTGGTCGATACGCTGTGGCGGATGATCCTGGCGCCGTTCCTGCGCGACTATCGCGTGCCGGTGATCGAGGACCGGGCGGCGGTGCGGCTTTATCGCTGGCTCTACGCCGGCGCGCTGATCGACATCGCGCTCAGCGCCGCGCTCTACTGGCTCGACACGCTCGGCCTCCAGCCAGAGACCGCCGCGCTGCTCACCATCGCGACCGGCATGATCACCACGGCGCTGGTCGCGGCGGGCGGCTGGGTGAACCGCCACGCCGTCTCGGGCGCGATCCTTGGCGGCAAGACGGCGCGCGAGGCGAGCTGGCTGTCGGTGGCCTTCGCCACGCTGTGGGGGCCTGCGCTGCTGGTCTATCTGGCCGTGACGCTGACCGTGCTCGCCTATCGCGCGATCATGGCGGCGCCGCTGGGGCCGCCGCCGCTGGGGGTGGCGTTCGCGGTGTTCATGGCGGCGCTGGTCGCCTATGCGCTGACGGTGTTCGCGGTCGAGCGGCTTGCGCGGCGTCAGCGCGAACGTCTCGCGCGCGCGCCGCATCCCGAACCGGTGGCGCTGAGCCAGGCCGAGGCGATGGCGGCGGCGGCGCTGGGCGAGGGGCCGGGGCCGCGCCGCGACCTGCGCGCCGACGGGCCCAGCGGCGGGCCCAGCGATGCGGGCGACGACGAGGGCGACGACGAGGGCGGCGGCTTCGTGCCGCAACCCAAGGCGCCGCCGCCGCCGCCCGGCTCACGCTCCTCGATGCGCACCTTCGAGGATCTGGCGCGCCGCGTCGCCAGCCTGTTCGCGCTGGGCGCGGCGATCTGGGCGCTGACCTATCTGTGGGGCGGGCGCGAGGCCTTCGCCCCCGGCGCGCCGCTCGACGTGATTCAGGGCGTCATCGACATCCTGTTCATCGGCTACGTCAGCTATCACGCGGTGCGCATCTGGATCGACCGGCGCATCGAAGCCGAGGGCGGCGACGACGTGGTGGCGGAGCCGGGCGACGAGGGCGGCGCCTTCAACGCCGCGTCGCGGCTGGCGACGCTTCTGCCGCTGATCCGCAACTTCGTGCTGATCCTGATCCTGCTGGCGGTGGCGATCTTCATCATGATGGAGATCGGCGTGAACGTCGCGCCGCTGCTGGGCGGCGCCGGCGTGATCGGTCTGGCGATCGGCTTCGGCAGCCAGACGCTGATCCGCGACATCCTGTCGGGCGCGTTCTTCCTGATCGACGACGCCTTTCGCAAGGGCGAATACATCGACATCGGCGGCGTGAAGGGCACGGTCGAGCAGATCTCGATCCGCAGCTTCCAGTTGCGCCACCATCTCGGCGCGCTCAACACCGTGCCGTTCGGCGAGATCAAGCACCTCACCAACTACTCACGCGACTGGGTGATGATGAAGCTGCCGCTGCGGCTGACCTATGACACCGACCCCGAGAAGGTGCGCAAGCTGATCAAGAAGCTGGGCGAGCGTCTGCTGGAGCACCCCACCGAGGGCCGCAAGTTCCTGCAACCGCTGAAAAGCCAGGGCGTGTTCATGATGGAGGACAGCGCGATGATCATGCGCGTCAAGTACATGACCAAGCCGGGCGACCAGTGGACCACGCGCAAGCTGGTGTATCAGGAGATCCGCGAGCTGTTCGAGCGCGAGGGCATCCACTTCGCCCACCGCGAAGTCACCGTGCGCGTGGCGCATGAGGACGGCGACCCGGAGCGCAGTCTGTCGCCCGGCGAGATGAAGGCGATCGGCGCCGCCGCGCGCACCGCGGTGGACGAGGCCGACGCGCTGGCGGCGGCGCGGCCGCGCGCAGTGGGCGACGACCGGTGACGGGCGGCGCGCGCCGCGCCGCAGGGATGGGCTTTGCGCGCTGCGCCGCGCGGGCTGGCTTTGCGCGCTGCGCCGCGCGGGCGGGCTTTGCGCGCTGCGCCGCGTCGGGCCGTCCGGCTTGCGGCGCATTTGCCGCACATCGCCGCGCGCGAGGGGCGCTGCGCGACTTGCGGCGCCGGGCGCGTTGTGATGCCGCCGCGCCTGCTGCTACATCTGAGTCTTCGCGGCCCTGACGATCAAGGCGGCCCATGCAGATCTACCTGCCCATCGCCGAGATGTCCGTCAACGCCCTGCTCCTTCTGGGGCTGGGCGGCGCTATCGGCGTGCTGTCAGGCCTGTTCGGCGTCGGCGGCGGCTTTCTGCTGACGCCGCTGCTGATCTTCATCGGCATCCCCCCCGCCGTGGCGGTGGCGAGCCAGGCCAACCAGATCGTCGCCTCGTCGTTCTCGGGCGTGCTGGCGCACTGGCGGCGCAAGACGGTCGATCTGAAAATGGGGCTGGTGCTGCTGGCGGGCGGGCTGGTCGGCTCCTACTTCGGCGTCTGGCTGTTCGCCCTGGTGCGCGCGCTGGGGCAGGTCGAGCTGATGGTGTCGCTGTGCTACGTGGTGTTTCTCGGCATCGTCGGCGGGCTGATGATGGTCGAGAGCGTGCGCACCCTGCGCAAGCGGCGCCGGGGCGCGCCCGCCGCCGTGCGGCGCGGCCACACCTGGGCGCACCGCCTGCCGATGAAGATCCGGTTTCGCGAGTCCAAGCTCTACATCAGCGCGATCCCGCCTCTGGTGATCGGCCTGTTCGTCGGCGTGCTGGCGGCGATCATGGGCGTGGGCGGCGGGTTCGTGATGATCCCGGCGATGATCTATCTGCTGGGGATGCCGACCAGCGTGGTGATCGGCACCTCGCTGTTCCAGATCACCCTGCTGGCGGGCTTCACCACTCTGCTGCACGCGCAACAGAACCAGACGGTGGATGTGGTGCTGGCGGTGCTGCTGATCGTGGGCGGCGTGATCGGCGCGCAGTTCGGCGCGCAGCTTGGCGCGAAGCTGCGCGGCGAACAGTTGCGCTTTCTGCTGGCGGCGCTGGTGCTGGTGGTCTGCGCCAAGCTGGCGTTCGATCTGGTGGCGACGCCGGACGAGCTGTTCTCGCTGTCGCGGCCCGGCCAATGAAGAGCGGGCCGATGCGGATCGCCGCGCTCCTCGCCGCCGCGTTCGCGCTGGGCGCGGCCGCGCAGCCTGCGGACCAGCCGCCGCCGGTGGAGCGGGTGATCGCCGCGCTCGACCAGAACCGCATCGCCATCACCGCCGGTTTCGACGGCACCGAGATCTTTGTCTATGGCGCCATCGCGCGCGACCGTCTGCCGGGGCCGCAGGACGCCGATGTGGGCGTGGTGGTGCTGATCGCAGGGCCTTCGGCCCCGGTGGTGGTGCGGCGCAAGCAGCGCACGCTGGGCATCTGGGTCAACCGCGACATGGAGGTGATCGACGCCGCCCCCAGCTATTACGCCATCGCCACCTCCGCCGCGTTCTACGACACCATCAGCCACACCGAGGACCTGCGCCGCCGCGTCTCGCTGGAGCACGCGCTGCGCTTCGTCGGCGCGCGCAGCGAGGGCGAGACGCGCACGGCGTTCCTCGACGCGGTGGTGCGGCTGCGCCGCCAGTCGGGCCTCTATGTGATCGCGCCGCAGGGCGTGGAGGTGATCGAGGGCACGCTGTTCAACGCCCGCTTCGTCCTGCCCGCCAACATCGTCGAAGGCCTCTACAGCGCCCAGGTGCTGCTGACGCGGCAGGGCGCGGTGGTGGACGCCTTCGAAGCGCAGATCGACGTCGCCAAAGCGGGGGTCGAGCGCTGGCTGTTCGACCTCTCGCGTCAGCGCGCGCTGCTCTACGGCCTGATGGCGATCACGGTGGCGCTGGCGGCCGGGCTGGCGGCGTCGGAGGCGTTTCGCTGGCTGAAACGCTAGGCGCGCGCCCCGGCGCGCGCGGGGGGTTGGCGCGCCCGGCGCATTTTTCCTAAACTTGCGGCGCCCCCGCGCAGGGCCGGAGGAGGACGCGATGGCCAGAACGATCGGCTCCGAGGGCGCGCGCACCGAGGCCGCGATCCGTGAGGCGGCGGTGGCGCTGATCGCGCGCCACGGCTTCGAGGGCGTGTCGATGCGCAGGCTGGCCGAGGCGGTCGGCGTGCAGGCGGGCGCGCTCTATCGTTATTTCCCCACCAAGCAGGATCTGCTGGTCTCGATGATGCGCGAGCACATGCGCCGCCTGATCGACGCCTGGGGTCTGGCGCGGCCGGTCGGCGCCGATCCGCTGCGCGAACTTGTCGCCTTCGCGCGGTTCCATGTGCGCTATCACATCGATCGCCGCGACGAGGTGTTCATCAATTACATGGAGCTGCGCTCGCTCTCCGATGAGCACGCCGCCGAGATCGTCGCCTTGCGCAAGGCGTATGAGGCGGAATTGCGTGGCATTCTTGCGCGCGGCGCCGCGAGCGGCCATTTCGCGATCGCCGACCCGGTGGTGACCGCCATGGCGCTGATCGCGATGCTGACCGGCGTCACCACCTGGCGCAAGCCCGGCGGGCGGCTGGCGCCGGAGGCCATCGAGGACATCTACGCCGCGCTGACGCTGGGCGCGGTCGGCGCGGCCTGCGGTCAGGCGGCGGCGCCGAAGGCGAAATCCGGCCAGCGCGCCAGATAGATGCGAAACCACGGCGTGAAGCGTTCGGGCGCCGCGGCGATCTCGGCGCCCAGCGCCGCCGCCGTCACCCAGCGGGTCTCGGCGACCTCATCGGGGTCGGGGGCGAGCCGCAGCGTCGCCGCGTCGGCCGCGCCGCGAAACAGATGCACCCGCTCATGCTCGGTCAGCCCGCCGCCCACATCGGCGCGATACTCCGAGACGCCGACGGGGGTGAGCGGCGTGGAGAAGCCCAGCTCCTCGCGCAGGCGCCGCGCCGCCGCCGCCGCCGGCGCCTCGCCCCAATGCGGATGCGAGCAGCAGGTGTTGGCCCACAGCCCGCCGCAATGATATTTTCCCAGCGCCCGGCGCTGGAGCAGCAGCGCGTCGCCGTCGAACACGAACGCCGAGATCGCCAGATGCAGCAGCCCGGCGCGGTGCGCGGCCAGCTTCTCCACTTCGTAAAGCGTTCCGTCGGCGGCGATGGCGGGGATGGTGATCATGGGCCGCTTCCTCTCTCACGCCGCCGCGCCGAGGGCGCCCTGCGGCAAAGGCGGCGCGCCGTTCCATTGTCCCTCGCAGGCCTCGACCGCGAAGCGCGCGAACAATTCCTCCGCGAACCAGCCGTTGCGCCGCGCCGCCTCCGCCGCCGCGCCATGCGGGCCTGCGGGATCATGCGCGAAGGCGCGCAGCGCGGCGCGGTCGGTCCAGATCGTGAAGGTGATCTGGTTGAACCACGGCGCCTCGCCGAGGCCCGCCTTGAAGCACAGCCCGCCGCCGGGCGGGATGGTGGCGCGAATCCCCGGCGTGCGCCGCCAGAAGTTCAGCAGGTGGCGCGGGCGGATCGCGGCGCGGGTCAGCACGGCCAGCGGGGCCTCCAGCGGCTCCGGCGCCCCCACCGCGAACGGCGCGTCGCCACCCCACAGGCCCCGCGCGCGCGTCGGTCGCAGGTAGAATGTCACCGATTCGCAGGCATGCGCGCGATAGGCGGCGAACACTGGCGCGCCCTGCACCTGCGCGCGCGCATGCTCCAGCGACGGCCACCCCGCCAGCACGCCATAGACCCCGAAATCCGGCCAGGGATAGAACCCCTCGCGCGACCCGTGCCCCACCATGCGCATGAAGCTGATGCCGGGCAGACGCTTGAGCTTTGGGCGCGACAGCAGCATCTGCCACAGCGCCCAATGCTTGTCGTAGAGCGTGGGGAAGCGAAACAGCGACAGGCTTGCGACCCGCCCCTCCGCCTCCCCGCTCAGGCGACCTGACGGCTGAGCGCGCATTGCGACCACAGGTCGTTGAGCGCCCGCGTCAGATGGTCGATATCGGCGTCGGTGTGCAGCGGCGAGGGCGTGATGCGCAGCCGCTCGGTGCCCTTGGGCACGGTGGGATAGTTGATCGGCTGGATGTAGACGCCGTAGTTGTCCAGCAGGATATCGCTGATCCACTTGCACTTTTTCGCGTCGCCCACCATCACCGGGATGATGTGGCTGGGGTTGGGCTGGTGCGGGATGCCGTAGTGATCGAGCCGCGCGCGCACCTTGGCCACCGCCGCCCGCTGGCCCATCCGCTCGGCGTTCGACCGCTTGAGATGCGCGATCGACGCTCGCGCGCCCGCCGCCACATGCGGCGGCAGCGAGGTGGTGAAGATGAAGCCTGAGGCGAAGCTGCGGATGAAGTCGATGGCGTCGGCTGAGCCGGAGATGTAGCCGCCCATCACCCCGAACGCCTTGCCCAGCGTGCCCTCGATGAAGTCGATGCGGTGCATCAGCCCCTCGCGCTCCGCCACGCCGCCGCCGCGCGGGCCATACATGCCGACCGCGTGCACCTCGTCGATATAGGTCATGGCGTTGTGCTTTTCCGCCACGTCGAGGATCTCGGCGATCGGCGCCATGTCGCCGTCCATGGAATAGACGCTCTCGAAGGCGACCAGCTTGGGGATACCCGGCGCGATCTGCGACAGCTTGACGTCGAGATCCTCGGGGCTGTTGTGCTTCCAGATCAGCCGGTCGGCGCGGCTGTGGCGCATCCCTTCGATCATCGAGGCGTGGTTCAGCGCGTCGGACACGATCACCAGGCCGGGGATCTTCGCGCCCAGCGTGCCAAGGCCCGCCCAGTTCGAGACATAGCCGGAGGTGAACAGCAGCGCCGCCTCCTTGCCATGCAGGTCGGCCAGCTCCGCCTCCAGCCGCACATGGTCGTGCGTGGTGCCGGAGATGTTGCGCGTGCCGCCCGACCCGGCGCCGCAGCGGTCGATGGCGTCGTGCATCGCCGCCAGAACGTCGGAGTGCTGGCCCATGCCCAGATAGTCGTTGGAGCACCAGACCGTCACCTTGCCGTCCGGCCCGTCGGCGCGGCGCGTGGCGCGGGGAAACTCGCCGCGATGGCGCTCAAGGTTGGCGAACACGCGATAGTTGCCGTCGCTGCGCAGCTTGTCGAGCGCGTCGCGGAAGAACCCCTGATAATCCATCGTCATCTCCTCAGCAGCGTCGGCGCGCTCAGCGGCGACAGGTCTGGCGCCCGATGAGCGCGGTTGGCGCGCTTGCGGGCGCGCGTGTCGATATACCAGCGCCATAATGACGCCTCACTGACGGAAAGCACCAGAAACCAGTGCTCCAGCGTCCCCAGCGCGATCAGCATGCCGACCAGCGTCAGCGCCGCCACGTCGAACGGGGTGGCCGCGACCGTCGCCGCATGGAGCAGCATCCCCCCCGCGATCACCGTGCCCGCCGTCACCGAGACCGGAAACAGTAGGTTCATCGGCTTGCGTGAGAAGTAGCTCGCCAGATAGCGCAGGTCATCAGGCAGAAACTCGACTGCGACATTCGGCGCGCCGAGATAGATGTTGAACTTCACCGATAGTCGTAAAATCCAGAGCGCAAGAAACGTCCACAGCGCAACCGGATTCGCCGCGTCCCATAGCCACAGGCCAAGCCCGGCGGCGGTGGCGGCCAGCGCGATCTCGTGGTGGATCAGCGTCGCCGCCGCCATGCGGAACCGCAGCCAGCCCCGCGCCCCCGGCGGACAGGGCGCGCGGCGCGGCCCGGTGAGGGCGCCGGTCAGAAACGACAGCTCATGCCAGCCCCAGATCATGATCGCGGCGGTGAAGGCGACGCAAGCCCCGGTGAAATCGGCCTGTGTCGCGCTCAACGCCACCGCGCCCAGCGCGCCGCCCAGCGCCAGCGTGCCGAGGCCCAGCGCCATGGCGCGCGGCGCGCGGCCGATCAACAGCACGATCCCGGTGCCGAACCACCACAGAAACAGCGCGAACAGCGCCGGGACCCAGATCGACGTCACCCCGCTACCACACCGGCTGCAGGCGCGACGACGCGGGCAGCGCCGTCTTCTTGACCGGCATCAGATAGAGCCGGGCGAAGATCGCGCCCGCGCGCGCCGTCAGCCCCGCCTTGCGCACCCTGCCCCACAGCCCCTGCCCCGCCGCCTCGCCCATCGCCACGTTGATGCGGTTGAGCGCGCGCAGGCCATCCCAGAACGCCGGGTTGTCGATGTCGAGCTGCACCGGGAAGCACTGTTTCGAGATCTCGGTGGTGGTGCGGAACACCTGCCGGTCATAGTCCTCGATGTCCACGCCCAGCGCCTTGTGGAACTCGGGCCGCGCCATGTCGCGCACGTGCATGGTGGCGAACACCGCCAGCACGAAGAAGCGGATCCACAGCTTGTTCAGCCCCGACAACAGGTGCGGGTTGGCGCGCATCAGCAGGCTGAACGCCTCGCCATGGCGGAACTCGTCGTTGCACCATTCGCGGAACCACTTGAAAATCGGGTGAAACCGCTGCTCGGGGTGCTTTTCCAGGTGGCGATAGATGGTGATGTAGCGCGCGTAGCCGATCTTTTCGCTCAGATAGGTCGCGTAGTAGATGAACTTCGGCTTGAAATAGGTGTATTTCTTCGCCTTGGTCAGGAACCCGAGGTTCACGCCGATGTTGGCCTCTTTCAGCGCGTCGTTGATGAAGCCGGCGTGGCGGGCCTCGTCGCGCGACATGTAGCTGAACAGCTCGCAGATGTCGGGGTTCGAGCCGCGCTTCTTCATCTCCTTGTAGAGCACGCAGCCGGAGAACTCCGCCGTCAGCGACGACACCAGAAAGTCGATCAGCTCCTTGCGCAGCCCCGGCTCCATGGCGTCGAAATCGACATGGTCCCAGTCGGCGGTCTTCTTGAAGTGGCCCTTGTTGGGGTCGGCCTTCATCTCCGCGATCAGCGCGTCCCATTCCGCGCGCACCGGCGAGACGTCGAGCTTGTCCATCTCGTCGAAGTCGGTGGTGTAGAATCGCGGGTTGAGCAGCGTGGTCTCGGTCGCCATCCGGGTGGTCTCGTTGAGACCGACCGGCAGGCCGTCCAGAGCCAGATCGACGCGCGCGTTCATAGCCGGGCCTCCTCGGAGAAACTGAATTCGCACAGCTCCATGAACTCGAAATCGCCGGTGGCGCGGGTCCAGAGCCGCTCGAAGATGGTCGCCTGCGTCACCGTGGCCATGCGCCGTTCGGTGATCACCTCGCCGTAAGCCGCCTCGATGGGGCTGCCGTGCACCAGCACCTCGTCGCCGGGCTGGATCTTGACGTCGCCGTCCAGCGCCACATGGGCGTGCAGACTGTCGAAAGTGTGGCTCACCTCGACCGTGCAGGGCACGTCGAAGCGGCGTCTGGAGAAGATGGGCGCGTCGGTCACTGGGCGTCCTCCCGCGATTTCAGAAGCCGCGCGAAGGCTTCAAGATTGTCCGGCCCGAAACTGTTCAGGTCGAACCGCGCGCCCGACACCGGATCGGAGATCGAGAGGCGACCGTCGTCATAGCGCGTGAGCACATAGACATCGTCGCCCGTCGTCCGCGTCACCGCCCGACCGCGCGAAAGCCCGCGCAACACTCCCCTTATGAAACCGTCTCCGCCCGCTGACAGCAATGCGACAAGCTGGCCTGACGCCTGATCGGTGACCGCCATCTCGCCGGTCGGCGCGGGCGTGAAGTGCATGGCGCGGGTCTCGACCGGCGCCGCTTCGGGCGTCAGCAACAGGCCGGTGTTGGTCGCGCGGCCGATGATGATCGCCAGGAACACGAACAGGATCAGCGCCCCCGCCGCCCGAAGGATCAGCCGGGGTATCTGGTGCTCGTCGATCCGGGGGGTGGCGTGGTCGCTCATCGTCGGTCTCCTGTCACTCGGCCGCGACCATGCCGCCCGACGGACGGGCGGTTGCGGGCTTTTGCACCGGGGCGGTTTCGGGGGTCTGTTCGGCGAGGTCCATGCCGAACTCGGCCTGATAGGCCTGCAACGCCTGCGCCAGCACCGCCGCCGCCTGCGCCGCGTCGGGCAGCGCGCGCAGCATCGGCTCCGGCCTCCCCATCCGCCAGGGCCGCGCGTGCGGCCACAGCATCGGGTAGGAGAAGCGGTCGGCGCCGCCGACGCTCAGCACCACGTCGCCCGCCTCGCCGGAGACGCGGCGCAGCGCGGCGCCCGCGATGCGCTTGAACGGCGCGTTGACGGTCACGGTCAGCGCGGCGCCGATGCGCAGCACCACGCGGCGGTTGGTGATGGTGTAGATCGTGGTGCGCGCGGTCACGAAGGCCAGCACGCCGATCACCGCCAGCGCGACCGCGCCGACCAGCCCCAGCCACAGCATGTGCGCGAAGGCGGCGGTGAACCCCGCCCCCTGCGCCAGATTGTCGGCCAGCCGCCAGGCCATCAGGGCGCCGAAATAAATCGCCACCCAGTCGCCGAGAAAGGCGCCGCGCGCCAGCCGGAACCAGTCCGGCGCGCCTTGCCACAACACCGCCTCGCCGCGCGGCAACAGGCCGGGCAGGCCCTTCACCGGCTCGTAATCATGCTCTCTCACAGCCAGGGCTCCGTGCGCTCGGGCGTGGCGTAGAGCCTGCCGCCGGCGTAGAACGCCATGATCTTTTCCTCTTCGAGCATGCTGATCTGGCCGGCCTTCTTCACGCCGGGCGCCTTGGCGAACTGCGCCGCCGTCACGCTGGCCACCTTGCACGACTTGGTGGTGACGTCCACGCGCACCGCGCTCATCGGGCAGAGCGCCGCCTTGCCGCCCTCAAGCGTCACCTCGATGTAGCGGATCATCGATTCGGAGCGGTCAACCCAGACGTCCTTGACGACGCCCGCCACCTTGCCGTCGCAGCCGGTCGCCTTCCAGCCGCGGATGTCGCTGTCCTCCCCGGCGATCGACCAGTCGGTGGTCGAGGCCATCGGCACGATCTTGGGGGCGCCCTCGATGGTCAGTTCGGGATAGTCCGACCGCTCGGCCCAGGCGGCGGGGCCGACGCCATCGACCATCGGATCGCCGGTCGGCTCGAACGGCGAGCCCGACCATTTCTCGGTGGCGCGCATGGCGAACTTGCGATCGGTGATCTCGCGCGCGTCCTTTTCCGGGTTCGGCGCCAGCACCCGGCCGTGGCCGTGCGGCAGGTTGAACACTTTCGGCGAGGGGATCTTCCACGGGCCGAACATCGCGGGCTTGCCGGAGACTTCCGATTCCATCGGATAGCCCTCGCGCAGCGCCTCGCGCTGCAGATAGATCACCAGGCCGAAAAAGAAGGCCCAGAAGGCGTAGAGACACAGCTGCGCTATGTCGAAGTGGCCGAAGATGGTCATGGGAAAGTCCTCCATTCCTTGAGGCGCATGGGGTTCGGGCGCGCGGGAGCGGTCATGTCGGGAACTCCGCAAGGCCGAACGGCCGATTTTCAGGGGTCTGCGTCCGCCCGGAGCTGCGCACCAGCGGGCCGATCGCCGCCAGCGCCCCGAACAGCAGCAGGATTTCGATGTGATAGACAACGCTGTAGCCGGTGGCGGGCCGCATCAGCGCCTCGCCCAACTGGCCCGACATCGCCAGATGCCCCACCCAGTCGCGCAAGGCCCCGCCCGCAGCGATCGCCAGCCCCGCGCTGGTGGCCTGCACCGCGCCCCAGGCGCCCAGCGCAAGGCCGCTTGAGCGCGCGTCGGCCAGCCCCATCGCGGCGGTCAGCGCGCCGACGCCGAACAGCCCGGCGCCGAAGCCGATCACCGTCACGCCGAAGCGGAACACCAGCGCCGAGCCGAGCGGGTCGGCGAAGATCACGGCGGAAAAGCCCGCCAGCCCGGCCAGCGCGCCGAACGCGGCCAGCCGGTGCGGATCCTGCCCGCGCGCCAGCCAGCGCGCCGCCAGCACGAACCCCACCAGCGACCCGCCCGCCATCAGCGCGGTCAGCGCCGTGGTGGCGCCGACGCCGAGGTTCAGCACTTCGCCGCCGTAAGGCTCCAGCAGAATATCCTGCATCGAGAACCCGGCGGTGCCGAGCGCGACCGCCACCAGCAGCCGCGTGGCGCGCCCGTCCGCCGCAAGCTCGGCCCAGGCGGCGCGAAAGCTGGGGCTCGGACGGTCGTGATTGGTCAGGTGCGGGCGGCGCGGCTCCTGCCCCCACAGCGCCACGAGGTTCAGGATCATGGTCAGCGCGGCGGCGCCCTGCACCACCTGGATCAGCCGCTTCTGGCTGAAATCGGCCAGCAGCCAGCCGAACACGATGGCGCTCAGCACCATGCCGACCATCAGCATCACATAGAGCAGCGCCACCACGCGCGGGCGGCTTTCCTCGGGCGCGATGTCGGTGGCCAGCGCCAGCCCCGCCGTCTGGCTGGTGTGCAGCCCGGCGCCGACCATCAGGAACGCCAGCGCCGCGCCCGCCTCGCCCGCCCACTCGGGGCCGACCGTCTGATCGCCGGACAGAAGGATCAGCGCGAAGGGCATGATCGCCAGCCCGCCAAACTGCAGCAGCGTGCCAAACCACAGGTAGGGCACGCGCCGCCAGCCCAGCACCGACTTGTGATGGTCCGACCGGAAGCCGATCAGCGCGCGCGCGGGCGCAAACAGCAGCGGCAGCGAGATCATCAGCGCCACCAGCCACGTCGGCACGCCCAGCTCGATGATCATCACCCGGTTCAGCGTGCCGTTGAGCAGCACCACCGCCATGCCGACCGACACCTGAAACAGCGACAGCCGCAACAGCCGCGCCAGCGGCAACTCGGTCGTCGCCGCGTCGGCGAAGGGCAGGAACTTCGGCCCCAGCCGGTTCAGCGTGTTCTTGAAGGTTTGCCGACCGACGATCATCGCACAACGATCTCCAGCGCCTGGGACGTGTAGAACCCGCGCGCGACACGCTGCGTGCGCGCGCAGGCGGCGGCGTCGAGGCGGTCGGCCAGCAGCCGCCGCAGCCGCGTCTCGCCCACCGGCTCGATGGCCGGAGAGCGGTCGCCGCGCGGAAACAACTGCCCCGCCGCGTGCATCAGCGTCAGCGCGGGCGTGCGCGGCGCGAAGGTGAAGGCCAGCGAGCGCGCGCACCGCGCCGACAGCGCCGCCACCACCCGCGCGATGTCGTCCGCCCGATAGTGGATCAGGCTGTCCATGGCGACCACATGATCGAAGCGGCCCAGCGCGGGGTCGAGCATGTCGCCGACGCGGTAATCCAGCGATCCCTTCAGCCCTTCGGGCGTGCGCTCCGCCGCCACGCTCACCAGCGAGCCGGCGATGTCGATCGCCACCACGTCCGCGCCGCGCCGCGCGGCTTCAATCGCCAGCGCGCCGGTGCCGCAGCCCGCGTCGAGGATGCGCCGCCCGGTCAGATCCTCGCCCAGCCAGCCCAGCAGCAGCGCGCGCATCTCGTCGCGCCCCTGCCGCACGGTCGCCCGGATGCGCGACACCGGCGCGTCCGAGGTCAGCCGCGCCCAGGTCTGCGACGCCGTGCGGTCGAAGTAGGTCTCGAGCTTGCCCTTGCGGGCCTGATAGGCGGCGGTGGGCATCAGTCGAACCCCAGCATTTCAAAGATGTCGCGGTCCTTCATCGGCGCCGGGGCCATCGGATCGACCCCGGCCCACAGCAGTTCCGCCAGCCGCATGTATTCCTTCTGGACCATCACCACGTCCTCGTCGGGGTCCATCTCGAACAGCGTCTTCTTCTTGAGGCGCGAGCGGCGGATGGCGTCGAGGTCGGGCAGGTGCGCCAGCCGCTTGAAGCCGACGCGCTCGCAATAGCGGTCCACCTCATTGGTCTCGCGCGAGCGGTTGGCGATGCAGCCCGCCAGCCGGACGACGTAGTTCTTCGACTTCGCCTGCACCGCCGCCACGATCCGGTTCATGGCGTAGATCGAGTCGAAATCGTTGGCGGTGACGATGATCGCGCGGTCGGCGTGCTGCAGCGGCGCCGCGAAGCCGCCGCACACCACATCGCCCAGCACGTCGAAGATCACCACGTCGGTCTCCTCCAGCAGGTGATGCTCCTTGAGCAGCTTCACCGTCTGGCCGACCACATAGCCGCCGCAGCCCGTGCCCGCGGGCGGGCCGCCCGCCTCGACGCACATCACGCCGTTGTAGCCGGGATAGACGAAATCCTCCGGGCGCAGCTCCTCGGAGTGGAAGTCCACGCTGGCCAGCACGTCGATCACCGTGGGCACCAGCCGCCCGGTCAGCGTGAAGGTGCTGTCGTGCTTGGGGTCGCAGCCGATCTGAAGGACGCGCTTGCCCAGCTTGGAGAACGCGGCCGACAGGTTCGACGAGGTGGTGGACTTGCCGATCCCGCCCTTGCCATAGACCGCGAACACCTTGGCGCCCTCGATCTTGAGGCTGGGGTCGAGCGCGACCTGGACGGAACCTTCGCCATCCTGTCCGCGGATGAGGGGCGGGCGTGTGTCGAGGGCCATCAGCAGGCTCCTTTTCTGTATGCGGCAAGGGAGAAACCCCTCACCCCGACCCTCTCCCCGGCGGGGAGAGGGGGTGAAATCTGCGCCGCTGACGCACAGTCGCCGCGCGTGGCGCCGTCCAGCGGTCTTGCGCCCCCTCTCCCCCACGGGGAGAGGGTTGGGGTGAGGGGCGTTGCGGGGCGTGTCTTGCGCATCGCGCTCACTCCGCCGCGATGGACACGCCTTCGAGGCGGTCCTCCAGTTCCTCGCCTGCGCGCCGCAGCGCCTCCAGCGTCTCGGCGTCGGGCTCCCAATAGCGCCGCTCGTGCGCTTCGATCAGGCGGTTGGCCATGCGGGCCGAGGCCTTGGGGTTGAGGTCGGCCAGACGCTTGCGCATCGCGGCGTCGAGCACGAAGGTCTCGGTCATGCGCTGATAGACCCACGGGTCCACCGCGCCGGTGGTGGCCGACCAGCCGACCGTGTTGGTCACGCTGGCCTCGATCTGGCGCACGCCCTCATGGCCGTGCGACAGCATCCCCTCGTACCATTTGGGGTTGAGCATCCGGGTGCGGGTCTCCAGCGCCACCTGCTCGTTGAGGGTGCGCACCTTGCCCTCGCCGCGGGTCTGGTCGGAGATGTAGGTCGGCGCCGCCTCGCCGCGGGCGCGCTTCACCGCGCGGCCGATGCCGCCCAGCGTGTCGAAGTAATGGTCAATGGTGGTCACGCCCAGCTCGACCGATTCGAGGTTCTGATAGGCCATGTCCACCCGGCTCAGCACGGCGTTCAGCAGTTCGGGCTGCGCCTTGGCCTGGCCGTCGCGCCCGTAGGCGAAGCACTTGCGCTTGGTGTAGGCGTCGGCGAGTTCGTCCTCCTGATCCCAGGCGCCGCTGTCCACCAGCATATTGACGTTGGCGCCATAGGCGCCGTCCGCGTTGGAGAACACCCGCAGACAGGCGGTCTCCATGTCGCAGCCGGTTTTCGCCATATGCGCCAGCGCGTTGGCGCGGACATAGTTCAACTCGGCGGGCTCGTCGGCGCTGGCGGCCAGATAGGCGGCCTCGGCCAGCATCCGGGTCTGGATCGGCAGCAGGTCGCGGAAGATGCCCGACAGCGTCGCCATCACGTCGATGCGCGGGCGGCCAAGCTCCTCCAGCGGGATCAGCGTCGCGCCGCACACCCGGCCATAGCCGTCCATCCGCGGCCGCGCGCCCAGCAGCGCCATCGCCTGAGACACCGGCGCGCCCTCCGACTTGAGGTTGTCAGCGCCCCACAGCACGATCGCGACGGTGCGCGGCCAGTCGGCGCCGCCCTCCATGTGCCGCGCCAGCAGTTTCGCCGCCTGCCGCGCGCCATCGGCCACCGCATAGGCCGAGGGGATGCGGAACGGGTCGAAGCCGTGCAGGTTGCGCCCGGTGGGCAGCACGTCGGGGCTGCGCAGCAGGTCGCCGCCGGGCGCGGGACGGATGAAGCGCCCGTCCAGCGCCGCGATCAGCGCGGGCAGTTCGGTATCCTTGCTCAGCAGGCGGTCGAGTTCGGCCACCTGCCGCAGCACGGTGATCTCGCCGCCATGCGCCTTGGCCGCCGCCTCGGGCGTCGCGCCCGCCACCAGCGCCTCCAGCGCCGCGCGCGGCGGGTTGGCGTTGTGCGCGGCCTCCGCCACGGCGGCCATCATGTCGGCGCGCTCCTCGGCGTTCGGCGGCTGGCCGACGATGTGCAGGCCGTGCGGGATCAGCGCGTATTCCAGCTCCAGAATCTTGCCGGTCATCGCGGCGATGCGGGCGTCGGGGTCGCCCCATTCCGGTTCGGCGTCGCACAGGTCCACCGCCGCCGCCTGCGCCTGGATCAGCACCGCCAGCTCCGCGCGCTCCTGAACCGCCTCGGGCAACGAGGCGCGGTGGCGCTCCAGCGAGGCCTTGAGGTCGAGCAGCCCGCGATAGAGGCCGGCGGCGGCCAATGGCGGCGTCATGTAGCTGATCAGCGTCGCGTTGGCGCGGCGCTTGGCCAGCGAGCCTTCCGAAGGGTTGTTGGCGGCATAGAGATAAAGGTTGGGCAGATCGCCGATCAGCCGGTCGGGCCAGTCGTCGCCGCCGAGGCCGGTCTGCTTGCCGGGCATGAACTCGAGCGCGCCATGGGTGCCGAAGTGCAGCACGGCGTGGGCGTCGAAATCCTCGCGCAGCCAGCGGTAATAGGCGCTGAAGGCGTGGGTCGGCGCAAAACCCCGCTCGAACAGCAGGCGCATCGGGTCGCCTTCATAGCCGAAGCCCGGCTGGATGCCGACAAACACGTTGCCGAACTGCTCGCCCAGCACGAAGATGTCGCGCCCGTCGGTCAGTTGCCGCCCCGGCGCCGGGCCCCATTGCCGCTCGATCTCGTCCAGATGCGGCTCGCGGCGCACATGGTCGTCGGCGCTGATGCGGGCGTGCACGTTGGCGTCCTGACCGAAGCGGTCGGCGTTGCCCTTCAGCACCCGGTCGCGCAGCGCATCGACGCTTTCGGGAACCTCAACCGCATAGCCCGCGTCGCGCAGCGCGCCCAGCGTGTTGAACAGCGACTCGAACACCGACAGGAACGCCGCCGTGCCGGTGGCGCCCGCGTTGGGCGGAAAGTTGAAGATGGTCAGCGCGATGCGCCGCTCGGCCCGCCTGGCGCGGCGCAGGCGGATCATCTTTTCCACGCGGCGCGCCAGCATCTCGGCGCGCTCGGCGCACACGTTCATGTCGCGGGCCGAGGCGCCGTGGGTGAAGTCGCAGGAGCGGTCGCAGCCCTCGCAATGGCCGCTGATCGCGCCGGAGCGCCCGCCGAACACCGTGGGGCCGGTGGCGCCGTCGATCTCGGGGATCGCGACCATGATCGTCGCCTCGACCGGCGTCAGCCCGCGCGCGCCGCCGCGCCATTCCTCAAGCGTCTGGAACTCCAGCGCATGGGCGGCGATATAGGGCACGTCCAGCCGCGACAGGATGTCGGCGGCGGCGCTGCTGTCATTATAGGCCGGCCCGCCGACCAGGCTGAACCCGGTCAGCGACACCACCGCGTCCACCACCGGCGCGCCATCCTTCATGAAGAACCGCTCGACCGCCGGGCGCGCGTCCAGCCCGCTGGCGAAGGCCGGGATCACCCGCAGGCCGCGCGCCTCCAGCGCCGCGATGGCGCCGTCATAGTGGCGCGCGTCGCCCGACAGGATGTAGGAGCGCATCACCAGCAGGCCGACCGTGCCGTTGTCGCCCGATTGCGGCAGCGCCTCGGCGCTTTCGGCCATGCGGCCCGGCAGTTTGGGGTGATAGACGCCGGTCTCGGGATACTCCAGCGGCGCTTGCGCCTCGATGGCGCGCCCGCCGCCATAGCGGCCGACCAGATAGCGCAGCATGTTGGCGATGTTGTCGTCGGAGCCGGCCAGAAAATACTGCATCGACAGGAAATAGGCGCGCAGGTCCTGGGCCTTGCCGGGGATGTATTTCAGGATCTTGGGCAGGCGGCGCAGCATCTTCATCTGGCCCGCGCCGGACGATCCGCCCGCCTTGGGCTTGCCGCGCAGCCGCTTCAAGAGCGCCAGCGGCCCGGTCTGCTCCACGCCCATGTCGAGCTTGCCGATCCGGGTCAGCTTGACCACCTCGGCCGACGACATCACGGCGACCAGCCCCTTGCAGTCGTCGCGTCGCGCTTTCAGCGTCGGCAGGATCGCCTGGATGTGCTCGTCGAGAAACATCATCGCGACCACGACCAGATCGGCCTGCGCCACCGCCGCGCGGCAGCGGTCGAGCGCGCTGGGCAGCCCCGCCCATTCCGACGCGGCGTGCA
>Ga0210024_1001227_pt1 | contig 23382 bp, 22 predicted proteins | sample CryGeymeta201525_FD_183988 | JGI IMG/M metagenome (GOLD analysis project Ga0210024, IMG submission 183988) | Groundwater microbial communities from Crystal Geyser aquifers in Utah, USA - Crystal Geyser metaG 2015-25 (SPAdes) (version 2) | ecosystem: Environmental > Aquatic > Deep subsurface >...
AGTATGGACACAGTTTAGGTAATTTAGGAGCAGATTTTAATTATAACACCTATAAAGTTAATGATATTACTTTTGTTCCTGTACACCATCCATCTTATATTTTGGTTTACAAAAGAAAGTTTATTGCTGATTATGTTTATGAAATAAAAAATTTAGTAGAAAATTACATTTGCATATCTTCTTGTGAAGCTTTGTGATTATTAAATTGAGTTTTTTTATCAGATTTTGAATGCTTTTACCATAGTATACTATTCCTTTTTTGAAATACCTATTTTGTTAGCCACATCTTTCCATGAAGCAACTACTGATAATACTTCTTGAATGATTTTATCCATTTCACCTTACCATAGGGATAGAAATTTGGTTTTGAGTTTTGTTTATAGTATTCAATTCAAAGATTTAGCGAACTATCCTCTTTACTGCCGAATCTTTGCTAAATTCTTTTGTCTTTACTCTTTTCATCAAAAGCAATTAAATTAAAGAGCTGTCTCATTCTGGAACGCACCCGATTACCATAGCGTTCTTCTAATTCTTGCGCGTTTAGGTTGGTGGTGGCGTGGGTTTTAATTTTTTTGTGTAAAAACAAATCGTACCTAGAGAGGATTATTTCGCCCATGACGTTGCAGTCTTTTCCAAAGTGTCTTCCGGTTGTTTCTACACCCAAATCATCAAAACAATAGAAATTACTGTTGCCATACTCTTCTATGGTTTTATAACCAATATTATTGAATGAAAATGTGATATTCCGAGCTGGAATAACTTCATACAATTTATGATGAGGCACAATGTGGCGCAATAATTTCATTAGACTTGTTTTTCCGCATCCTACTGGACCAGATAAAAGAATTCCTTTGTTGAGGTCTATATCTAATTTTTTGCAAGCTTCAAAATCCCTAATAAAGTATATACAAAGCTTGTATAATATAACCTCATCTTCTTCATAAATCTTAAAGTTTCTTCCAAATAATAGCTTGCCTTTTGCATCTAGATAAATCAATATCTTCTTGAAATCGTATGATATTTCATTACCCATTAGGTCGCCTAATTGGTATTGAACTCCTTTTTCGATTATTATGTGAGGTTGATTAGTATTCATACTTGAATTGATGAGATTGCTTCACTATGTTCGCAATGACATTTAGAGAGGTTCGTTGTAATTTTTATTTTTACTTGTCTTGAGGTTGTCAGCCCCCTTTGATTTCCCCAAATGGGGAAGACTTAAGTTGTCTTTAATATGAGACTGTTGGTTCTTGTTTTTTATTTCTTCAGCTTTTAACATCCAATTACGAGCTGTAGAATGCCAATCGACAATTTTTGTTTTACCACCAACTTTCCAACCTATGCCTTGGTAATGGTTGTAGAATTTTTGAGCTTCCACTTCTGGCCAGGATTCTTTTTTAAAAAAATCAATAACTTCTTTTTCATTTTTTGGCTTGTCTAGTTTATTATTGTTTTTATTTGTTTGTATATGTTTATATATAGGTACCGATGCTTGTCCATTTTTGGGACTGTTGTGGTACAGAGCTTGTCCACTACTTGTCTCGAATTTGAACATCTTTATTTTACTGCCTTTAAATGGGTTGTGGGAAGGATAATACACAATATAACTCCAATGACTTAATTCTTTAATGCAACGATGGTATGTAGATTTAGAGCCAATTTTTGAAAACCCCATCACTTCTTCACGATTGATATAAAATTCATCCGGAAACCTATTGTTATTCCATAGTTGGAACAATGCTACATATAGGCTTATATGAGTTGGATTCAATCGACTGTCTTTTGAGAATTGGACAAAAACACCGTTGAGGTGCTTGATGTAATTGATATCTTGCATATTGAGATTGCTTCACGATGCTTGCAATGACATTTAGAATTTATTGTGGATTCGATTTTCTTCCATTACTTTTTGTATTTCTTCATGGTCATAATAAATGACGCCTCCAATTTTAGTGAATGGTAGAGTGCCATTAATGCGAAGGTTTTGTAATGTTCCTGGTGAGATGCTTAAGAGGTCGCGAACCTCTGGAGATTTGAGCCACTTTTTAGGTGAAATTCCTGATTGATGGCTAATTATAGCTTTAATGTCTTCTAATAATTCGTGTTTAAATTCTTGTAAATCTTCTGTTGTAATAATGTTTGCTGCCATAAGTAAGTTTAGGTTTTAAAAACCGCCAACATCTATGAGCAAAATGATTGACGGTTTATTGATTTGACTTTCTGGTTACAAAACAAAGGCAGTATTTTAATATAATTTCAATAGTCATTCCATAGTAGGGAAGGATTTATGAAACATAATTTGTAGTTTATTATGATTTATTTTGTAGTAATGATAAAAAATTGAAGTCAATAAACTGATGCAAAAATTATGAGGAAAGATTTAATGGTTTTTTTTCCATAGTTATACCCAAGTTGGGTGTTTTTTAATTGAAAGATTGCCACAGCAAATCAAGATTTATTTCACAATAACAAAGGCGAGTTTATCCAAAATTTTGTGTTTTTGAAAAATAATTTCAAAATTCATAGGTTAAAATAATATTGATTATAACCTGTCTGGAAAACAAATATACAATTGATTGTAAATTTGCCCCCATTTAAATCGTGTTTTCTTCCATTTTTTACTGATGCTCTGGGCTGCTAAATAGATTGATTTCAGTGCCGCATCATCATGGGGAAACACTTTTTTATTACGTGTGTATTTTCTTAGACTGGCATTAAAGCTCTCAATAATATTGGTAGTGTAAATGAGTTTTCTAATCTCTTTTGGATAGTTTAAAAAGGTCGTTAAATTGTCCCAATTATTTTCCCAAGATTGTACTGCTGAGAGGTATTTATCTTCCCAGTTTTGTTTAAATATTTCAAAGGCTTCTAATGCAAGTTTCTCGTTATCTGCCTGATAAATAGCTTTAATATCCACCATTATTGGCTTGCGGTCTTTATAACTCACGTATTTTAGCGAGTTTCTGATTTGATGTACAATACATATCTGACGAATACTATCCGGAAAAATAGCTTCTACAGCTTTATCTAATCCAGACAAGTTATCGCTGCACAAAAAGAAGATATCCTTTACTCCTCGAGTGCGCAGATCATCTAATATAGACATCCAAGCAGCGGCTTTTTCAGTTTCTACAATACTCATGCTTAAAATATCTTGCTGTCCTTCGGTATTGACCCCTAAAACAATCATACAGGCTTTGGATATGACCTTGCCTTCCTGACGTATTTTATAGTGGATAGCGTCTATCCAAATGATGGGATACACATCTTCCAAAGGCCTATTCTGCCAATGCTTGATATCTTCCAATAATTGATTGGTAATGATAGATACTTGCGATGTGGAATAGTGTACACCATAGGTGCTTTCAATAAAATCAATGATATCGCTATTGCTCATACCTTTGGCGTAAAGCAATTGGATGCAGTCTTCCAGTTCTTGACTGATTGATTGATGCTTGGGTACGATTACAGGATCAAAGCTGGCTTGTCGATCTCTAGGGATTTTAATCCGTTGCTCGCCATTGTGAGTTTTAATAGTTTTTTCTGAGAAACCATTACGCTGATTGTTATCTACAATGGAATCACCTTTTTGATACCCTAAGTGGGCTGTCATTTCTGCCTTTAACAGCGATTCAATACCACGTTTAAGCAATTGTTCTTTGACCTGGTCAAAGTCCTCTTTGTTGCTAATTTTGCCTATCAAGGCATCTAATTGTTTTTCTAATTCTGAGTTCATATAATAAAAATTTAAAAGTAAATTTTTTGCCTATGAATTTCAAAATCATTTTTCAACTATCTAATAGCAAAAACACAAAATAGTTTACAGTCCCACAAAGGCTATTCATCTGATTCATCTATACGTTGCAACAAAGATTCTTTAAGCTTGTCGATAAACTTTGTTGAATTTGATTTTCGCGATCTGATCTCTACAAATGTGTGGTAATAATTGCCCAAATCAATATTGAAAATATGTTCACATGCCATTGCCATCTCCTTGATATCGGCAGTTCCACTATTTATTGCTCCACTACTGTGGATTGCATAAATTAATTCAATTAAATCCGTTTTGCTGGCCGTCCAAAAGAGTTTAGAACTAAATTGATTTGTTGGCATAATTGATTCCATACCATTTTTATTTTCAAGTTTATCAATTTCTTGTTTAAGATATACAATTAACATATCATACGCCATAATTGTAGCTACTGTAGAATCGTGACTAGTAGAGAATTTTTCATCTGTGAAAAAATGGAAGTTATCTGGATGTAACCTTATATCATCTTTACCTCTTATAAAGTATAAAGTATCAAGAGATGTTCCTCCTCTTCTAAAATATTGATAAAATTCCAGATTATCGTTAAAGTAGTTTTGGAGCTTATTAATATGATAGTCTAAATATTTTTTTTGAGGTTTGGCACTACCTCTTGGTCTCTTACTCTCGATATTAAATAGTTTAACATAATATATAAGCTTGCTATAAATATGTGGCTTAATATTTTTAAAAAATTGAATTTCAAAAGTGTCATTTTTAAAACCATTTTTAACGACGTTAACTCTTAATTCAACTAATGCCCGCTTTGATAGTTTAATTCCCTTTTCTGCTTTTATTAAAACATCTTCAATATTTTTTTCCAATGTTTCAGCATCACTATCAAAACTTTTTAATATTTGTTCTGTTTTTTTCAATGTATATTAAACTTTGAAATCGAATGTTTCTGGATCGATATTTTCGATTCCTACTGCTTAATTTTTGAAATAATAGTTCCTTTAATTAAACTATTCCCTGTAGAATCTTCTATTGCTAAAGCAATGGCTTTTTCAATTAAGTCCTTAACTTCTTCTTGACGAAATTGGCTTGTATTAGTTATAGGGATATGCCTTATAAGCTTTCCTGTTCCATTAAGTAGTTTATTAGGGTCGTCAAGTAAAGTTCCTTTATTAAAGCCAATATTAAGATGGTTATTATAAATTGGTATCATACAAAAAGCATCGGACATTTTTTCAGAGACAGAGTATAAAGATGTTAAAGCGTGTGTATGATATAACAACTCATTTGAACTGGGATAAATATCTAGAATAAAGTCTCTCAAACTCATATACAAATCTATAAGCTCTTGATTTTTATATTTTAAATATTTTAAAAAATCAGGGTGTATATTTCTATTTTGTTTCATAAATTTAGTTCAATTTATTCCTTAATTAATTCAAATAGTAGTTGCTTGTCCACTGGGTCAATAGTAACTACAAAGTTTTGTAATAGATTATTCCCAATATTGGCAAGTAATTGAAATTCCAAATTAGAATAGTTTTGAGACTGTTGTGTCATTTTAAATTCAATGTTTATTTCTTTGAATATATCAAGTCCGCAAATTATAAAACTATCTACTTCATTGCTGATAAGACTTTGTTCAACCCAAGTAAAAGGATAGCCAGTATCCAAATGTGCAAATCCTTCTACTCCGTTAATCTTTACAGGAAGCCAAATGTTCTGAAAATCATCTCGATAATTAGTTTTAAAAAACACATTTTTAGAAATTAAATAATCTGTTGCATGTTGATTTCTTAAGTATATTTTACCTCTCTTCAAGTCAATGGAAACCAAATAATCCTTTAATAATTGATACCCCATTATGCCAACAATTTTCTTTCCTTTTAGCTTATCACCAATTTCTCTAGCGTATATATCATTGTACTGTCTAATTACATCAGGCAATCCATAACTTCCAGATGTTGGATTTTTTATTTGAAATCCGTTTATTTCAACACTTTCAATTTTTCCAAGTTTAGATTTAAAATTTTCATCCGTAATTATGATTGGAACAAAAGTACCTGTGTCAAACAATAACCATGCTTCTTCAGGCTGGCTTTCGGAATTGAATTTAACAGGAACGAGGATGTGGTTGTGGTAAATGATATCTAATTCTACAATCTCGTCTATTTCAATTTTAGAATTAGTCATTTTATTAGAAGTATTTTTAATAGACTCCAATAGTTTTAATCTATACCCAAGTACTTCTTTATATTCATTTTGTAGAGAAATCATAGTGTACTTACCTGTATCCATTTTTTTGGCGAAATCAATGTAACTTATTTCTTTTCCCTCTTCATCTTCTAGGTAAGAGCTCTCTGTAATCATTGTCTGACCAAAAGCTATCGCACTTGTCAAAATTATAAAAAGAATGGAGGTAAGTAATTTCATTATAACACTTCGGTTTTCTGTATTCGCTTTTTGATTCATTAGTAGAATTTAATCTCTTTCAAAATATTGAACTGCACATACTAAATTACCTTCAGAGTCCAAAAATTTCACCAACCAACCCACATAAGGAATTTCAGTTTTTGGCATTACCATCTTTCCTTTATTGGCTTCAATTTTTTTGATTACGTCTTCAATATCTGTGACAGAAATCGAGCACTCAAAACCATTGATTTTCTCATCTATAGGGTTATACTTCCTGTCTTGCAAAGCCCCAATTAATGGTGAATCGTCATCTGAACCATTCTTTATTTGCAGAAAATCTTCAGATCCATAACTACTAAAACTCCAACCAAATAAATTGTTGTAAAAATCTTTTGCTCGTTTCATATCCTCGATATAAATGGCAAAGTGCGTGAGGTTATTTTTCATATTATCTAGGTTTTTATTTAATATTCTCCCCTTGGTTTTTTTATTGAACTGTGACCCATTAAAAATTTCCAAGAGTTTTCTTCTCTTACAGTTAAAATAGTCATCGCCCCATCGAGGGTAAATGTATATCCTGAATTCAAGGAAATATCTTCAACATATTCTACATACAACATTACTGTATTTGGATCGAGAACATCTATATCAACTTTTGAAGCTTTTAGATTTATAGTTTTAACAGTTGGATAGAATGCCTCAATGGCCTTTAGAAGCGACTCCCTATTGGGATATTGCTTTATACCATCCTCAATCCAATAAAAGCGACTATCTTTTGAAAAATAAGAATCAACGCCATTTATTCCTATGCTGTTGACCTGATTTACATAGGCATCAAATACTTTCTTCACTTCTGTAGTGATAGCACTTACATCTATAGATTCATTCCTCTTTTCTTCCGAACAAGAAAAGGACATTATCATTATTAGTATTAACAAAAAGCTTTTTGATTTCATATATCAATGATTTTATAAGGTTTTTCTGAATCCCAGTTTTTTAAGATTTCTGTTCTAAATGTGTAGAAGTTTGTGTCACCACAAGAAATTATTTTTAATTCCTTTTCATATTTTTTTATGGTGCTTGGTGCTACTCCCAATAACTCCTTATAGGATCTATTCATATGTGATGCATCCCAAAAGCCAACATCATAAGCTGTATTTGTTATTTGTTTTCCTTTTAATACAAGGTTTAGAGAGTGAATTACTTTTAACCAGAGAATAAAACTTTGTATAGGCTGCCCAACTTGTTTTTTAAATAGAAACCGGAGTCTACTTTCTGAAAGATTTATATGATTTGCAACATCTTTTATCTTAAGAGGTAGTCCCTGATGATTTGTTATAAATGCGATTGCGTTTGTAATTCGCTCATCTTTTGGTTGTGGTTTTTCAAAATTGATGAGATGATTAATTATTGTGAGAAACCCTTGAAATAGTTTATCACAATCGCTTATTACCAAAAGTTTTTTAAAGAAATCTGAACTAACTTTTCCAATATCAGAATCCTTTAAATCACTAATATCCTTATAGGCTAAAAACTTCTCCGTAAGTTTTTTTGCATACTCACTGTCCTTATCAAGATAAATGAACAATTGAATACTATTATTGCTATCTAATTGATGCATGTGTGATGCCCTTATTATAGCAGCGGAAAAACTGGTCCAATTTGTTGATTTATCTTTTAAAAGAAATTCTTTATCAATATCGAATACCAATTGTAGAGTATCATGGGTATGAGGATTTGTATGAAAGGATGTGCCCCAAAAGGCACTTAATCCGTTCCAAACATAAAGAGCTGAAGTAATACCAGCATTTCCATCAATATTATCTGTTTTATTCTTTATAACTTTAATAATTAAACCATAAATTTACGAAAAGGGATTTCCTTTTAGTTGTAAAATATGACTGTTTGTAATTTTATCAAGTGACCCTATTTTTAGATCTCCGACAACAATTGCTTTAAAATCTTAATTGCACTTTAAGTGCTCGACTCACTCAAGATCAAACAGTCCAGATTTGGAAAGTTGTCGAGCAATTATATGAAGTTGACTACTTTGACGATCAGTATTGGCAGTTCCGTAAAATGCAATGACCAAATCTTTTTCAGGCGATATATAAAGTCCTTGTCCACCATGGGCTACTTTGTAAAAATCGCCATCTTCGTATACTGCGCTCCAATGATAACTGCTATATTTATTTTCGTCTAAATCACGAGACATATTGAGGTTCTTATTCACATTTCTGATTTTAGAAAGGTGAGCATCAGAAATTATTGGATTGCCGCTCTTTCTACCACTTGGCGTAAAAGCAAGACCAAATCTGGCAAGATCTCGAAGTGTAGATGACATACCATTAGAATAAGTACCATTGGTATCGATTCCTAACAGGGCAATATATTCTGACCCAATTTTTCGCCATATTTCTTGTTCAACAAAATCGCGAAAGGTAAGTCCACTGATTTTTTCAACTAGCAGTGTTAATATCGCAGCATCAACATTCGAATATTGAAACTTCGTTCCTGATGGACTAACCGATTTTACGTTTGCTAGGTCTTTAATTAGATCAAAACTCACCGAATCCGGAAGAAATGGAGGATCAATTCCAGAACTCATGGAAAGAATATCAATTACCGGGACATCTTCCCATCCTGAATTTTTAAGGTTATCAAAGTAGTAATCAATGGGCTTGTTCGTATCGATTAAACCTCTATCTTCCAAAATAGCAATTGAGGTACTAACAAAGACTTGTGTTAATATTAAATGCGTATGTAAATCGGTTGGAAACATTCTTGGATAGCCTTCAAAAACGATTTTACCTTTATGAATTATGATTAACCCATTAACTTCTACTTGTTGTATATAGTCGTTTAAAGATAATCCACCGCCCTTTTTTAAATCTGTTGTGGTTATAAAGTTTTTTATATCATCTCTTGGTGCTTCCTCAAGAACTTTTGCTGTCCCTGACCTTTGTATTCGTGAATAATTCATTATTTCAGAGAAGTTTAAGTAAGCATACCGCTCTATATCGCCACCTACGGTCCAATTGCCACCTTCGTAAATGTGTTTATGGAATGCGTACTTCTTTTCTTTTGTAAATCCAGTATAATTATACGTTTCATATTTTGGGTTGATACTGCTTAAAGTATCAGGGGCAGTTTTTGGTTCGGTATTACATGCAAAAAGAAGAATTGAGATAATCCAGAAATTTTTCATGAGGTTTGTTGTTTTATATTTTAACTTTCGTTTTATCACTTAAATAGCCATTAATTAAACTCCATATTGACGGTAGTTGTAGTTTTATTGCTTTAGTCTTAACTTTTCTATAACCTCTGTACTGACCCAATAAATATCTGATAGTCCGGGTTCTATATCTCTTTCGTCTCTACCAAAAAATAAATACTTGCCATCAGGACTGATACTCGGTGTTTTTTCATAAAAATTGCTATTTACTGTAGTTCCAAGATTAATGGGGTTTGACCAGGTTCCATCTTGATTGCTGAAATAGGCATATATATGATTGTCTTTTCTATTTTCTTCTTCGTTACTCCGTGCCGTCACCAATAAATAATCCTCATTTGGAGAAATAAAAGCATGATGACCAAACTCAATTTCAACCTCTTGTGGTTCTATAAATTCACCATCTATGTCCGGAGTGTAATAAGTTTTAAATTTTGACAAACTGAAATAATAGAGGCCTCCATTTTTTGACTGATTGGGAAAAAATACCATATCATCATACACTGGGGAATCTAGTTTAATGGCATCACTCCATGAATTTTCCAACCGATTGACGTACCATATTCGCTCATCTAAAAAAATAGAGTCAGATGCCATGAAATAAATCCTTTTACCATCATGACTTGCAAAAGGGTGCATTTCTTCCCTTTTATTTCCTTTAGTAAGATTTGCTTTTTTAATGGGAGTCCAAGTACCATTGACAAGTTTAGAAAAATAGATTTGTGACGCCTCGTCTTCATATTTGGCGTCAAAGTATAGTTCTTTTAAATCTGGAGAAAACAAAATGGTGCTTTCAAACCTTCCATTGAGTGATACTAAACCAGGTGCGAAAACTTCGGGCGTTAAACCAGGTGGTTTTTGACCAAGATAAAAACTTTGCTTGACTGAAGAATCATCACCCTTCTTATTCGATTTATCAGTTTTGCAAGCACTTATAAATATTACAAATACTAATACTGAAAATTTAATTATGTTATTTCTCATTGTTTAACTTGTTCTTATCACCAACAACATCACAATAGCAGTAAGTCTCTTTTCTCTCGTCAATTGATTTGAGAAATTCAAATGTTGAAATAGAGGGAAAGAGTTTGCCTTAACAAAACCGTTCTATTGGTTTTTCATTCTTTCTTTTAAAACTATTTATGATGTCGTTTTCACATTTTAGGCATTTTCCTTTTCATTAATATTAATATTATTTGATGCCAATTGCTCAAAATTATTAAATTCAAAAGTGAGGTACTTGTAAAATTTGATTGTTTTTGACTAAACATTAATTTGCATTAATAGAACTTAAAAACGATTTAACTACACTCCAATATCCCTCTGCCCCTTTCTGTCCTGTCCAAAGAGCTTTTGAACCGTGAAACCCATCAGATTCAGGAGTGAATTGCATTTGTTTTTTATTCATTTCTGAATTTCCAATTAAAGCAGCTAATGTAGTAGCCTCTTGCTTGGATGAAGTTACCAAATAAGGCTTATTAGTTTTAGAAAATACTGCTGCCAAGGATGGTGCTTCATCACCAAAATAATCTCCCGGGCTAAAAGCTATAATAGCCTTAACTTTATCATTTATATGACCTTCAAGCAATGACAAACTTGCTGAATATGAACTACCCCAAATAATCACTTTGGTATTATATCTCTTATTAAGATAACTGATTGCTGCTTTGATGTCTTGTTGAGCATCAATCATTTCAGCGCGCTTGCCTCTTTCTTTTGCTACATTAGAAGTTTCATTTTGTTTTCCAGCAAACTCGCCTCCAGATCGTTGGTCTATAGCAAGACAATTATAACCTAATTCATTTAGTTTGGGGGCAATATCAATATATTCCATACGATTATATCCTGCCTGATGACATAGTAGAATAACTGGTTTATCTTTACTAATTTCATATAGGTTTCCAGAAACCAAAATATCATCTTGAGTTTTGAATTCTACTTTTTTAGGTTGATATTTTTCTCCTAAAGTACCTGGGTTTGGAAGCTGAACACTTTCTTTCATTCTTTTTTGGGCTTCCATTTCCTGTTTTATTAAGTTTTCAATAAGTTCAATACGAACAACCTTGCCCTCATTATCAAAATGAATATTAGATTCACGAATACCCAAACCAACAAAATCATATTTTACTTTAACCAAACCTTTGGAGCTTTCTAAAATTGAAATTGAATTTAATTTGGGTAGGTTAGTCACAATATTTTTGAGTATTGCTGGTGTATTGGTTGCAGGAATTGGGTCAAATTTTAATTCTGTACTTAAATAAGGCTCTAAAGGAATAACTGATTTCTCATCAAAACTTTGTTTGAAAGCATCAACTTGTGCTTTGTAGTCTTGAGCCAATAATGAATTGGTAAAAAAACCTAACAGGGCAAGTACAATACTTATACTCTTTAAAGAATTTATTATGCTTATTTTTTTCATTTTGATTAATTTTTATTAATACCAAGTTCCTTTTTCAATTTATTCCATTTGGTGGATAGAAAAAGAAATAGACCAATGTTGAACAATATTGTTTGATAATACCAAGGGTATTCGTCTGGAATTATTGGATATGCGACAAGCATAATAATTACCCCAAGTACTTTAAGAATTTTTCTTTTGTTTTCTTTTTTCATACTAACTGATTTTATTTATTCAAGTAGTATGTTACAAAAAGACAGTAAGAATTACACTTTTTTAATTTTATTTTGAAAGTTTTTAATATTCATCCAAATCTTTCAAGTTAGATTTTAATTGATTTAGATAATTGCCAAATTTGAGCTTCTGTTCAAAGTGGCTAATAAAAAATGACAGTATCGCTCCTACAACCATTACCAAGGCTGTCATTAGAACAATTTCAATATTACTCTCCAAAAAGCCTTTTCTATTAATGATTATATAAAATATCCACCCAAAAGCCAAAGTATTGAATACGGTACCAAAATATACATTAAGTTGTATTGTTTTTTCCATAATCCTTATGAACTTCCCCAAGGATTCTTTAATAGTTGAGGCTGTTGTTTCAAATCGGTTTATCTCTCGGAATGCTCTAAAATTCCAAGAAAGCATCAATGTCATAAATACAACAATTGTTACCAATAATAAACGATTGTCTTTTAGATCAAAAACACTTGGGTAAAATGTGAAACTTTCGGGCTTTATAAAAGAGCCCACCAATATTGCGGTACAAAGCATTAAGGTAAGACCACCCAAGAAAAATTTAAGGTACATTACACGTTTTATCTTATTCAATAACGACTTTGAGTCCTTTTTAATTGACTTGGCAACTACGAACTCATCGACGTGTTCTTCAGAAATTGTGTTCTCTATGACCACATTCCAAACTGATTTTAATTCTAATAGCTCCATCTTATTTTTTATTTAAGGTTTTTGATAGTTTTGTTTTTATTCTATTCATTTTTACACGAACATAGTTTTGGGTTATTCCAACTATTTCTGCAATCTCTTCATTTGATTTTTCATCCAGGTGTAGCATTATAATCGCTTTTTCAATTTTATTGAGATTAGCTATGGCATTATGCATGACCTTTAGTTTTTCATCTTGAATACTTGGTTTTGAGTCTTCAGATAAATTTTTAAAATCGTTTGTCTGAAAAAACAGTTGTCGCTTTTTTTTAGCTTTTCTAAAATCTTGAATGGCCACATTTAAAGCTACTCGATACATCCAAGTCGTAAATTTAGAATCCCCTCTGAATGATGCATAGGATTTCCATGACTGAATCAAAATTTCTTGAAATAAGTCTTTTCGATGCTCCTCATTATCGCAGTATATCCTACAAACCTTGTGAATTATACCTTGTGATTCATCAATGTGGCTTAAAAATTCTCTCTCAATTTGAATTTTATCTTTCAATGTGAAATAGATTTATTATTGAATAGGTTACAATAATGACTTAAAAATTACAATTTTTGAGTTTTATTTTTGTGAATATCAAATGAACTTCTACTATTATTTTCAATAAGTTTAGTTTTCAACATCATAATATCATCGCTCACTTTTCTTTCAATTACACGAGCATATATCTGTGTAGTTGCGATTTTTGTATGACCAAGTAATTTTGAAACCGTTTCAATTGGAACTCCATTACTTAAAGTAACAGTAGTTGCAAATGTATGGCGTGCTAAATGGAATGTCAAATTTTTTCGGATTTCACATAAATCTGCAACTTCCTTGAGATATGAATTTAACTTTTGATTTGACATTTTTGGAAAGATTGTACCATTAGCTAATGATTTTGGATTTTTTCTATACTTATCGATTATATCAAGTGCTTTAGGTAGAATTGGTATCCTTAAAGGGTTGTTAGTTTTCTCCCTTTTCATGATTAGCCATAAATCACCATCAATTCCAAAATTAATGTCATTAGCTGTTAAATTAACTACGTCTATATAACTTAAACCTGTATAGCATGCGAATATGAATAAGTCTTTAACAAGTTGCAATCTTTCAATAGAATAATCTTTTTCCTCAATAGCTTGTAACTCTACTTCAGTTAAGAATCCTCTTTCAACTTTTTCAAATTTGGATTGAAAATTTATAAATGGGTCTCTGTTAATCCATTCAAGTTTATAGGCAAGAGTTATCATTTTTCTAAAGCGTTCAATGTGTTTCATCACTGTATTATTCCCCATTGGTTTTTGATGGTCGGTTGGCATATAGCTTCGTAAATACTTTTCAAATTTTAAAATGAAATTATAGTCAAGCTGCTTTAAATACTTATCAGTAACTTTATATTTTATGAAAATAAAATCCGTAATATAACCTTGTGTCGTGAAGTAATTTTTTTGAGTACCCCATTTTAGCTTGCCCACCATATCTTCATTATGATATTTTATAATATCATTTAGAGAATAATTTTGTTCATCTTCTTTTAAGTATCTCGCTTTAATAGTTTGAGCTGAAATGATTTTGCCTTCTGATTTCAATTCGTTCTTGGACTTGTGAAACTCTGAAGAAACCTGGTCCAAAAATTCATTAATGATTCGAGCTTCCTGGTTGGTGCCTTTGACTTTATTCTTGGCAGAGCTCCAGTATTCAATTTTGATTTTTCTCTTTAAGCTGATTTCTGCTCTTTTTCCATTAACAGTAATTCGGGCATAAAGTGGCGCTTTTCCATTATTGGCTTTTGAGAGTTTAAGCCAGAACAGAATACTAAATGTTGTAGAAGTTTTCATGTCTTTCGTCTTTAGTTAAACATTTGTTTACTGACGAAAGTCAAATCAATTATTCGGTTACCTTTTTATTTGCTCATAAACGGTAACCGAATAGGTCACTTATTTAACCAAATAATATCAAATCTTATGATAGCCTAAAAACCATAAAACCTCGATAATCTTACGATTACCAAGGTTTTGATATTAATTGGTTATTAAATTTGTCGGGGTGGCAGGATTCGAACCTGCGACCTCCTGCTCCCAAAGCAGGCGCGATAACCGGGCTACGCTACACCCCGAAATAGTTATCATTTTTTTGCGGAGAGACAGGGACTCGAACCCTGGCGACAGTTACCCGTCGACAGATTAGCAATCTGCTCCATTACCACTCTGGCACCTCTCCTGTTATAATGAACTTGTGCAATAAAATTGCGGTTGCAAATGTAGCATATCATCTTTAAGAACACAACTATTTATATATTTTTTTAAATTTTTTATTCAGGATATTCAATACGCAAATGATAAATATTTGCTAGCTTGTGTTTTAGCACTTTTTTTATAGACTGAATTTCTTTAAATGTTATGTTAGCATTTAAAAATTGGCCTTCCTCAATTTGTTTGTTGATGATGCTTTCAACAAACGCATCAATTTTAGTTGACGTTGGTTCTTTCAAACTTTTAGATGCTGCTTCAACACTGTCACACATCATTAAAATAGCGGTTTCTTTACTAAAGGGTTTGGGTCCCGGATAAGAAAAATCAGATTTATCTGCGCCTTGTTGAAGTTCTTTTTCTTTGATGTAAAAATAGTAAACCATGCTTGTTCCATGATGGGTTCTTATAAAATCAATAACTCTATCAGGTAAATTATATTTTTTTGCGGTTTCAATTCCAGAAATCACGTGCTCTATGATAATGCGTGCACTCTCTTTGGATGATAATTCATCATGTGGGTTTATCCCAGTTGATTGATTTTCAATAAAATAGGTTGGATTTTTCATTTTTCCAATGTCATGATACAAGGCACCTACTCTAATCAGCATAGCATTTGCACCAACTTCATTGGCACACGCTTCGGCCAAATTGGCAACATTTAAGGAATGATGAAACGTTCCGGGTGCTTTGTTTGACAGTTCTTTAAGAAGCTTGGTATTGGTGTCTGATAGTTCCAATAGCGATACATCCGAGACCAATCCAAAAAGTTTTTCGTAAATATAAATGAGAGGCTGAACAAACAAGGTTGCAAGTCCGCACAAAATAAACCAAATAAAGGTTTCCCACTTAATGGTTTCTATACTTCCTTCGTGAATCACAAAAAAAGCAAAATAAGCTATAATGTATATTAAAGTAATTTGACCTACTGAAATAAATAAATTAGCGCGTTTGTATAATTCTGAAACCGTTAAAATAGTCACAATACCAGCTATTATTTGAAGAAACATATACTCATAACTATTGGGCACAATAGAACCTAACAACAAAACGGTTATAACATGTGCAAACAAGCCCAGACGTGCATCAAAAAAAGCTTTAAAAACCAATGGTAAAATACAAATGGGAACGACATAAATATATTTTGAATTATAATTAACAACTAAGGTTGTTATTAATACCATTAAAAATATATTAAAGAAAATAAAGGTTACTTTGGTATTGTTTTCAAACACATCCAACCGATACTTTCTTAAAAACAGAAGCAACATTAAAAGCGCCAGAGACACCAATAAGGTGTATGCAAATAATATCCAATTATAGTTAGAGGCATTCCATACTTGAGATTCATATTCTGACTTTAAGGACTCTAAAATTTGATACTTATCACCTTCTACAATTTCACCTTTTGAGATGATTAAAGTTTCTTTTTCTATGCTTCCTCGAGTGTATGATATTTTATCTAAGTCTTCTTTTAATACTTTCTCCGTAAACGATTTATCATAGGTTAAATTGGGCTGAATTAAATCAAAAAATAATGCCGTGAACTCCTTTTTATAATCGCTTAATTTTTGTTCAACTAAAACCTTGTTAATGATGGATGTTACTTGCTCTTGATGAATTAAATTGGTGTATTTTGTAGTGTGCTTTTCAATTCTGTCATCTAAAATAATAACTGTTTTATCATCAGGTAAATTATAAGTCTCATTTAAAATTCCAAAAAAATATAATTCTTCAATAATTTGCTCTCCGGATTTGAATAAATTATTACGATTTAATCTATTTAAAGAATCTGAAAAAGTCCTTTTAAATTGATGGATATATAAATTTTTAATCTCATTTTCAATAGAAACATCTACATTGAAGAAGAGCGTAGAATGCTCTGAAATTGTTTTCTTTTCAGCCTCTATTTCCTCATTTGATTTTTTGATTGCAAAATTAAATGGCGCATATAGATTTTCTGATTGCCAAGGTTTTCCTTTTTCAAAATTATATTTAAATTTTCCTGTTTTTGGAAATAAATACACAATTAAAAAGGTTGAACATATAAATAATAAACCCTTGTAGATCAAGGAGTGGTTTCTGTATAATTTATTTATAAAGTCTGACATTTTATTTCTAAAGGTTTTCAAATGTAATAAAAACTAAGCTTTTTTGATTTTTTATATTGCAGTAATCGTTCTAATTACTGCCAAAAAATGATTATTTTCGCTGCAAGCTAATTAAACATCAAAAAAATGATTAAAGAAGTGGTTATTGTATCTGCTGTAAGAACACCCATCGGTAGTTTTTTAGGATCTTTATCAACTATTCCTGCTACCAAATTAGGAGCCATCGCCATAAAAGGTGCTTTAGATAAAATACATTTAAAGCCAGAACTTGTTCAAGAGGTTTTAATGGGCCATGTCGTGCAAGCTGGTTCCGGACAAGCTCCAGCAAGACAAGCGGCTATTTATGCCGGAATTCCTAATACGGTTCCTTGTACAACCATTAACAAAGTTTGTGCTTCTGGTATGAAAGCTATCATGCAAGCGGCACAAGCCATAAAACTTGGGGATATTGAGATTGCTGTTGCTGGCGGTATGGAAAATATGAGTTTAATCCCTCATTATTTATACAGTAGAACTGGCACTAAATTTGGTCCTACTACCTTAATAGATGGCATACAAAAAGATGGGTTGGTTGATGCGTATGATCAAAATGCCATGGGAGTTTGTGCCGATGATTGCGCAACAGAATATAAATTTTCAAGAGAAGATCAAGATGCATTTGCCATTCAATCGTATAAGCGTTCTGAAACTGCTTGGAACGAAGGGAAATTCAATAATGAAGTTGTACCGGTTGAAGTTCCTCAAAAACGTGGTGAACCTATTATAGTCGTTAAAGACGAAGAATATACCAACGTTGTGATAGAAAAAATACCATCATTACGACCTGCGTTTACTAAAGATGGTACCGTTACTGCCGCTAATGCTTCAACCATCAATGACGGAGCGGCGGCTATGGTGTTAATGAGCTTAGAAAAAGCAAATGAGTTGGGTTTAAAACCACTGGCAACCATAAAAGGATATGCCGATGCTGCCCATGAACCTAACTGGTTTACAACAGCACCAGCAAAAGCCTTACCAAAAGCTTTAAAAAATGCTGGTATTTCTTTAAATGACGTTGATTTTTTTGAGTTTAACGAAGCTTTTTCTGTGGTAGGTTTGGCAAACATGAAAATTCTTGATCTTAACGATAGTAAGGTCAATGTAAACGGAGGCGCTGTTTCGCTTGGTCATCCGCTTGGTTGTTCTGGTGCGAGAATTTTAGTAACCCTTTTAAACGTTTTAGAACAAAACGATGCTAAAATTGGGGCTGCAACCATTTGTAATGGTGGTGGTGGTGCTTCGGCCGTTGTTATTGAACGTTATTAATATTTTTTGAATGCAATACGGGATTAGTCATTTAAGCATAGTTCCTCTAAGATTTGAATCTTCTGATAAAAGCGAATTAGTAACGCAGTTACTCTATGGTGATTATTTTAAAGTATTAGAAAAGAGAAAGTTTTGGAGTAAAATAAAACTTGGTTTTGATGCTTATGAAGGTTGGATAGACAATAAACAATTTACCGAGATTGATGAACAACAATATGTTCTTTTAAAAGCGTCTTCTCCCAAATTATCGATTGATTTGGTTGAATTCGTTCAAGATAAAGACCATCAATTAAACCCTATTTTAATAGGATCTTCTTTAAATGGGCTTCATATTTTAAATCATTCTCATGATGGAAATATTATAGAAGGCATCAAACCTAAAAGTAACCTAATACAAACGTCTTTTTTATATTTAAATTCGCCTTATTTATGGGGCGGAAAAAGTCCTTTTGGGATTGATTGCTCTGGTTTTACGCAAATGGTGTATAAACTTAATGGTTATAAGTTGTTACGCGATGCTTCACAACAAGCAACTCAAGGCGAAGCCTTAAGTTTTATTGAAGAAAGTGAACCAGGCGATTTAGCTTTTTTTGACAATCAGGATGGTGCGATTGTTCATGTGGGTATTATCATGCAGGATTACTACATTATACATGCCCATGGCAAAGTAAGGATAGACCGTTTAGATCATACAGGTATTTATAATGTTGACAAAAAAATACACACTCATAAACTTAGGGTCATAAAAAAAATTATATAAAAAAAAGCCGCTATTGCGGCTTTTTTGTGTTCAATAGTTTCTTTTAGTTACCAGCTGCTTCTAAGGCATCTACTATTACTTTCAATTCATCATGTTTTGCTTTTTCACCAAGAACACTATAAATATTCATTAGGGTTTTAGCTGCACTGATATTTTCTGAATCAATCTCGCAAGCTTTCACTAAATAAGGAATGGCTTCTTTATATACTTCTTGGCGCATGCCACGTAATTCATCATAACGTAAATCGTCCTTTTTAGAAGTTCCCAATCCATTCATTTCTTCAATTAAGGCTTGTTCTTTGTTTAAAATTAAAGCAGCCGTGTTAATATAGGCATTTACATAATTTGGATCGAGCTCTACCGCTTTTTTGTAATAGGTCATGGCTTCTTCAGGATGATCAGATTCTGATGCGATAACTCCTAAATTATATTGTAATTCAGGATTTTTAGGGTCTTTGGTAGTTGCCAATTCTAAAAGGCTTTTAAATTCTTCTGTATTACCCATTTTATAGTAAACATTGGCTTCTGAAAGTAATAGATTGATATCATCTGGACTTTCAGCTCTTGCTTCTTTCATGGCTGCTAAAGCATTCTCATTATCTTCTTTATTTAAATAAATGAGCGCAATATTTTTTACTATCTCTGCTTTTTTAGATTCCGCCTTCTTATCAATAGGGTTGCTATGGGTTTTAGCTTTTACCGATAAATCTCTCATGGATTTATTTTGAAAGAATTCTTCCTCTTTTGTTTCTAGATTGGTTGCATAGTACTGATTTTCAATACCAGTGTACTTCAAATCCTTAAGTTCTTTGTAAAGTTTTAAGGCCCTGTCATAATCTTGAAGACTTACGGCCGTTGCTGCAGCATAGTAAAGATATACGGTATCTTTGGTTGAAACTCTGTAGGCTTTTTCAAAATTATTGGACGCTAAACCATATTCATTTTTCTCATAAGCAGCGTTTCCTTTAGTCAATAAACTGCTAATCATTTTTTGTTTTAACTCTAAAACCTCTGCACTATAGCCTTCGGTTACTAAAGATAAACTTTCTAAAGCTTTGTCTACATCGTTATTAGAGCCAGCCCCATTCGCATAAAAAGATTCTGCTTTTAAAAAATAATATTGAGATTTAGTCTTACTGTCTAAACCTGATAGCATAGGTTCTACTTGACTTAAAGTAGCCTTTGCTTCTGAAAAATTATTGCTTTTTAAAGCTTTTTCAACCGCCTTGAGTTCTTTTTTTTGAGCAAACGAAAACGTGCTAATCAAAAAAGCCAAAGCTATTATCACTTGTTTTTTCATTGTAAAGTAATTTAAAGTTAATGTATTAATTGTTATTGTCTTGTGTATTATCAAGAGTTGTGCCACTGCTCAACTCATCAGTGTTTTCAATAGATTCGCTTGAATTCAAATCTTGGTCTACAACATCATCATCTGGCATTACTTTCGCAACGGCAGCAATAGAATCATTATTTCTTAGATTTATAAGCTTAACGCCTTGCGTTGCTCTACCCATAATTCTTAAATCTTTAACAGACATTCGTATAGCGATACCAGATTTATTGATAATCATTAAGTCATCCGTATCGGTCACGTTTTTAATAGCCACAAGATTGCCAGTTTTTTCTGTAATAGAAATGGTTTTTACACCTTTTCCACCACGATTTGTAATTCTATAAACGGGTTCTCCATCTTCTGGATCATCTATATAGGTGCGTTTACCATAGCCATTTTCTGAAACAACTAATACGGATTCTTCTTGTGGATTTTCAATGGTTACCATGCCTATAACTTCGTCTTTAGAATTTGCAAGGGTAATACCTCTGACTCCTGAAGCGCTTCTTCCCATAGGTCTGGTTTTGGCTTCTTCAAAACGAATGGCTTTACCAGACTTAAGGGCTAACATCACTTGGCTTTCACCAGTGGTTAATCTTGCTTCTAATAAGATATCATCTTCTTTGATGGTAATGGCGTTAATTCCATTGGTCCTTGGCCTTGAATATTGCTCTAATAAGGTCTTTTTAACTTGCCCTTTTTTGGTGGCCATGATAACATAATGACTGTTTATGTAGGCCTCATCTTTTAAATCTTGAGTGCATATAAACGCCTTTACGGTATCGGTTTGCTCTATATTAATCAGGTTTTGAATAGCGCGTCCTTTGGATGTTTTACTGCCTTCAGGAATCTCATAAACACGCATCCAGAAACATTTTCCTTTTTGTGTAAAGAACAACATGTATTGATGATTGGTTCCTACAAATAGGTGTTCCAAGAAATCTTCATTTCTGGTTGTGGATGCCTTTTGCCCTACACCACCTCTATTTTGTGTTTTATATTCTGAAAGTGAGGTACGCTTAATGTAACCCGCATGAGAAATAGTAATCACAACTTTCTCATCTGGAATCATATCCTCAATACTTAAATCGCCACCTGCATACTCTATGACAGAACGTCTTTCATCACCATACTTCTCCTTGACTTCAAGAAGTTCGTTTTTAATGATTTCCATTCGTCTTTCCTTTTTATCAAGAATATCCTTTAAGTCTTCAATGGTTTTCATTAAGTCTTCATATTCGCTTCTTAGCTTATCTTGCTCTAAACCGGTAAGCTGACGCAAGCGCATTTCAACAATAGCCTTAGCCTGAAGTTCAGAAAGCTCGAAACGAGTCATTAATTTTTCTCTGGCTTCATCAGCATTTGATGACGCTCTGATTAATGCAATAACTTCATCAATATTATCTGAAGCTATGATTAATCCTTCTAAAATATGAGCTCTTTCTTCAGCCTTTCTTAATTCATAGGTGGTTCTTCTAACAACCACTTCATGCCTATGATCCACAAAATGATGAATCATGTCTTTAAGATTCAATAGTTGAGGACGACCTTTAACTAAAGCAATGTTATTTACACTGAAAGATGATTGTAACTGAGTGTATTTATATAATTTATTTAAAACAATGTTTGGAATGGCATCGCGTTTTAAAACATACACAATACGCATCCCGTTTCTATCCGATTCATCTCTGATAGTAGCAATACCATCCAGCTTTTTATCATTCACCAAATCAGCAGTTTTTTTAATCATATCCGCTTTATTGACTTGATAAGGTATTTCTGTTACAATGATACATTCGCGACCATTAACTTCCTCTGTGTTGGCTTTGGCTCGCATAACAATGCGCCCACGACCTGTATGAAAAGCCTCTTTAACGCCATCATAGCCATAAATAGTACCGCCAGTTGGAAAATCTGGTGCTTTTACATGCTTTATAAGTTCATCAATCTCTATGTCGTTATTTTCAATATAGGCTACAATGCCATCAACCACTTCGGTTAAATTATGTGGTGGCATGTTGGTAGCCATACCTACTGCAATACCAGAAGCGCCATTAACCAAAAGACCCGGAATTCTGGTTGGTAATACCGTAGGTTCATTAAGGGTATCGTCAAAGTTTAATTGATGATCAACGGTTTCTTTATCAATATCGGCCAACATGTCTTCAGATATTTTTCGCATGCGTGCCTCTGTATAACGCATGGCAGCCGGACTATCACCATCTATAGATCCAAAGTTTCCTTGCCCATCAACAAGCATGTATCGTAAACTCCATTCTTGAGCCATACGAACCATAGCATCATAAACGGATGTATCACCGTGAGGATGGTACTTACCCAAAACTTCACCAACAATTCTTGCTGATTTTTTATGTGCGGAATTAGCTCTTACACCAAGTTCATGCATTCCAAACAAAACACGTCTATGAACGGGCTTTAAACCATCTCTTACATCTGGTAAAGCACGTGACACAATGACCGACATTGAGTAATCAATGTAAGCCGATTTCATTTCATCTTCTATGTTTATTGGAATAATTTTTTCTCCTTCAGCCATATATAATTAATTAGTTATTTTTTGAATATTTCAAATCGTGCTAAGATAACTATTTCATCAGTCATGGTAAGCCTTTTACGGTGATTTTTTAGTGTTTTTTATTAACAATTTAACATATAAATTTCGTTGATAAGTAAAACCTTAAAAATTTTGATTTTTTAAAGTTTTTTTTGTCTATTAGCAACTTACTTACAATTTAAGGTATAGTTTTTGTCTTTCCTAAATTGTTTTATTACTTTTAATGCAGAAAGGAATTTATTATGGATGATAATTTTTCACCTCGAGTCAAAGATGTTATTGCTTACAGTAAGGAAGAAGCCTT
>Ga0210024_1001231_pt1 | contig 23323 bp, 23 predicted proteins | sample CryGeymeta201525_FD_183988 | JGI IMG/M metagenome (GOLD analysis project Ga0210024, IMG submission 183988) | Groundwater microbial communities from Crystal Geyser aquifers in Utah, USA - Crystal Geyser metaG 2015-25 (SPAdes) (version 2) | ecosystem: Environmental > Aquatic > Deep subsurface >...
ATTGTCAATAAACAATCAAGGGAACAGATTTTTTGGGGATGATAGAGACACCCTCCTATATCTGGTTCCTCCGCAGAATTTGTGGGTCCGTTTTAGGTATTGATAGTGTAACCACTGTAATATGAAGCCATAAAAAAAGCATCCTGTTCTCTTTTCTGGTATGGAGATTTGTGACAAGCAAATCCATCCGGAAGGGGGAGAACAGAATGCTGATTAAGACTATCCTGAATCGGATTGAAAAACACGCATGTTTTGTTTACGGAGCCTGTCGACTTTTGGAAGAGAGAGGGCGACTGATTATTGAGATGGAGATCAAGGCCAGGGCCAATAGCCAACCGATCTGCTCTGGGTGCGGGGAAAGGCGCCCGGGATATGATACTCTTCCCCTGCGTCGTTTTGAGTTTGTGCCGTTGTGGGGGATAGCGGTGTTTTTCCTTTACGCCATGCGGCGGGTCAATTGTTGTACTTGCGGCGTGAAAGTAGAGAAAGTACCTTGGGTTCAAGGGAAAAACCACTTGACGACCACCTATATCTGGTTTCTCGCCCGCTGGTCGAAACGGTTGACATGGAAAGAGGTTGCTGAAGTATTTCACACCAGTTGGGACACTGTCATACGATCGGTAAAGGTGGCGGTGGCTTGGGGACTGGCTCATCGCAACCTTGATGGAATCAGCGCCATCGGCATTGACGAAATCGCGTGGAAGAAAGGCCCCACTAAGTTTGCCACCCTGGTCTATCAGATCGACAATAGCGCCAAACGCTTGTTGTGGATTGGCAGGGATCGGACGGCAAGAACGGCGCTTCGTTTCTTTGACTGGTTTGGAGAAGAGAAAAGTGGCGCTCTTCGTTTTGTGTGCAGCGACATGTGGAAACCGTATCTGCGGATTATTGCCGAGAAAGCCGGCCAAGCCGTCAACATTTTGGATCGGTTTCACATCATGAGCCATATGAGCAAGGCTATCGACAAGGTGCGCGCCACGGAGGTCAAGGAGCTTAAGGCAAAGGGGGAAACCCCGGTGCTGACAAGAACCCGTTGGTGTCTTCTGAAACGACCGGCGAATCTCTCGGAAAGCCAGGAAGTCAAACTCCGTGAACTCTTGAACTGCAACCTCAAGACAGTCAGGGCTTATCTCCTCAAAGAGGATTTTCAGTTCTTCTGGCAATATGTGTCTCCTACCTGGGCCGGCAAGTTTCTCGATGCCTGGTGTAAACGAACCATGCGCTCCCGGATCAAGCCGATGAAGAAGGTGGCGAAGATGCTGCGAACCCATCGAGAACTCCTGCTCAACTGGTTTCATGCTAAGAAATGGGCTGTCTCTCTCGGCGCAGTGGAGGGCCTTAACAACAAAGCGCGAGTGACTACAAAAAGAGCATACGGTTTTCGAAGCTATGATCTTTTGGAACTTGCACTATATCAGACCCTTGGCGATCTTCCGGAACCAAAAAGCACCCACAAATTCTGCTGAGGAACCCTATATCTTTATCCAGCCCCTCTTTAATGCATTGTCGAGGATCACCCCTACAAGGAAAGCCACCCCCATATTCCACATGGCGAATCCCGCTACAATAAGCATCACATAGAAGTCCGTCTTGTTATCACCAATATCCCTTACCACCAGCGCCAGTTCAGCGCCGGCAAAAAAGAGGATCACTCCCAGGATCGCAGCAGGGAAGATTTTAAAGATAATAGACACAGAATCGCTGAAAAATAGGGCGATAATAATAACAATGCTCCCGAGTACGACCAGCGCGCCACCTGTCCTTGCTCCGAAGCGAACATGTCCTGCCATCCCGCCGGCACCATGACACATGGGAACACCTCCTAAGAGAGGTGAGATGATATTCATTATCCCGGTGGAGATGGCCATCTTTTTTTCGGTTACCGGTCTGTCGTGAAAAAGTTCGTTGTTCTCGGCAGTTATCGCGATAACAGCGTTGCCGAGGGTCAATGGTATCTGGGGCAGGGTAAAGATTAATGTGCCTTTTACAATATCATTCCAGGTAAGTTCACCAAGGGCAAATGCAGGCAATTTAAATCCCACATTGATCTTTGCCAGCTCAGAAATCAGACCGGGATTTATGATAATTGCTGAAACAACACCGATAATCAAAAGAATAAACATGGCCGGTATCTTAGGGTTGGTCAAAAGGAGATAGGTAACGACGAGGGCGATCCCGGCCAGTAAAAAGTTTGTCCTCATCTGCCCAATCCCCTCCACGATGAACGAAAGCCCCAATCCTAACATAATCCCGCGCACAACAGGTTTACTGGCAAGGCCGCTTACCTTTTTTACCATTCCTGTGGCACCCAGTATGAGCCAGAAGAGTCCTGTGGTAAGACCGGCGCCAAAAAGCATCGAAGGGCTCACACCTCCGGCAATAGCCGCCGCACCTATGGCCTTCATGGGCTGGATGGGGATCGGTGTCTTGTAATAAAAACCGGCGGCAATTTTGGAGATGCCGAACATAAATAGAAGTCCCAGGGGATCAATGCCTACGATGGTGATATAGGCGACAACAAAAGGTATCAGGGTTCCGATATCACCAAACGCGCCGGCCCATTCCAGGCGGGTATAGAGGTTTTTTGGTTTCTTACTGATTTTATCCATCGGAGAACAAGACCTCCTTTTCAGTTCTTCCGATAATAGGTCAACACATGATGGATGGCCTTGGCCGCCTGGGCGATGGTAGGGTAAACAGGGATTTTTGCCGCCGTGAGGGTTGTTTTCTGCTCAGCGAGGAATCTCCACCGCCAGTGGTCAAAATCCCCAATTCCTAAGGTGCCTGTATCCAACACTACCGCTAAGGGCTTTGTCCTTCTCCTGTTTATCTCCAGGATGTCCTGGACCTCCCCGTTAATGAAGGCAATCATTTCATTTTTTCCGAAGGGACCATCCACCGTAATATTGGCAATAACCAGATCGAATGAAGGGCTTTCAGACATCATCCTCAATATCTCTCCATTGAGGCCGGAAACCCAGGCGCTCTCAGGCATAATGGATACATCTACCGGGTTTTCTATCCAATCCCACCACATCTGGGGCACCTTTTTTGTAATCTCTTGCCGGATCTCAGGTGGTAGAGGAACCACGTGAAAGCCTGCCTCCTCCCATTCGTCGGCAGAGCGCACGCTTTTGCCACCCCCGCCTCCCACCACCCCGACCCTTGTCCCCAGGACGGGGGGGAGCCAGCAAAAAGAGACGGCCGCATCTATCATCTCTTCCAGGGTATGAACCAGTATTGCCCCTGTCTGTCTTATCGCCGTTTCCCAGATGCGGAAGGAACCGGCCAGTGAGGCGGTATGGGAGGCCACGGCCCTGGTCCCGGCGACACCTCTCCCCGCCTTGAGAATGATAACCGGCTTTACTGCAGTGGTCTGACGGAGGGCACAGAGAAATTTCCTTCCATCTTTTATCCCTTCCATGTAGCTTGCAATTACTTTCGTTTCCGCGTCCTGGGAGAGGTATTGCAGAAAATCGGTTTCATCGAGATCCAGCGCATTTCCATAGCTGATAACCTTGCTGAAGCGGATACCACGGAGGGAGGCGTAATGAACAAACTCTGTAGAGGCGCCGCCGCTCTGAAAGAACATACCTAAAGGACCCGGCTCGGTGGGAAAATCGTAGCCAAAGGAGATCCCTTCGAAAGGAGAGTAGATGCCCATACAATTGGGACCAATGAGGCGAATGCCGAATTTTCTTGCCTGCTCTAATATCTCTTTCTCCAGCTCAGCCGCCTCCACAAGGCCGGTTTCAGTAAGGCGACCGGTAAAGAGATGGACCACCTTAACCCCCTTTTGGTGGCATTCCTGTAAAAGATCAGGCACCTTGGGAGCGGGGATACAGCAGATTACATAGTCAACTGAATCAGGTATATCTTTCAGAGAGGGATAGGTCTTAAGGCCTAAGAGTTTAGATTTGCTTATATTTATGGGGTATATTTTACCTCTATATCCGTAAGTTAAGAGGTGCTGAACAAAAGAATAACTCGCAGACATGGTATTAGTGGAAGCTCCAACCACAGCAATGGAGCGGGGATGGAAAGCGGTCTCTAATTTATGCATGGGCATCGTTTTTTTCAATATCTCCTTTTTTAACGGTCACGACAGAGCGAGTTTCAACGGCCACGACAGAGCGTGGCCCTCCTGTGCATAGGGCGTTTCAAAACAGAATTTTCCGAGGTTCTCTGGTGGGGGTAGGGGATACTTGCCATTGTAGCAGGCCAGGCAGAAGCTTGAAGGGTCCATCCCCGTGGCCTCGACCATACCATCCAGCGTCAGGTAGTGGAGGGAATCGAGACCGATGAAGCGGGTAACGGTCGCTACATCCCCTTCCCGCGCGGCGATCAGCTCGCCCTTGGAGGAAAAATCAATGCCGTAAGGACAGGGATGGCACGTGGGAGGACAGCTTACAACCATATGGACTTCCCTGACGCCATTTTCCCGGAGATTCCTCACCCGGTTACGGCTGGTTGTCCCCCTGATAATGGAATCCTCTACAATCAAAACCCGTTTTCCCATGATGAGAGGCCGCACCGGATTTAACTTGACACGGACACTGAAATCTCTCATCGGCTGGGTTGGTTGAATAAATGTACGTCCCACATAATGGTTGCGGATCATACCCATCTCAAATGGTATGCCGCTCTCCTCAGCATAACCTAAGGCGGCATAGTTGCCCGAATCGGGAAACGGCATGACCATATCCACATCCGGTCGGTATTCCCTGGCCAGGCAATGCCCGAGTCTTTTCCGGCAGAGATAGACATTTTCACCAAAGACCTGGCTGTCAGGCCGGGCGAAATAGATCAGCTCAAAGATGCAATGGGCCGGTTTGACCTCTTGAAATGGTGTCATGCTGTGCAATTCTGACTGATCAATGATAATTATCTCGCCAGGCTTTACATCGCGCAGGTATCTGGCGCCAACCAGGTCAAAGGCACAGGTTTCGGAGGCAACCACCCAGCCGCCATTAAGACTTCCAAGACACAGGGGACGAAAACCATGTGGGTCACGGGCGGCAATCACTTTATCTCGGGTCAGCATTACGATACTGTAGGCGCCTTCGATCCGGCTAAGCGCTCTTGTCAGGGCCTCCTCGATCCCGTATTTTAAATAAGGCGCCATCAGGTGGATAATCACCTCACTGTCCATCGTGGACTGGAAGATAGAGCCGCGGTCTTCCAGTTCCGTACGCAGGGATTGAGCATTGATGAGATTACCGTTATGAGCCAGGGCGTAATATTCATCGGCATGATGCACCAGGAAGGGTTGGGCATTGGAAAGGACGGAAGACCCTGTTGTCGAATACCTGACATGTCCGATGGCCATGTGACCGGGCAGCTTGCATAGGATGTCTTCATGAAACACCTCAGAGGCCAGCCCCATTCCCTTGTGTTCCCACACCTGATGTCCATCGGCCGTGGCAATGCCGGCGCTTTCCTGACCCCTGTGCTGGAGGGCAAAGAGACCAAAAAATGTAACGCGCCCCGCCTCCTCATGTCCATAAATGGCAAATACCCCACAAGCTTCGCGAGGCTTATCTTCATGACCTTCAAACAAAATCACAATCCCCCTTTAATCCCTTCAGGTTCAAAGTTCCGGGGTTCACGGTTCACGGTTCACGGTTAGACTGTGGATTCCTATTACTGGCTATCTCAAGAAATATGAAGAACACAAGCCAACCAACCTTGAACCTTGAACCTTGAACCTTGAACCTTGAACCTTTGAACCTTGAACCTTGAACCTTTTACCTTTGTGCATGGTAATCCTGAAGTGGACAGACCTGCCACTTTTCCTCACGCATGGTCATGATTGCCTCACTTAAGGCCCTTGCCCCGGCGATCGTTGTGGTGTAGAGAATGTTATAAATAAGTGCACCCCGGCGGATGTAATAAGCGTCAAGAGAAGACCGCCGTCCCATGCTCGTATTTATAACGAGTTGGATATCGCCATTTTTGATATGATCTACAACATGGGGACGGCCTTCACTGACTTTGAATATCATCCCGGCTTTTACGCCATGGGCTTCCAAATGGACTGCCGTGCCACGGGTGGCCATGATGGCAAAACCCATGTTTTGGAAGGCGCGGGCCACAGGAACGATTTTGTCCTTATGGATATCGTGCACACTGATAAAGACGCCCCCCTCGAGGGGCAACTGAAAACCGGCGGCCATCTGTGATTTGGCAAAGGCCATCCCAAACGAATGATCAATCCCCATCACCTCGCCCGTAGATTTCATTTCCGGCCCCAGGAGGATATCCACGTCGGGAAAGCGGTTGAAGGGAAAGACAGCCTCTTTCACGGAAATATATCCCGGTAAGATAGTTTCTGTAAAGCCCAGTTCCTTTAAGGAACGTCCCAGCATCACCTTTGTCGCCAGCTTGGCAAGCGGCACGCCGATCGCCTTGCTGACAAACGGGACAGTTCGGGAGGCGCGGGGGTTGACTTCCAGGATATACAGCACGCCCCCTTTGATGGCATACTGGATATTCATCAGACCGACAACTCCTAATTCCCGGGCGATCATTTTTGTCTGTTGTTCAATTGTAGAGAGGAGTTCCCGGGAAAAGGTAGTCGGCGGCAGGACACAGGCGCTGTCTCCCGAATGGATGCCGGCTTCCTCGATATGCTCCATGATCCCGCCGATAACGGTGTCTGTGCCGTCACTGATCGCATCTACGTCCACCTCAATGGCATCTTCAAGAAATTTATCAATCAGGATGGGATGATCAGGAGAAACGATAAGTGCCCTTTCCATGAACTGGCATAAGGTTTCCGGGTCGTATACAATTTCCATAGATCGTCCCCCGAGGACGTAAGAAGGTCTGACCAGAACCGGGTAACCGATACGTTCCGCCGCTCGGAGCGCCTGATCCACGTTCGTCACGGTGTCATTATCGGGTTGGTTGAGGTTCAAACATCGGACGATATCCTGAAACCGCTGGCGGTCTTCGGCACGGTCAATTGCATCAGGTGATGTTCCCAGAATTCTTACCCCTTCTGCCTCCAGGCCCTTGGCGAGGTTGAGGGGGGTCTGGCCGCCGAACTGGACGATCACCCCGTAAGGGTCTTCCGTTTTTATGATGTGCAGGACATCTTCCAGGGTCACCGGCTCAAAAAAGAGTTTATCCGACGTATCGTAGTCAGTGCTGACCGTCTCCGGGTTGGAATTCACCATGATGCTTTCATATCCCTCCTCCCGGAGGGCGAACGAGGCATGCACGCAACAGTAGTCAAATTCGATGCCCTGGCCGATACGATTAGGTCCTCCCCCCAGGATAACCACCCTTGGTTTCGAGGAGGGTCTTGCCTCGTTTTCAACCTCATAAGTAGAGTAGTAATACGGCGTATAGGCCTCAAATTCAGCGGCGCAGGTGTCAACAAGCTTATAAACGGGAAAGATGCCTTCGTTAAAACGTCGGCGGCGGACCTCCGCTTCCGGGATTTTCCAGAGTTGCCCCAGATAATGGTCGGAAAAACCCAGCCCCTTTGCTTCCCTCAGCAGTGCGCCAGAGGGTGGTGTCATTTTCAGGATATTTTCTGCCTCGACGAGTTCCCTGAGATGAGAGAGAAACCAGGGATCAATTTGTGTCAGGCAAGCTATCTCCTCAATGTCCATACCGTGATGAAAAGCGGCGGCAATATAGAACAGACGAAGAGAGTTCGGTTTTGTCAGTTTAGCAGTTAAAAATTCCCGGGGATTACGGACAGCTTCCGGCAGCGCCTCCGTAATACCGTACCGGCCAATCTCCAGGGAGCGAACAGCTTTCTGCAGTGCTTCTTTGAATGTACGGCCGATGGCCATAGTCTCTCCCACCGATTTCATCGAGGTGGTCAATATATCTTCTGTTTCGGGAAACTTTTCAAATGTCCAGCGGGGTATCTTAACGACGCAGTAATCTATCGTTGGTTCAAAAGAGGCCATTGTTTCCCTGGTAATGTCGTTGGGAATCTCATCAAGGGTATAGCCGACCGCAAGTTTGGCGGCGATCTTGGCGATAGGAAAGCCGGTCGCCTTGGAAGCGAGGGCCGAAGAGCGGGAGACACGGGGATTCATTTCGATGACAACCATCTTACCGGTCTGGGGATGAACGGCGAACTGCACATTTGATCCCCCCGTCTCCACGCCGATTTCCCGCATGATGGCAATGGCCGCATCGCGCATCCGCTGATACTCCATATCGGTCAGGGTCTGAGCGGGCGCCACCGTAATGGACTCTCCCGTGTGGACGCCCATGGGATCAAAATTTTCTATGGAACAGATAATCACCACATTATCCGCCCTGTCCCGCATCACCTCCAGTTCATATTCCTTCCATCCGAGGACTGATTCTTCCAGCATGATCTCATGGATCATACTGGCATCCAGCCCGCTTTTGGCCAGTTCTCCCAGTTCTTCCCGGTTATAGGCGACGCCGCTCCCCGTGCCCCCCAGGGTAAAGGAGGGGCGGATGATGATGGGAAAGCCGATAACGCCTGCAACCTCAAAGACCTCATCCATATTTTTCGCAAAGCCGCTGCGTGGCACCCTGAGCCCGATATGTTCCATCGCCTGGCGGAATTTCCCACGGTCTTCCGCTTTATGAATTACCGGGAGGGAGGCGCCGATCATTTCCACGCCGTAACGTTCCAGGACACCGCTTTCCGCCACCGCTACGGCCGTGTTCAACCCCGTCTGCCCCCCCAGCGTGGGAAGGAGGGCATCGGGCCGTTCCTTTGCAATGATTTTTGCCACAGCTTCCGGCGTGATCGGTTCCACGTAGGTCCGATCGGCCATTTCCGGATCCGTCATGATCGTTGCCGGATTAGAGTTGATCAGGATAACCTGATATCCTTCCTCTTTCAGCGCCTTACATGCCTGTGTCCCGGAGTAATCAAATTCACAGGCCTGGCTGATGATAATGGGGCCGGACCCGATAATCAATATTTTTGCCAGATCGCTTCGCTTCGGCATACCTTGCTCATCTCTTTAATTTGACAATTTGTAACTAATCAGGTAGATAGCATTGAAGGTAGAAGACTGTTAGGACACTTCAGCCTAAACACCTGAGCCGTTACTTTATTTTAACATGGAAAAAGATAAAGGCAAACAGATAATGGCTCCTCGAGGAAAAACAACCAGAGAACCGGGGAAATTGCGAAACCGGCTGGAAATGGAGTTGCGGCAGACCGTGGGATTGCTTGATAGCCTGACAACCTGTGTCGCAAAATGTGATCCCCATGGTGTAATAATTAACTGTAACAGCGCCTTCCTCCAGGGCACCGGTCTTAACCGGGAAGAAGTAATTTTTAAAAAAGTCTATGATTTGCCATGGCTTACGCATTCAAAGGAGGAACGGACACGTATTAAAGATGCCCTGACAGGGGCCCTAACCGGCAAGAAGAGCTCTCTGGAATCATTTTTCCATGTGAAGGACAGGGGGACAGAGCCTTTTTGTGTAAGTATAAACCCTCTTACCGATGAAACCGGACAGGTGATTTTTCTCTCCTTTGAGGCAAAGGAACTTACCGAACATCTTGATTCGTTACAAAAGCTTTTCCTAAAAGATAATTATTCTGCCCGGCTAAAAATCAGCGGCGTAACCGAGAAGAATCGTTTACGATCCGAAGCGCTTCAGGCGCGTTTGCAGTCAGAGAAACTCTCCTCATTGGGACATCTTGTCGCCGGCGTAGCCCACGAGATCAACAACCCTTTAACCAGTATCATCGGTTGTTCGGAATACCTCGCGAAAGACAACCAGTTTACCGGAAAAGCCAGGGAGGCGGTGGATATTATCCTGAATGAGGCCCGAAGGTCGAGTCAGATTGTGAGGAACCTGCTGAGCTTTTCCCGTCAGTCCGTGCCGGAAAAGGTTGTCGCTAACCTCAACGATATTGTGAAGGCCGTTCTGGAGATAAGAAAATATGGCTTAAGGGATAAGGGGATAAAGGTAAATCTTGAATTAATGTCTGAGCTGCCACCGGTTAAAGTGGATGTGAATCAGTTGCAGCAGGTCATTTTAAATCTTATCAATAATACTGTGGATGTCATAGAAGAATCCGGGAAGGGAAGCCAGATTACAATACGAACGTTCGTTAAAGATACCATGGTAATTGGCGAGATAGAGGATGATGGTCCCGGTATCCCTAATGATACCTTTCTCAGGATCTTTGATCCCTTTTTCACCACAAAGAGCCCGGGTAAAGGCACAGGTCTGGGGTTATCCATTTCCTATGGTATTATTCGGGAACATGAAGGGGAGATCGAGGTGAATACCTCCCTGGGAAAGGGAACAAAATTTTCTATCGGCGTGCCTGTCTATAAGCCCGAGAGATTAGTAAGGAGTACGGGTGATGGGTTAAGATGAAAATACTAATCGTAGATGATGAAGAGCATATTAGAAAAACGTTCCAGATGATACTGGCCGAGTGGGGTCATCAGGTCTTTGATGCTCCCGACGCCGGGTCTGCTTTGAAGATACTTGAAAATATCGCCTGTCAGGTAGTGATCACTGATCTGAAGATGCCAGGTGTCTCCGGGGAAGAACTGGTGCGGCTGATACGTGAACAATTTCCATCCACAGAGGTGGTGGTCATTACCGGATATGCGAGTGTGGAATCTGCCGTCTGTGTTATGAAATACGGCGCCCGTGATTTCCTCATCAAACCATTAAATCTTGAACATGTCCATATCGTTCTTTCGAAGATAGAAGAGCATCTCTCTTTAACCAAAGAGAATCAAAGTCTCAGAGAGCAGGTAAGCACACTTAACACCATTGTTTCCGAACGTTACGGTCTGGATGGTATTATTGGTAAAAGCAAGGCGATGCAGAATGTTTTTCGGATGATTACATCCGTTGCCCCCCTTGATTCTACGGTGCTTATCTCCGGAGAAACCGGCACCGGCAAGGAATTGGTGGCCCGCACCATTCATTATAACAGCCGCCGTAAATTACGGCCTATTATTACCGTTGATTGTGGCGTCCTTTCGGAGACCCTTCTCGAATCAGAACTGTTTGGTCATGAGAAGGGGGCGTTTACCGGGGCCTATAAGGGAAGGATGGGTCTCTTTGAACAGGCTGATGGGGGTACCATTTTTCTGGATGAGGTGGCAAATGCCTCTCCCGCCGTGCAAAAAAAACTTCTGCGTGTTATTCAGGAAAAGACCTTTGAACGTTTGGGGGGGGAGACAACCCGCAAGACGAATGTACGGATCATCGCCGCTACCAACCAGGATTTAAGTCAGCGTGTCAAGGACGGCACGCTTCGCACCGATCTCTACTACCGGCTTAACGTTATTCCCATTTATCTTCCCCCCTTAAGGGAAAGGGAGGAAGATATCCCCACCCTGGTCCGGTATTTTCTTGACAAATTTACCCACCAGATGGGCAGGGAACCCCTTCAGATTTCACCTGAGTCAATGGAACAGTTCATCAGTTATCCCTGGCCCGGGAATATACGGGAAGTAATCAATATCATGGAAAGAATCGCTATTGTAACGGTCGGCAATATGGTAAAGAAGGCGCCCCTGGATAAAAATCTGAGTCCTGAAGTTACTTTCTCTCCTCTTGCCGGCCTTGAAGCTCCGCTTAAAGAACAGATCAAGGACATTGAACGTCCATACCTTGTGGAGGCCCTTAAATTGTACAGGGGGAGCATCAAGGATGTTTCAAAAAAGACCGGCCTTTCTCCCCGCACAATCTACCGGAAAATGAAACACTACGGCCTGGATAAACGTAATTTCAAAAAATAGCCAGGGAAAGAACAGACCGGCAAAATGCACATGACAAAGAATACGGGGGGCAGCGACAGAATCCGAACGGGGAAAAGAGGAGAAGAGATAGCTGTTGAGTATTTGATGAAGGCGGGATATCGGATCATGGAGCGTAATTACAGATGCCTGTTCGGAGAGATTGATATCGTAGCAAGGGATCAGGACAACATTGTCTTTGTAGAGGTAAAAAGCAGGAAATCGGAAGAGTTTGGCGATCCCCAGCTTTCGGTCGGATTGAACAAGCAGAAAAAGATCTCCAAAATATCCCTGAATTATATAAAGGAAAAACACCTTCATCAATGTAACGCAAGATTCGATGTGGTGGCCATTAAAATGTTACCTCAGGGTAAGGAGGAGGTCGAACTCATTCAGAACGCCTTCGATCTGGCTATCTAAGGGGAAACAAAATTGAGCCCAAATCGTTTGCTTCATGAGAAGAGCCCTTACCTTCTCCAACATGCCGCAAACCCCGTAGACTGGTATCCGTGGGGGGACGAGGCTTTCCAAAGGGCAAAAAGCGAGGATAAGCCGATCTTTCTTTCTATCGGATATGCAACCTGCCACTGGTGCCATGTGATGGCCCACGAGTCCTTCGAAGATGGGGAAGTTGCCCGGATCCTGAATGAATCATATATTTCCATCAAGGTGGATCGAGAGGAACGGCCCGACATAGACCATGTTTACATGTTGGTCTGCCAGGCATTGACGGGACAAGGCGGATGGCCCCTTTCCATCTTCATGACTCCGGAGGGAAAGCCTTTTTTTGCCGGGACCTATTTTCCGAAAAGAAAAAGGATGGGCATGTCAGGTTTTGTAGAACTCCTGACCCAGATTGCCTCCCTGTGGCAAAACGACAGGGGCAGGATTTTAAGCTCGGGAGAAGAGATTGCACAGGCCGTCCAACCGAAGGGTGGCCCCGTGTCGGAGGAGCAGATACTGGGCCTGCATACCCTGCAAAAGGGACACGAAGGACTTGCGAGGAGTTTTGATCCGAGGTGGGGAGGGTTCGGAAACGCCCCGAAGTTTCCCCTGGCCCATCAACTGACCTTCCTCTTGAGATGGCACAGGCGCAGGGGAGATGCCCAGGCTCTTGTCATGGTGGAAAAGACTCTCGATTCCATGCGCCGGGGCGGGATTTTCGACCAGATCGGTTTCGGCTTCCACCGGTACTCCGTGGATGAAAAATGGCTTGTCCCTCATTTTGAAAAGATGCTCTATGATCAGGCCTTGCTGGCCATGGCTTATACCGAGGCGTATCAGGCCACGGGAAGCAAATCCTACGCGGCGGTTGTCCATGAGGTCCTAAGTTATGTCTTGCGGGAAATGACGGACCCCGAGGGAGGATTTTATTCCGCAGAGGATGCGGACAGCGAAGGCAAAGAAGGTCTTTTCTATCTCTGGAAACCTGGCGAGATCAAGGAATGCCTGGGGAATGAGCTGGGAGGGATTTTCTGCGACTTCTACGACATCACTGAAACGGGAAACTTCGAGGACGGCTACAGCATCCCCCGTGTCCCCCTGGAGTTGAATGATTTTGCCGTTCATAAAGGAATGACCCCTGAAGAACTCGATGCCGCCTTAGGGAGTGCAAGGGAACGGATCTTCAAGTGAAATTCGCTATTTGGAAGAGGCGCTGACCATGAACACGGCCATATTGGACCTGTTCTGGGATGAGGCAGCGGAAGGCCTATTCTTCACGGGACCGGACAACGAGGCCCTCATCGTGAGAACAAAGGATATCCAGGACGGCGCCCTTCCCTCCGGCAATTCGGTGGCTGTTCTGAACCTCTTGCGTCTTGGCCGCATGACCGGAAATATCGAGTTGGAAGAGAAGGCCGACCAATTGGCCCGGGCCTTTGCCGGTGAGATTGCCTCCTATCCGGTGGCATACACCCAGTTTCTCAGTGCCCTGGATTTTATGGCCGGTCCATCTCAGGAGATCGTCATTGCAGGGAATCTTGCTCAGGAGACCACCCGGGCGATGATCGAGACTATTCATCGGATATTTCTGCCCAATAAAGTCCTTATCTTTCGGCAGGAGGGAGGCGGAGGCGACAGGCTTTCCGCAATCTCTCCCTTTCCGGCAACTCTACAACCTGCGAAAGATCGTCCGACCGTTTATCTTTGCGAAAAGTACACCTGCAAAGTACCGATCTTTAATATCGAGGAGTTGAAGTCCGCCCTGGTTACGAAGGAGTCATAAGGATGACCTCCCTCCAGCACTTGCGGCGTGTACTGAGGTAGGAATACCTCATACCATTTCGCTTTCAAAGGATAACGCGGCGGCAAGGAGGAGTCACCGCAGGCGTATTACTAATACGTCGAGGACGCCGACGACGAAGCCAACAAAGTTAGCCAAAGAAAGCGAAATGGTATCATAGAGCAGCGCGCAGGACGTGGCGCGCCTCCTGGACATGCCACTTAGCGATTTACGCTGTCCAGCCAGGTCAGAGAGTTTTTTGGGAACCCCTATTGATTTTTGGCTTTGTTGTGATATCCTGGTAAGAAATAGCAGCAGCGCGCCCATGGCTCAGCTGGATAGAGCGTCGGACTACGAATCCGGATGTCGCAGGTTCGAATCCTGCTGGGCGCGCCAAAAATAAAGGACTTATAGAGGTCTATGAATAGAATTGTAGAGAAAACCGATCTGTCAGAGAACGTGGTAAAGATGGTCATTGAAGCCGCCGCCGTTGCGGAAAAGAGAAGGGCCGGCCAGTTTATCGTTCTGAGAATTGACGAGAAAGGTGAAAGGATACCCCTGACCATCGTGGATTCTGATAAAAAAAAGGGTACGATCACCATTATTTTTCAGGTCGTGGGTAAGACAACGGCCGCCCTCGCTGCACTGAGGGCAGGTGATTGTATAACCGACATTCAAGGCCCCCTCGGCAACCCCACAGAGATCGAAAATTTCGGTCATGTACTCTGCGTTGGCGGGGGTGTCGGTGTGGGTGTCATCTATCCCATTGCCGTGGCCCTGAAGGAAGCGGGCAATAGAGTAACATCCATCATCGGGGCAAGGACAAAAGATCTCCTGATCCTTGAAGAAGAGATGAAAGATGCGAGTCATAAACTCGTAGTGGCCACAGACGACGGCAGTTACGGTTTCCACGGCTTCGTCAGCGCCGTTTTGCAGAATCTGATAGATGCAAAAGAGAAGATTGATCGGGTATTTGCCATCGGTCCGGTGCCGATGATGCGGGTAATATGCAACGTAACCAGGCCTTATGGTATAAAGACCATTGTCTCTCTGAACCCGATCATGGTTGATGCTACCGGGATGTGTGGCGCCTGCCGGGTATCGGTGGGTGGTCAAACGAAATTTGCCTGTGTGGACGGTCCCGAATTCAATGGTCATGACGTTGATTTCGATCTCTTGATGAGCCGCCTCAGGATGTACCTGTGCCAGGAAAAAGAGGCGATGGAAAGATACAGGTGTGAACATGGAGGCTGAAGAAAAGAAAGCTAAGGAAAAGAAGGTTAGAGTTCCCCGACAGAAGATGCCGGAACAGGGCCCAAAGGTCCGGACCCACAACTTTGAGGAGGTCCCGTTCGGCTATACGGAAGAGACAGCAATGACCGAGGCAAAACGGTGCATCCAGTGTAAGAAACCCTGTTGTATCGAAGGATGTCCCGTGGAGGTCAATATACCCGCTTTTGTCCGCCTTATCGCAGAGGGGAGATTTATCGAGGCTGCACGTACGATAAAGGAGACAAACTCCCTTCCCGCTGTCTGCGGTCGTGTCTGTCCCCAGGAGGATCAGTGTGAGAAGTTTTGTGTCCTGGGGAAAAAATGGGAACCGGTGGCCATAGGGAGACTGGAGCGTTTTGCCGCCGATTACGAACGGGAAAAGGGAGAAATGTCCATCCCGGAATGGGCGGCGCCGAGGGGGAAAAGGGTTGCCGTGGTTGGCGCCGGTCCCTCAGGCCTGACGATCGCCGGCGATCTCGTGAAATTAGGGTATGAGGTGACAATCTTCGAGGCCCTTCACAAGGCGGGAGGTGTCCTCGTATATGGGATACCCGAATTTCGTCTGCCGAAGAGGATTGTGGAGGCCGAGGTTGATTATGTGAAAAAAATGGGAGTAAAGATCGAAACCAACGCCGTGATCGGAAGAATCAAGACGGTGGATGAACTCTTCGCAGATGGCTTTGCTGCCGTTTACCTTGGCGTGGGCGCCGGCGCACCGGTCTTTATGAATGTACCGGGAGAAAATCTCAGCGGTATATATTCGGCCAATGAGTACCTGACCAGGTCCAATCTGATGAAGGCATACCTATTTCCGGAATACGACACACCTATTGTCCGGGGCAAAAATTGCGCCGTTATCGGCGGCGGCAACGTGGCTATGGACTCGGTCAGGACAGCCCTCCGGCTAGGTGCAGAGAACGCCTATATCATCTATCGCCGCACGGAGGTAGAAATGCCGGCCAGGATAGAGGAAGTCCACCATGCGAAGGAAGAAGGTGTCCAGTTCAAGCTTCTCACGAATCCCGTGGAATACATAGGCGATGAAAATGGCTGGGTAAAGGGGATGAGGTGCCAGAGGATGGAACTGGGCGAACCTGACGAATCGGGGAGACGAAGACCGGTTCCCCTCCAGGGTTCAGAGTATGTGATTGATGTGGATACTGTGGTGGTGGCTGTCGGAACAATGGCAAATCCCATTATTCCGGCGACAACTCCTGGACTGGAAATAAATCGCCGGGGTTACCTGATCACAAAAGATGAAACCGGGAAAACAAGCCGGGAAGGGGTCTATGCGGGAGGTGACATTGTCACCGGATCAGCCACGGTAATCCTTGCCATGGGCGCCGGGAAAAAAGCGGCCCGGGCCATCCATGCATACCTCTCTTCCGGATAGGACCGGAGAGGGCAAACTACCTTTGGCGTCTTTTTGTTTAATATGTCAGAGAAGATGTTATCTCTTTAGTGTGATCAATAATAAGACGCTCTTGATCGCCTTCATTTATCGAGGCTTTAATTATTTTCTCTGCCTTATCCAGGGATAATCTTGCCACCTCTCTTCTCAGTTCCTGTTTAGCGCTTCTTACTTCTTGTTCTGTAAGAGCCTTTGCCTGCTTTTTTAACGATTCTGCCTCTTTTCCAGCTTCTGCAATTATTCTTTCCTTTTCAGCCTGTCCCTCATTTTGGGCCAGATTACGGATGTCTTCCACTTCTTTATCTAAGGCAATTAACTTTGCCTCATATTCCCTTAACTTTTTCTCGGCAAAACTTTTGGCTTCTTCAGCTTCTTTTAAAGAAAGATTAATCTTTTGGCTTCGCTCGACGAAAAACCCTTTTGTTTTGGGAAGAGCAAATTTGTACAGCACAAAAAGAAGGAGAAGAAAGTTGATTACTTGAAAAACAAACGGCCATAGAGACGATCCTCCACGTCCTTCCTGAGAGGCGCCCGCTTCCGCCACAGCTAATAGAGTCATTCCCACTGTGTAAAAAATAATTTTCATATCTGGACGCTTCTTCCCAGGACCTTTTCGGCTATTGCCCGCCCCAGAGTTTCTGTCTGCGGATAAAGAGCTTTCCGGGACGATTCCGTTTCTTCCGATATTTTGCCCCTTATCTCCTCAAGAAAAACGCTGATTTCCTGTCTAACCTTACCAAAGATTTCTTCTCTTTTTTCCGCGCCTTCCAAGATGTACTTTTTCTTTATTCCCAAGGTTTCTTTTCTGGCCTGGCGCAACTTTTCCTCATATTCCGCAAAAGTTTCTTTTGCCTTCTCTCCCATTTCACTGGATTTTTGTAAAAATCCTTCCGTCCTCTCATCCCTCTCATGTAGTATCGTCAAAAGAGGTCTAAAAAGGTTCCTATTTAAAAACCACAGGACAATAAGAAAAATAACCCCTTGAATAACAAGCAAATAAATGTTTATGGAAGGAAGCATCTTTTAAACTTTTCCCTGGAGAAAGAAAGAGATAACAAAGGCATACAAAACCAACGATTCTATCAGAGCCAATCCTAAAATCATGGGGACAAACATCTTATCAGCCGCCCCAGGATTCCTGGCTATTCCTTCTAAGGCAGAACCCGCTGTTCTACCTTGACCAATCCCCCCGCCAAGTGCAGCCAAACCAATGGCTAAACCGGCGCCAAGCCCGGCGCCAAGCCCTACTAATCCCCCATCCGCGGTGGTTTTCGCGCCTTCTTCAGCAAAACTGCTCATTGAAATCGCCATTAAAAGCCCGACAACCAGCACCACCATCTTCCATTTACTCATGATCCCCAAAACCTCCTTTCATTCTTTTATTTTATTTAATGTTCATGAGAAACAGCTAAACCTATGTACACTGTGGACAACGCAGCAAAAATAAAAGCCTGGATTAAAGCAACGGCTAAACCTAAAATCAGGAATATAACCGGCACGACCAGGGGAACCAGACTCGAGAAAATGCCCAAAACAGCATGATCGCCGAATATATTTCCAAAAAGCCTCACGGATAACGAAAAAGGTCGGAAAATGTGACTTAATATTTCAACGACGAACATCAATGGCGCTATCCAAATCAGCGGGCCGGCAAACTGTTTTAAGTATCCGATACCATGCACTTTAAATCCCTGGTAGTTATAATATAAAAAGACAATTATTGCACAGGCGGCATTTGTATAGATGTTGCTGGTAGGAGGGAGGAAACCAGGGATCATCCCTAAAAGATTACAAAAGAGGATAAAGACAAATAGGCTGCCAATCAAAGGAAAGTATTTTTCTGCCGAAGGCCCAATGATCTCTTTCATTATGTTCAGGGCAGCCTGAATCACTAACTCAAAGAAATTCTGAAATGTTATCGCCTCTTTAGGAATGAAAGAATGAGGAGAATTTTTGATGGCGCTCAAGACCTTTCTGCTGATCACAAAGAGAATAATTCCCACAAAGATAGTGGTGACAACCAGTTGTCTTTCTTCAGAATGAGAAACAAAAGGAATCAATGAAAACCAGGTAAACCCGTGCTCCATAAAAATTACTTTCCCCGCATCAGATTATGCAGCCCTTGCACGCTCTACTTATTCATGATGAACGGCAGGGCGGTAGGCGGTGTGTACCATACACGATATTGGTTGTCAAGGGTATTTTGTTTTGTCTGCTAAAAAATTTTTTTATATTTTTTTACAATAAAAACGGCTGTTTTTACTCCCACAACCAGACCACTCAAGAAAAATATCCCTGATAACCAGGGAAAAGTATTCAGCGCTCTGTCTAAATAGTATCCCACTACAATACCGCCCACCATGGAAGTACCCATCTCCACAGTTAGAGTAAACAAGACCCCTAATTGTTTCATTTTTTGGTAAGCGATTTGATTTCTCCCTGAAATCGGTTTTAAGGGTTCATCCGGTTGATGCGTATTTTTAACTTGAAAAGTTATTAAATACCTTCAGGTTAACTCACTCTTTCACAAAATGACATTTGAATATTAGGAGTAAGCAAACAAACGCTATCTTCACCTACAAGTCGAGCATAAGGCCTTTTGACTTTGTTCGTGAATTACGGGAAGAAATGTTGGTTTTATAAACAGCACCATCGGTGCAAAAAACAAGACCTGACCCCCAGCCTACATGTGCAATGCGGGGTTATGCCAGAAATTGTCACGAGGGCCGATCCCATCTTTAGTCATTCGGCTGCAATTGTCAGTTCGGCTTCAACAGTGTCCTCATCCGCCTCAACATCCTCGCCTTCTTCTAGAACATCACCAATGTAAGGAGCTCTTCCGGTAGCTTGCTCGATAAGCGACAGAAGTCTTTTCTGTCGGTCAGCCATAAAATCAGAAAATCTATTGGCGCGCAGAAGCAATGGGTCGATCAAATGAGACGCAAGATAAGCATCGAGCCTCTCGGGTTCAATTGATGGCGTTGTCTCATCGCCTTTTTGCAATCTATCAAGATAATCGGATGGTGCCAAACCACCGATGATCCGGTTTGTCTTATAAGAAAGGGGCGTCTTATTGATTATGGAGTCATAGACATCCGGCTTGATTTTCTCTTTCTTACACCAGTCTTGTGGAAAGATGTGGTGGATGTCAACATTCTCGCCAAAGAAAACAGTGTGGTCGAATTTCTGGCCGGAACGAAAATCCTGCGTCCCTTCCTTCATCAAGAGAGCATTGACACCCTTGTACGCGGCAGACAAGCGCATGCGCATGGTTTTTAACCTATCAGCACGAAACATCGTTTCGCTGACTGTTGAAGGTTCGGGACCTCCCTTCAGCCAAGCGGGTACTTCAATGAAATCCCGAGCAATGCGTGTATCGACTGCCGAACCATAAAGTTCACCAAAAACACCGTTCCAGTACCACCGTACCAACTTTGCCCGGTTCGCCTCGTGCTCCCAAGCATCACCAATGTCGGCCAGAATGGCTGATAGAGGTATGACTTGGGACTGATAGGGGAGATCAAAAATACGATAGATGTAAAGCATGTGAAGAAACTTCGCCGCTTGCACGAAGCCTCGCTCCACCTGTACCTCATACCGCTTGTAAGCTTCAAGAGGCAAGTTCAACAGAGCCTGTCGATTACCAGTAACGGCAGGCAGTTCCTTGCCCTTTTTTCCGGCAGCCTCTGCTGCACGTCGTAGGTTACGCGTGTGAAAAAGCGAAATGGCCTGAAGAAAATCGGTATTGGCGACATTTGCAATAATTCCCGTGTCTAAACCAGGGGGCCGAAGCGTTTCTGCTAAACGCCGATGCCGTCCTTTTACTCCGTCATCGCCGTACCAGTCTTTTCGCAACTCATGGTTTTCAGCAGCATACATCGCGGTAACAAGCTCAAATGCGTCAAGTGGCTTGCCTCCAGTGTTCACCTTCTCAAACACAACACACACAGCTTCCTTGCGAGTTGATCGATCCAGTGCGATCACTGGCACTCGGTAGTATTTGAAGTTCTCCAGAATCTGGCGCTTAAATGCCCTAAACTCTTCACGGATACTCTCATTTTCGTCTCCGCGCCAATGCTTATCAAATCCGTCTTGCCACTTGTCCCAATCAAAGACTTGTGAAACCGGGTACATAAGATGGTAGTATTCCTGCTCTACAGATGAAAGATCCAAAACCGCTTCACGCCCGAAATCGGTTCGTACAACTCGATCCTCTGGCACGCCGATGATTGCATCTTCACGATCAAAGGAAGGATCAAGCGATTTTCGGATGTCGATATAAAACCAGCGCCTTACTTTCTTCTTTTTCGTGGTAACCGTTTCTACTACCTTTCCTCGCAGGGCGACCTGATAAAGCGACGTCATCCGTTGCTGTCCATCAAGCAGTAGTGAATGAGGGGAGGTCTGTTTCGCCGCAACTGGCGTGCCTTCAATAGGTCGAGGCTTGAAATTCACTTCTCCCCCGCTGTCGAGGGTCATGAGTGCGCCAATCGGAAAAGCTCGCGAGATTGAAGCGATCAGACTCTTGATGCGGTCTTCATCCCAAACCCAGCTACGCTGAAAGTCCGGTAGTTGAAGAACGCCGTGATGGCAGTCGTCGAGAAGCTTGTTCAGGTCATAAGGGTTTGTTTGAAATGTCGATCCGGCCATTATTTGATAATCTCCTTAGTAGTTCTCGATTTAACACCCTTTAATTTGAGGGGCATAATGTAGAGATAACCGGCCGGGCCACGGATTTGGCCTTAGCCCGCTGGAGTTGTCCCCGGTCGGGTTGATTGACTGGTTATGCCGCACGCCCACGCTTTGTGCTTGACTCCTTGGCGCGCGCAACCCGCCGTGGCGCATACGAAACAAATTTCCGCCCGCTGTTTTTCTCTTGTTGCTTCAAATCCCGATAGATCGCGAGCAGGTCATAATCAAAGCGCGCTGCATATGCCTCGCGCACCCGACGCACTTCTTTGACGATCGGATCCTCCCACATTATACTACCTCCGCTATCAACTCTTCCGGCGTGCACAGGATCGCTGGCTCATACCCTGCCGACCGACAAACCCTTTCAATTTTGTGCCGCATGGTCGCATTCGCTAGATGGGTACAGTTCCAGGTCAACAAGTATTCGATACCATTCACCACGGCCACCGCGATATGCAGCGCATCCGCACCAAACTCCGTAGGTACTGCCCCTTCTCGTATCAGTTCCTGAGCCAGAGCCTGTGCCTCTTCGGTTATCTCTATCCCAGTCAGTTCGCTCAGTACATACAGCCGCTCCCTTACCGCTACCGGGTCGCCCGCCCCCGCTTCTTGGATGACCAATTGCGAAGTGACCAACTCGAACTGCGACCGGCATGTTTGCCACCAATCGCGTGTAATCTGCTGGTGTGCGGCAACAACAATGTCACGACTGGGGCGTGCTGTGAGATAGCTGACCACAGTGGTTTCAATGTAGACATGAGGTTTCGCGGCTGGCTGTTGGTCGGTTGACACCAATATACTCGCCTTTCTCGTCCGACAGACGAAAATGCTTACTGTGGATTACTTATGAAGGCCGACACCCGTCTTGCAGTACGGCATAACGACCCGCGGATCCTTGATCCGCGGGGCATTGGCGCTCCGCGCAGCGGAGCGCCAATGCCCCGCATAACCGGCTGGTAAAAGCTGCATAGCGAAGCGGCGCAGCTTTTACCAGTCCGAGTTGATGCGGTTGTTAGGTATTTCTCAAGAAGTTTTATCTAAAAATGAATCAAATACTCCAATACCTGATAAAATCAAAATCAACCCAATAATAAGCGACAAATATGCACCTATCGCAAGAACTTCAAATAAATCTTTTCCGATCTGAGAAAGACCATACAGTAGACCGACAAATGGCAGTGCGCCGGCGATAATACTACTTATTTTTCCAAAACTATTGGTCCTAGTGCTTTGTTCATAAAAAGCGACCGCCACAACCGCAATACTTGATAGCGGTATTAACCATGCAAGGCTAGCTTCACCACCTAAGTTTGCTGCCAAATCATACCCTGATCCAGTAAAGAAAAAAAGCTTTACCCATGGGAGAAAGAATGAGATGAACAACCCAATAGCGCAAATAATTTGAGTCTTCTGTAACGGTTTCATAATCACAACCTCCTTGAATTTAGATATGTTAGAAACTAAAAGCTTTTGCAGCTTTCAAAATTGCTATTGTGGAATCAGTGCTAAAGCCTAAAAGCTTTTTTGCTATTTTCTTTATTGAAGGATCTTGCATCATCTCTGCTAAGAGTTTTTGGTTTTCGATTTCTCTCTGTTGATAATTCTTTATTGAATCTACTTGACGCATTCTCATTTCCCAATAATCGCTTTTGCTCGCAAGGTTATAAATATCATATCGAGTTAGACCTGTGTCAAAATCTATTAAATTTACAATAATGGTCGCAAGAGGGTTCTTGGGTTGACCAGTGACCTCTGTGAGGGAAAGAGTATCAAGAAAGAAATACCAATATAATACGCCAACAATAAAACCAACGGCTATGAAGGCTATTAAGCCTTTATTTCTAAATGTGTTTGGCATGTGAATTTCAGTAATGTCCGGTTAGGATTTTGCATATGATTGATCCTGGTTTGGCGGTTGATACCACCATACGCCGGTTTGGTTCACAATATCCTTGATGCTCATTTCGTTGCGGATATTTATAGAGATTTCCC
>Ga0210024_1001249_pt1 | contig 23190 bp, 20 predicted proteins | sample CryGeymeta201525_FD_183988 | JGI IMG/M metagenome (GOLD analysis project Ga0210024, IMG submission 183988) | Groundwater microbial communities from Crystal Geyser aquifers in Utah, USA - Crystal Geyser metaG 2015-25 (SPAdes) (version 2) | ecosystem: Environmental > Aquatic > Deep subsurface >...
GTAACTCCGTGAAACAGGCCGTCAAAGAAGTTGAACAAAGTTGGGGAAGGATTGATGTTTTAGTGAACAATGTAGGTTGGGATAAACTAATGTTGTTTATGGACCTACCGGAGGAACTCTGGGATAGAATAATAGCGATAAATCTAAGGGGGCCCATAACTGTTACCAGGGCGGTTCTCGATGGGATGAAGGAGCGTAACTATGGCAGGATAGTGAACATAGGCTCGGATGCTGGCAGGGTTGGCTCGACGGGTGAATCGGTCTACTCAGCCTGCAAGGGAGGGATGATGGCGTTTACAAAAACACTTGCCCGAGAGCTTGTAAGGTATAACATTCTGGTAAATTGCATCTGTCCCGGACCAGCAGAAACCCCCCTTCTTGCCTCTATGGCTGAGGCGAACCCGAACCTGATTGACGCTTTGAAGAAAGCAATCCCTATGCGACGGCTTGCAAAACCTGAGGATATAGCAGCCGCCGTTGCCTTCATCGCATCGGATGAGGCAGGTTATATTACCGGCCAAACCCTGAGTGTTAGCGGTGGGCTCACTATGGCATAAAGGGCTTCCTGCGAGTATGAGGGTGGTTAAAAATGTAGTTGCCCAATTTATTGGGCAAATGCGCCTGATGAATCAGGCAACTACAGAAATTTGGAGGTGAAACATCTCTAATATGCTTAAAAACGAACGCAAAATCAAAATTATAGTATCCCGCATAACTTCGTATAAAAATCCCTCTAAATCCCCCTTTAGAAAAGGGGGAGTAAGGGGGATTTGACATTCCATGAAAGCAAGTGAGATTATAAATAGTTTTGTGCCTGACTATAAAACAGCCTTGATATAAACGGGAGGTGAAATTATGGAATATCGGGAAATTCTCTATGAGAAGAAGGATGGCGTAGCAAGGATAACGATAAATCGGCCGAAGGTAATGAATGCCTGCAATAATGTGGCTGTTTATGAATTGACGCAGGCTTTCATGCAGGCGTGGAGTGATGATGAAGTTCGTGTGGTAGTACTCACAGGGGCAGGAGACAGAGCATTCTGCACTGGTGGCGATCAAAGCGTACGCACAATTAAGGGTTATGAAAACACCATAGCCGCTTTGCCCCTGGAGGTTGGTTGGCAGCAGGTTACCTGGTTGATTCGTTTTATCCCGAAACCGGTAATTGCTCGGGTGAATGGCTATGCCATTGGAGGTGGGCATGTCTGGCAGGTTGCTTGTGACTTTGGCATAGCTTCTGAATCCGCTCGCTTTGGCCAGGCTGGGCCGCGGGTGGGAAGTTTTGACCCCGGATTTGGCACTGGGGAGTTAATGCGAAATGTCGGCACAAAGAAAGCCAAAGAGATATGGTTCCTCACCAGGATATATTCTGCTCAAGAAGCCTTACAGATGGGATTAGTCAATGCGGTAGTGCCTCCAGATAAGCTGGACGAGGAAGTGGATAAGTGGTGTGAGGAGTTATTGGCAAAGAGCTCAACCTCTCTAAAATTCTTAAAGTATGCCTTCAATGCCGAAACGGATGGAGTGACAGGAGTTACTTACCTCGGAATTGCCGGTTTAGGCCTGTACTATAATACTGAGGAGGCAGCGGAAGGGGTGAAGGCATTCCAGGAGAAGAGAAAGCCGCGGTTTGAGGACTATCGTAAGGTGGCGATTTAAGGTTCTTTATTAACCTCACCCCCTTAATCCCCCTCTCCTTGAGAAGGAGAGGGGGGAAGCCCCTCTCTTACCTACACTCCCCCTTCCCTTAGTAAGTAGGGCCGTGCAAAACCTTATGTAAAATAGGCTTAAAAGACACTATGTAGTACTAAAGTACTATTGATGTTTAACACTATTTTATATTAGACTGACAATTAGGTGAATACCCCTGAGGCTTCGGCCGATGGGCGCGAAAGTGCTACCTTGGTAGCACCTTCGCATTTTATGGAGCAAAAATAGCACTTGGGTACCAACATCTATTTTGACGGATTCAACCTCTACTATTGTGCCGTCAGGTACACACCATACAAATGGCTTGACCTGCTTAGTTTATGTACTAACTTGTTTCCCACAAAAACCATAGACAAGATTAAGTATTTTTCAGCCAAGGTGACAGCTGTACCTTGGGACCCTGGTGCACCAACGCGACAAGACTTCTATTGGCGTGCATTAAGGACCATCCAAAATCTGGAAATAATCAAGGGTAATTTTGTTTCTTGGCCGAGGTACCTGCCGCAGTTCCCATTCGCTTATGACAAGAATGGCCGTGCTAGAAAAGTCCAAGTGCTCCGAACGGAGGAGAAAGGCTCTGATGTCAATTTGGCTGCATATCTCGTCTATGATAATTGCGTTAAAGAGGCGGATGAATCAATTGTCATATCTAACGATTCAGACCTAACGGAGGCCATTGAACTTGTCACAGTCAAACTCAAGAGGACCGTGATAGTGGTAAATCCAAATCGTACCACAATGGTGCATAAAGACCCGGTACACTGTCACATGCACCGGGAATTGATGAGAGTGGCAACTCAAAGCGTTATTTCCATAAATGAGAAAGTCCTTGCTGCATCACAGTTTCCCCCAACCTTAACTGATATTCAAGGGACATTCTCTAAACCCGCTACTTGGTAACGATGCAACTTAAGAGTAGTAAGGGAAGGGAGTCAGGGGGATAGGTTGCTAAACAACATCGATTTAAGATTTGACCGAAAAAACAGCCATAATAGAAGGCAGATAGAACGCTCGGGAAAAAGCAGCACCATATTCTCAAAGAGCGTGCGGGCAGGGATTTCCCTGACCTGGCTAATTAGAAAACTGCGTGGTTCGTTAGGTTGTGCAGTAGGTGTGCACTTGGCACGTTTTTAGCCTACTGTTGCGACCGCATATTCCATCCCCCGCCGTTTGCACCATATCTCAGCGGCCTTTCGCTTTCGCTTCACTTCGTCAGAATCTACTCTACTGGGATCCTTCACTTCAAGAATAGATTTATGACCATCAATATACTCCACAATGAAATCAGGAACGTAGCGGCGCATGTGTTTTTGAACATCAACCCATGGAATAGTAATCCCATGGCGTTTCATCCACTTAACAACGGCAGGATCAGCATCCAGCTTTTCCATCATCATTTGTTCAAGATTACTGTCGTATTTCTCGAAATTATACGGACTTTTTTTAGGATTCCAGTAAATGCCATGCTTACTTATTGGCATACTCTATTATTCCTCCCACAAGCCCGGGAATAGCAGCAACCTTAGCAGTGACTTGATCCAACATTTTCCAAGCATAATCAAGGCCACGTCGGTCAGCCAGACCGAGGGATACTCCATCAAGGAATTTACCCCTGATATGTTGCATCAGGGCACTGTAGACCTCGCCTCGAAAACCTGCAGCATAGCCCGCCTTGACACATAACTCCTCAGCAATCTCCAGCACTCGGCTCTTTATAGCTTCCCGCATGGTATCATCGGTAACTTCTACTCCAATGTCACCATTTTTGGGAAGGTCTGGAGCACTGTGAATTGTTTTCCATTTCATGCCTGCCAGTTCCTCGCTGATAACTGACCTAATTTCAACCCCGGTTATCTCGACTGTCTCTCTGCTGTACTCAAGAGATGCAAGGACTTCTGCCCAATTCTCGACGGGTTGAGCTACACCAATTTGTGTTACCTCAAATTCGCCATTGTCAATGAGTCCTTCAATTTCTTTTGGAACGTCAATAACAAAGTCCGGCCGAGAAATCTCTTGGCGTGGTGGGGGTTGGGGCAAATCCTCGACCTCATCGAACATTTGCTCTGTGGTAACACTTGAACGAATTTTACAGTTGAAAATGTCCCAAAGCCAATAGTGCTCTAGCTTCGGATGGTCTACTACTGCACAAATCTGTGGTTCGTCGGGTGACATGCCCTTTCCACGGACTCGACGTAGCCCGCGGCCAATCACCTGCTGGCCATATACTTTGCTGGTAAACTTGCGAAGAAGAAGGATGATGCCTACTTCTGGCACGTCCCATCCCTCACGTAACATAAGAACACTAACAACTGCCTTGTACGGGGTCTTAGTCTTCTGCTGACGCCCCAACTCACGTGCTTTTTTTCTATCCTCTTCGGGGCTATCCTCCGTTACTAGTAGTGTGTTGACCTTAAAGACCTTTGAAAGAGTGTTCGCCGCTTTTTCTGCATCCTTCTTACAGACGGCAACGACAAACAGTATAGGTTGGTAACGTCCCTTTGCTCGCATTTCTTGCTCTTGCAGACGCTTGAGGGCAATTGCCATCTGTTGCCGCATTGGCTTATCATCAGTAACCCATTGAGTGGCGGTGAGTCCCTTACGGTCAACTTCCTCCCAGTCAATCTCTTCAACCCTCTTTGTAACTCCTGTTAAGGCATCTGTATAAGTGAGTTCTACAGTCTTGATATCTGGCTGGTAGACTACCGGTGTAGCGATAAGAACATCAGCTAAGGCATCATTCACGTTATACTCGTAAATCATGTCACTGTCAGGAGCTTTGCCGTCAGCCCTATCGGGTGTAGCAGTGGTGTCTATACGCAGCAATACCTTCTTTTCAATAGCCTGTAGTGTAGCCGTATATTCCTCTGCCGGGGAGTTGTGTGCCTCGTCATTGAAGAGGGCAAAATCAGGCCCGTTCATCATCGCTGACAGATTAGTTTTGCCCGCCATGTTGCTTTGATAAAACTGATGTATGTTGCCAAGTACAATGCTAGCTCCTAACAAGCTCGGCCAGCCGCTGCTTTTGCCACCGCCAAGCGTGGTCAAGTCAAAATCCACAGGACGCACATTTGACCAATCCGGCAACAGGTCTCTAACCTTGAATACCTTACCCTTATCAAAGTCATCATCCAAACGGTCACGTACAATAAGATTAGGGCAGAGGAGCAGGAACCTCTGTACGCCGTGGGAGATGCGCAGCCAGGCTACTATGGCGGCAATGACTGCTGTCTTGCCACCGCCGGTTACAATATTGAGCAGCAGACCGTGTTCACCGATAGTTTGCTTGCCTAGAACCTCGTAGGAGTAAATAACTCGTAGAAAGGCTTCCCACTGGTGACGCCATAGAGTATCTTTTCGTGGGACCTGGTCATTAGTTGGGTCACTGAGAAAATCAATGTAGCGATATGTGTCGGGAAAGTCGGTAGGATAGCCGTTTTGGCACCACGCCTTAAAATCATCTTCGTATCTGGCAAATTCGTTAAACATTAGCTAATTAACCTCAATACGACCTGTCCATAAACCCTCGCCACCAATGTCATCCTGTACCTTGCAGGCAATACGATATTGCCCAGTTGCCGGGAAGGTATAATCAACCAGAAGGGCAGGCTCTTTGGTAGCGTTACGGATGAATGAGAAACCCTGGGTACTAGTGAACGTACCATTGTAGTCAAAGTCCCACTGGACGTTGATTATCTTACCCCCAGCGTTCAATACTACGGTTTCGCTTACATCAAAACGATAGGTTAGCCCGCTCAGTTTCTTCCAACCAACTTCAACCCTCGGTGGCATAACGAATGTCAAAAATGTGCTGTAGTCCGCCTTATCAGCTGTGGACAAAACGCTGACATGTTGACGGAATTGCAGTGAGTCAATACGAATCATATCAAGACGGATAAAGTTCAAATCGGTGGCTTCCTGTTCACGGAGTTGCTGTGCTGCCTGCACTGCATCCTCGCGGAAAGCCCAGGCAAGCATAATCCCGTCCCGGAGATTATCCTGCTGATAGCGTGGTGTCTTACGCACGGCATTAGCGAAGTTTACTACATCCTGTGCTGTTACCTGCGATTTCTGGGAAGGCTCACCAACCCAGACGGGTATAGCGCCCTTGTGTCCGTGGATGCCTGCTTCGGAATTGTCCGGGACTGCTCCATAGGCGCGGAGCACAAACTGGCGGAACTGGTCTGGCGGAGTTTCCGAGAGACGTTTAGCCTCGTAGATACCCCAGTGCTCAACGGTAAAATCGGGGACGGTGAATGTTTTACTAGCCTGCTCTAACGAAATTTGTTCAGAGAGTTTTGCTACTCTATCAGCGGTGATGGCCACCGCGACACGGGATTGGTCACAGGCTATCCAGCGACGACCAAGTCGCTGAGCTACGGCAGGTGTCGTGCCCCCGCCACAGAAGAAGTCTGCAACAACATCGTTTTGATTTGAACTCCCCAATATTATTCGCTCAAGAAGAGCTTCAGGTTTTTGAGTTGGATAGCCTATGCGTTCCTTAGATTGAGCATTTATTGTAGCGATATACCATACGTCTGTTGGTAATGCTCCAGATTCATCAAAACCTTTATTCCATTTTCTGTCATGAGTAAGACTACCAGTGTATTTAATGAGTTGCTTGCTGGATTCAGCTACAAGCAGGTGAGGTTCACGCACATCGTTGGCGTTAAACGTAAATTCACTCTCCCTAGAGTAGAATAGAATAATGTCATGCTTTCGGTTCCATCGCTTATCAGTCCTCACACCCCATGAGTATTGCCAAACTATTTCAGTCTTAAACCCGGGCCCATTTCCAGACAGACCGCCATAGCCAAATATCTTATCCATCTCCTGCTTCACATAGTGTCCAGCGTGCCAGTCCAGATGGATATAAATTGAGCCTGTCTTTTTCAGCAGACGTTTCATTTCGTAAAGTCTAGCATTGAGCCAGATGAGATAACCTGGCATCCCACCATCCCATATATCACTAAAAGAACGTAACTCGTTCTGGTCACCAAAGATAACATTATACTGCTTGCCAGAGAAGAAGGGCGGGTCAATGTAGATAAGGTCAATACTTTCAGAAGGGAGTTGGCGCATCACGTGAAGATTATCTCCCCAGAAAAGACGGTTAGGCTCTAGTTCCGGGTGACCAAAGCTAACACGCTCCACAACCTGAGTCGGGAGCATCACTTGGGGATACCATTTGCGAAAGCCGCGCCTTCCGTCCCAGCCCAAAGGCTCTCTATCTACGGGTATTGAGCCGAAGCGAACGGGAGCTCGCCAGAACTCTTCCTGTTCAGGGAGAGCTTCCTCTATTTCCTCTGTGCCGGATACATCAGGTGGAGGGACAAACTCACCTTTTACTGGGCCTGAGGCGTCGCGGAACTCACCCATCCTTGTACCAAACAACTCGTCGCCTAAGCCCTTCTGTTCTCCCTTGGCCATACTGTTCGACATACCTCCGCACTATCTTATCGGTCAGCGATATTATACATCCTATAAATGCGAATGAGAACAAAGAGGCCAATAGTTCGTCACTTTGTGTAATGAGTCATGTGCAGTATAATAGACTTAGAAATGAAGGATTTACGGGATAGCTATTCTAAATCCATTTGGTAAAACAAGTACCGATGATGGTCCGAGGCATTCCACTTGAATCGACATTAACAACCGAAGTTAGCGGATATACTGACTTTATGATATCTACCGAGGCGCTAGGTGGTTGGGCATAATAGAAGTGTCCTTGAGAATTCTGTACAGACTCTAAGAATCCTCTACATGGTAGTGGCCGGCTTGGCACTAGCCGCCGGACTTGAGGAACTTGTAATCAACGATGAAAATCAGTTCCAGTTACCCGCTTTATTAGAAGACTGGATACTGTGGGTGTTCTTTATCATCTTCGTGTCAACTGTGGTGAGGTTTGTGCACGGTGCGATGCGACATTTTGACCACTACTATATTGAACAGCCGCAGCAGATACACTGGAAAGGGCAACCTTTGTGGGACTTCCTATTCCTGGGATTTGAAGCTTTCATTTTCTTTGTTTTAGCTTTCTCCTTACAAAACCAACCCAGGTTCATCAGTTCCTACCTTGTATTGCTACTCATCGACACTCTCTGGCTCTTTGGTGTGTTTCTCCCACATGTCAAACAGGTTTTCCATGGGACATCACTACACTGGATAGTTGCCAATGCATTTGTTCTTGTTCCTACAGGCATTCCATGGATATGGTATCGTAATAGTGCAACTTGTCCTCCGTGGCTCATTGGATTATTCTTTGCTGGCATTATTGCCCATACCATTATGGATTATGCTACTAATTGGGAATTCTACTTTGGACGATCCCTTTCTGACGATTCGTAGAAAGAGATTTCTCATCCACCTGTCTCAAATGCTCCCTAGACTAAACAACGAACATTTCAGCAATGTACTCGCAGGAGGTGAGCATTATCTGAGCCAGGTCTTGGCACAAAGGCGGAGCGAACGTCACTAGGGTTCTTTAGACCGACACCCCAATGTAATGATTTTTCCTTCCTCACAAGGCACACACTTAATAACAATACATCGCTTTGCTAACTCTGCTATCCATCAAAGGGTCAAATCCCCTTTTTCAAAAGCTATGATTTATTCTTCCAAACGCTAAGGAGGGCAAATATCAGGATTTCACCTCGATGCTTGAAACAGATTTAGAGCGGGAATAAAGCCATAATGCGCGGGCTGCCAGAGATTTCCCTAACCTATCCTAGCGGTGCTATACTGCTGTTATCGCTATTTCAGCTTCGCCGATGAAGAGCTGATTGAGAAATACGACCTGGACTTCTTAAGCATTAGAAGGAACAAGGATGTTTAAGCCAAACTTTAGAGTAACTAACAAGATAATCAACTACCTTACAGATATCGCTGCTGCTAGAGAGTTGATTCTCAATGCCTCGCTTCTTCCGCAATGGGAAGTGAAACTACGCAAAGAGGCAATTGTTAAGATGGCTCATCATTCTACAAGCATAGAGGGTAATCCTTTAACTTTGGAGCAAGTAACAAATTTGCTTGCCGGGAAGGAAGTAGCTGCTTGGGAGAAGGATAAAAGGGAAATAGTAAACTATGTCAAGGTGCTTGAATATATTGATAGACTTGGTGAGGAAGGAGTTAAATATATCACTGAGGAGATTATTCTCAAGATACATCAGCTTACCACACAAGACATCTTACCTGAAGGTCAATCAGGATGCTATCGAAAGGTGCCTGTTGCGGTTGTGGATGGGCATCACAAAGTCATCTTTCAACCGCCTCCTAAAAACAAAGTTCCTGAGCTTATGAGGGATTTTGTCTCGTGGTTAAACAGTGGTCAGGCACATGAGTTATACCCTGTATTACTAAGCGGGATTTCTCATTACGAGTTCGTTAGAATTCACCCCTTTGTAGACGGAAACGGTAGAACTGCAAGAGCATTAGCCACGCTGATTCTCTATCTAAAAGGCTTTGATACTAAAAGATTCTTCGCCCTTGATGATTATTACAATGAGGATAGAGGGAGATATTATGCTGCGTTGCAAACGGTAGAACAAAAAACATTGGATATAACACCTTGGCTGGAATATTTCTGTGAGGGTGTTGCTGTCAGTATGAATCGGGTTAAAGCTGCAGTCTTAGAGCTAAGCTTTGATAAAAGGGTAAAAGAGAAGAAGGGACAAATCTTTTTGAACGAAAGACAGAGGGAAGTTTTAAAGTATTTACAAACAAATTTGAAAATAACCACAGAGACGTATCAGAAGATGTTTAATGTTTCTGAACGGACAGCGCGGAATCATTTAAACGAATTGGTGAAACTGGATTTAATTAAACCTATAGGGCCTCAAAAAGGCAGGTATTATGTGCTGGTTTAGCCTATTGCCGAGAAATTGCCGAGAAATTGCCGAGAAAACGGAAGAGGTAGTTTATGAACAAGTTGAGCCAGAGCGAAATTGAATTTATCACCCAATGCTTGAAGGAAGGCAAGCCTCTACCAGATAGCTATCGCCATATAATTCCCTTTGAGACCAAGAGGGAATATGAGCTTACCTATGCTGATAAAGAACGTGAAGAGGATATATTGGCCGACACCTTTGCCGTGCCGTTGCAACCGGTAAAGACCTTTGGTAGCAATGGCGATGGCTGGACGAACAAGCTCATCTTTGGTGATAACCTCCAGGTATTAAAGACGTTAATGAATGCTCCCGAGGTCAAAGGCAAGGTCAGGCTAATCTATATTGACCCACCTTTTGGGACTGGGGATATTTATGATGCCAGGGGCGAGGCTCCAGCCTATTCGGCTAAGTTGCAAGGAGCTAAGTTCATAGAGTTCCTGAGGAAAAGGCTGGTGTTCTTGAGGGAAATTCTGGCTGATGATGGCAGCATCTATGTTAGAACAGACTATCATTTCGGGCACTACCTTAAAGCAATAATGGATGAGGTTTTTGGCAAGAATAATTTTAGGAATGAGATTGTGGTAAACAAATCGGGAAGGCCAACTGAAGCGATTGGGCAATATCATTCCTCAACAGATTTCCTTCTATTCTACTCAAAAACACAAAACTGCTATTTTAAGAACTTTGAGATTCCTAGGGCAAATCCTAAATGGCGTGCGATGCATTTGCCTAGTATTCGATGGACAAAAATAGATAGACGCTATCTACATCTCTATAAAAATGATATCGTAGAGAGAAATGGTGAGTTTTATACTAGAGCGCGGATATTTTTTGGTAAAGAAATGCTACCGCCTGAAGGTAGACATTGGGCAATAAATCAGGAAAACATATTTAAGTTGGAAAAGGAAGGCAAAATAAAGTTGAACGAAAAGGGCAATCCTATTAGCGTAGAATCAGATACTCAAAAAATCCATGATAATTGGACAGATATCCTTGGATATTCGCAATACTGGGACTATCCTACCGAAAATTCCGAGCAATTATTAGAACGAATTATCATTGCGTCCTCCAATTCTGGCGACCTTGTCTTTGATGCTTTTGCTGGCTCAGGGACGACAGGGGCAGTGGCGGAGAAGCTTGGCAGAAGATGGATCATGATTGATTGTGGGAAGCTGGCAATCTATACCATGCAAAAACGATTACTTAACCTGAGAGAACAAATTGGCAATCGAGGCAAGCCACTAAAGGCTAAGCCTTTCACCTTATACAATGCTGGACTTTACGACTATAAGAAGTTGAAGCAACTTCCCTGGGAGGAGTATCGGGATTTTGTATTGAAGCTCTTCCAGTGTCGTGGTGAAAAACATCGCATTACTGGCATAGAGCTAGATGGCTATTTGGGTGCAGACGATGTCCTCGTCTTTAACTATCAGAAGTATAAAGATGCTGTTTTTGACAGAGGCTTTATAGATGACCTTCATTCCATCCTCGGCGATAAGATAGGGCGAAGATTTTTCATTATTTGCCCAGCAGCAAGCGTTGCTTTTCTCGAAGACTACATTGAAAGGGGAAGCACAAGATACTTTATTTTGAGAATCCCGTACTCCATTATTGATGAGCTACATCGCAAAGGCTTCACCCATATCAAACAGCCTGTCAGCGAGATGGATGTTAATAATGTTGTTGATGCTGTCGGATTTGATTTTATTCAGATTCCCGATATTGAATGTGAATATTATCTAGATAAAGCTGAAGGGCAAGTGGGCTTAGGGCATAGCGGTAAGGATGCCGTAATTAAAATCAAGAAGTTTGAGAGCAACATTATCTCTAAGAAGCCACTACACTACGAGAATATGGAAACCCTTTCTATGGTAATGGTGGATTATGACTATGATGGCAAGGTTTTCAACTTTGACGATGTTTTCTACGCTGAGGACTTAAAGAAGCAAGACTATGAAATCCGCTTCGACTCAAATAAGCTCGACGGTCAAATGATGCTCATCTACATAGACATCTTTGGCAACGAGAAGCGAGAGGTTAAGAGCCTGAGGGATTTCGAGGATAAGTAATATGGTAACGGATATAACACCAGAAATGAAAAAGGCAATTGAGAGGTCTGGCTATTTACTTGAAGCCGAAGTTGCCGAAATAGTGAGACAGCAAGGATATTTCGTTATTCCCAATCATGCTTTTAGAGATCCTGAGAGTGGCGAGAATAGAGAAATAGACATCTTCGCTATAAGTGCCGAAGTTATTAAAAGGAAAGAGGAGGATTTCATTTTTCCTATTTTACTAATTGAATGTAAAAATATTCAGTCTCCCCTAGTATTTTTCTCACGTGAAGAAGTCCCGTCTAGGTATATAGTTGGAGATTTGCAAATATCAGGCATCCCAAAGGAAATAAAAACGAAAGACGGGTTTGACGAGGATCTTGCCGAATACTTAAAGCTAGAGAAAATTTGCCATTACTACAGGGCAGGAAATATCTCCACCCAATTTTGTGCCATCGTCTCAAAAAAGGACAAGAAGGACAAAGATTTCATTGCAACACACAAAATTGACAGCCCCTTAGGCAATTTATATGAGTCTATGATTTTGCCAGTGATTAAAGCCTTACACTATGAGAAAGAAGAGCATGAGAATTCATATTACCCCGACCCTCAAAATGAAACAATTAATTTGCAACTTTATTATCCTATCGTTGTTATTAATGGAAGCCTCTTTGAGTGTCTACTGAAAGAAAGCGGAGAGCCCACCTACAAAAGTGTGCAGAGAGTCAATTTCCTACGGAGGTACCAATCAACGGAAATTAGTGGTGATTACAGAATAGATATAGTGGCGAAGGAAAGTTTGGGAGAACTACTCGGAGAAATAGACAAAGAGATAGAAATGATAACGAAGAGGATTAAACAAGGAAGAGACGAACTCATTGAGAATGCTAAAAGGATTGCAAAGGAAAGATTAAAAGAAGAGAAACATAAAAAGCATTAGCAGAGATAAATTGATGATTACGGATAGACAATTACTCAAAAACCAGGATTTAGTGCTAAAGGTCTCTCCAAATATTGATCCAGGGAAGTTTGATATAAACAAATATGAAGATTTCCTTAATGCCCTTTGTGGGGATAGAGAATATCAGAAAGAGGCTATAAGAGAGACGCTTCGCTATCTTCTCGGAGGGCAGTATAACAGCCTAAAAGATTTAGTGAAGGAAAATTACCAGCAAAACCCGGTATTGCAGGACTTATATCCGTCTTTGGAAGACTTTTACAAGCACCTCCAGCTTCCAGATAAGCTTTCCTGTACTCTGGATTTAGCCACTGCCACGGGTAAGAGCTATGTAATATACGGCATCGCCCGTATAATGCTAGCTGAAGGAGCAGTAGACCAAGTTCTTGTTTTATGCCCATCCAATACTATCGAGGCGGGGCTCACCGAGAAGTTCCGTAGTCTGTCAGGAGATAGAACATTGAAGGAAGTGCTACCAGAACCAGCAGTAATTTCCAATCCACGAATCATCAATGCCTCCCAGACAATTCAGAAGGGGGACATCTGTATAGAAAATATTCACGCTACTTATGAAAGAACCAAATCTGCCATTGAGGATAGTCTAAAAGGCAAAGGTGAAAAAACATTGGTCATGAATGACGAAGTACATCATATGGCTAATCCCCCAGCTCGTGACCAGGCTTTGAAGAAGTGGAAGGAATTCTTGTTGGACCCTAAATACAGCTTTAAGTATATCGCAGGGGATTCGGGAACCTGCTACGTTGGCAATAACTACTTTACCGATGTCATTTATCGCTTTTCTCTAAGAGAATCTATAGAGGAAAGATTTGTGAAAACGATTGATTATGTTGCTGAAGATGTCTCACACACTAAAGAGGAGAAATTCCAGAAGACTTACGACAATCACATTCAAAACAAAGCGTTGAAATATCGCCTGATAAAGCCTCTGACTATATTGGTAACTAAGGATATAACAGCCTGCAAAAAGCTAACTGAGGACTTAATAGATTTCTTGACTAGGAAAGAAAATATCAGCAAGGATGCTGCAGCAAGCAAAGTTTTGATTGTTACCTCAGCTAATGAGCATAAAAACAACATACCAAAGTTAAAAGATGTTGATGATAAGAATAATCCCGTTGAATGGATCACCTCAGTCAGCATGCTGTCTGAGGGCTGGGATGTGCAGAATGTCTGCCAGATTGTCCCCCACGAGGAGCGAGCTTTCAACTCCAAACTTCTGATTGCTCAGGTGCTGGGGCGTGGTCTGCGTATCCCCCCGGAATATAAAGGTGAGCAGCCAACAGTCGTGGTCTTTAACCATGATAAATGGTCAAGCAGCATCAGAGGATTGGTAAACGAAGTCCTCGAGATTGAAAAAAGGATGTATAGCTATCCTATACCCAAAGATAAGGATTATAACTTTGAGCTTTGCAATATCGACTACAAAAAATCCGAAGAGTTAGTTGAAACTCCACAAGTTAAAGAATATGTGTTCAGCAAAGGTTTTATTTCGCTCAACAGCCGAGAGGAAACAGAAGAGAAGATAACTCGATATGAGCGAGCTGTAACGGAAGAGCAATGGGAAAAGAAAACAGCCATACAATACAAGATGTATCTGATTGAGGAACTAGCTCAGGACATATTGAATAAATTCAAGGCGTTCGATTTAGAACAAGGGACTACATATAGCAAGAAATATCCTTATGAAAAGATTTTAACAATCATAAAGAATTCACTACAGCGGATAGGGGAGAATGAAAATTTAGTTCATGAGTATAATAGACAGAGCATCTTGCAAGGGTTTGGCGTGATAGGGAGGAAGAAGACCAAGAGCTTAAGATATAAGATTGAGGCCGAAAACCTTTATACTATCAATACAAAGGATATTAACAAGGATAGCCTTGGTGTAGGAACACTGAGGAGAGAACACAGCATATTCTTTGATGATTATTCTCTCAAGGAGGGAGATGAAGAGGAGAGAAAACTCTTAAAGGAGCTTTTGGAAGACGAAACCTTGCATGTATATTCACTGCAAAGGATAGAGAATGCCTTCAATTTCAAAACTCCCGTCAATGTAGTTTTTGCCTCTTATAAGCCCGAGAGGGATTTTATCAAAAGGCTAGTTAGTGAAGAGAACGCCAAATTTATAGATGCTTGGATAAAGTCTCTTGACATAGGCTTTTACAGCATCGAATATTCCTGGCGGAAGGGTGAACATCCCAAACAGGGAAGATTTAACCCTGACTTCTTCATCAAGTTAGGCAGCGACATTCTGGTCATAGAAATTAAGCAGGATGGAGACATTTCCGATGAAAATAAAGCCAAGTTAAAATATGCCAGAGGGCATTTCAAGCGAGTTAATAGCTTGCAATCAGAGCAGCAGTATTACTTCAAATTTGTATCTCCAGAAAGTTACGACTTATTCTTCCAAAGGCTAAGAGAGGGCAAATATCCCGATTTCACCTCAATGCTTGAGGCAGATTTAGAGCGGGAATAAAGCCATAAAGAGCGGACTGCCAGAGATTTTTCGGATTTAGCTAGCTAGAAAACTGCACAATTCGGCAGATTGTTGGCTTAGAGGCAAAATATGCTGCTGAGCGTTTTTATCGTATCCTGCCTCTTGCCAGTGAGGCAAATATGCCTCCAAAACAAAGGACAGCAAAAATCAGGAAGGTTATTTCCTCGCTTCTTAAGAAAAGTGGATAGTATTCAGGTGTAATCTGGACTCTACCCATGTACATGCCAACTATCAGCATAGCAATCCCCATACTAAGTGTCTGCCCAATCAGTCGCATCGTTCCAAGTGTGCCTGAAGCTACTCCGTAAGACCTCTTTTCAACAGAACTCATGACTGCATTGGTATTGGGAGATGAAAAGAGGGCAATGCCAAAACCAAGAAGGGCCAGGTTGGCGATGATAAAGGTCAAGGTTGTGTTGTGGCTCAAAAAAGTGAACAGAAAAAGCCCGATGGCTGTCACCGCCATGCCTGTTGAGGCTATGATTCTTGGCTCGATTTTGTCAGAAAGCCTCCCGGCAAGCGGCGAAAAAACAGCCATTACAACCGGTTGGCATACCAGAATCAAGCCTGCATCTTGAGGGTTGAGCCCCCTAATATACTGTAAGTGGAGGCTTAAGAAGAAGGCCACTGCAAATGTTGCACTATAGTTAATCAACGCTGCCAGATTGGAGAATGCGAATACAGTGTTATTTCTGAACAGATTTATATCCAGAACAGGACTTTTCGCCTTCGTTTCCCATTTGACGAATGCCAGAATCCCCAAGGCACCAGCTACAATCAGACATATACCCAATATTGCCGGCAGCGTAGAAAAACCATACATTATCGCTACGAGCATGAGGCTATAGATTAACGAGCCGCCAAAATCGAACTTCTCCCCTTTTGCCTCGGCCCACTCCCCCTTCAGTTTCCAGAAAATAAGGGCAATTAATATCAAGCCAAGAGGTACATTTGCCAGGAAAATGCTTGTCCAGCCAAAATGTTGCGTCAGTAATCCGCCTAAAAATGGTCCAAGAGAAAGTCCCGAATAAACTGAGGCGACATTTATCCCCAGGGCTTTACCCCTCTCCGCGATAGGAAATACTGAGGTTATAATAGCTACCGCAGTACCAAAGAGCATTGCACCTCCTATCCCTTGCACAACGCGGAAGGAAATAAGCATAGTGGCCGAGGTTGAAAGTGCCGAAAGAAGGGATGCAATGGAGTAGATGACTATGCCGTATGTAAAAATCCTCTTCCTTCCGTACATATCCGCTATCCTTCCAAAGGGGACGAGAAACACTGCCGCAGCTAGAAGGTATGAGGTAGCGACCTAGCTTAATAGAACTGCATTCATCCCAAATTCTTGCCCTATTGACGGAAGCGCAATGTTGACGGAAGAACCCATAAAGGGCGTAAGGAAGGAACCTAATGTGACGATTAGCAGGGCAGCTTTCTTATTTGGAGCGTTATTCACGCTAGTCCTATCTGTAACAGCTGATTTCAAACGCGCCCCTCTGGATTTCAATCACCTGGTAAGTAATAACTGATGGTTTGCTCAATGCACTTGACTTGTGGAATTGTATCATTTACCACTATTAAGTGGGAAAGATAAAAAAGGGAACCCGGGGTTGGCAAGATATCAAAGACCACGGCATTATAAATTTGTAAAATTCGCTGAGCTGCTATTTAATCCCTCGGAAAAAAAAGCAGCACCATATTCTCAAAGAGCGTGCTGCCAGAGATTTCTCGGATTTATCTAGCTAGAAAACTGCACAGTTTCCTCAGATAGTGTAGCAAGCTGCTGCTGCAATGCCGCACCAGTAACCCCGTGTCCAACCGATGACTCTTCTCCTCCAATATGGTATCATCTATAAACAAGCGCGGTTGTTCTCACGAAGGCTGTATGGATAGTGATACTGCACCGGAACTTCATACTATATGGAGCGAAGCAAAAGCCCACATCAAAAAGGGCGATTACGATAAAGCTATCCAAATATACAAGTATGTCCTGATTAGATACTCTGACGACAATATTGCCGTTGAGTACGCCAATGCTTATCTTGGCAACATTTACCTTACGCTAAGGCAGCTTAAACTGGCAGAGAATCACATCAAGAAGGCTATTAATTGTAAGCCAGACAAGCCTGATTATCACTACCTTCTTGGCTTCACCTATTCCATACAAAGCCAATGGGACAAGGCGATTGCTGAATTCGAAATAGCGATTCATAAGGAACCGAATAACAGTGAATATCTACGCGGACTAGGATGGGCTGTCTATCATACCGGCGATAAAGCGAAAGGATTAGCATATCTTCATAGAGCAATTGAGCTTGCGCCAACCAATGTGAACATCCTGACCGACCTGGCAGCCGCTTACCTATCTGACCTCCAATTTCATAAAGCACGCAAATATGCTAAGAAGGCGATACAGATTGACCCTGCTAGTAACATTGCGAGAGAGGTTCTAGATGAAATTAATCGTTTTCAAAGGTACTATAAGCGATTTGGTGAACTCTGATAAGGCATGCTCTTATCTAGTTGACTTTGCTGATGACTTCAATCCTGTTCGAGTAGCTACAACAGCGCCCCTTCAGGATTATCCTACCTGCCTGCCTACGATCTAACAGTTCATCGCTTTGGTTACCCTGCCAGCCATGAAGGGGTTAAATCCTCTTTTCAAAAGCCATGCTTTATTCTTCCAAGTGCTAAGGGAGGGCAAATATCAGGATTTTACCTCGACGCTTGAGGTGGATTTAGCGCGGGAATAAGGCCGTAATGAGCGCGCTGCCAGAGATTTCTCGGACTTAGCTAGCTAGAAAACTGCACAATTAGTCAGCTTGTTACTACAAAAGGAAGTGTCACACTGTAAAAAGTAACCTCTCGTACAGGAAGACCTGCAAGAGAGCGTTTACTATAGTCAATTGCAAAATTCCTTACAATTCTCTCTCCCCCGGCGGGAGGGGGATTTCACCCTCACCTTAATTCCTTCCCCTCCACGGAGTTTACCCTGAGTGAGATTCTTCGCTTCGCTCAGAATGACAAAAACGAAGGGTTCAGGGTCAGGACAAGCCTCACCTCCCATCGAGGGAGGAGGCTGTTTAATTTTGATTTTGCGTTCGTTTTTAGGCAGATTAGAGATGTTTCACCCCCAAATTTCTGTAGTTGCCTGATTCATCAGGCGCATTTGCCCAATAAATTGGGCAACTACATTTTTAAACACCCTCAGGGAGAGGAATTTTATACGAGATTATGCGGTTAACTATAATTGGCAATAAATGTCACTCTGACCCTGAGTCCTGACGTGAGGAAGGAACTGAAGGGGAAGAGTCTAAAAGAGATTCTTCGCTACGCTCAGAATGACAGAAAGCGAAGGGGCTCAGAATGACAAATAGGGTTGCTAAACAGTCTCTGATATACTGGATTGAGGAGTGGGATTTGGTTATTATACGCTATCCCGGGAATCTGATACTGGCGGATGAAGCTCAGGCTTTCCCCAGGAGCGGTGGAGGTATTCCTTGAGTCACCACAGCGATATTTGAGTGGGTAAAGAGAGGTCAGGCTGAAAAATGGATAACGTAACTGAAATTAAAGAATGGTATAAGGAAACGCTGGCGCAGAAGGTGATTGACGCCCTGGAGAAGAATAACATGACAGCCTTCTATGTCAAAACGGGGAAAGAAGCCAGGGAAAGGGTGCTCAGCATGATTCCTGTGGGAAGCAAAGTAGGTTATGGAGGCTCGCTATCTTTAGACCAGATTGGGGTTAAGGATGTGCTGCGTGCTGGAAATTACCATTTGATTGACCGTCATAAACCGCAGCTCACTCCAGAGGAAAAGTATGACCTGCGGAAAGAAAGCCTGTTAGCTGATGTTTTTCTGATGAGTAGCAATGCTGTCACTATGGACGGCGAACTGGTTAACATCGATGGCATCGGTAATCGGGTGGCGGCGTTAATTTTTGGTCCTTCTAAAGTAATCGTTGTCGCCGGAATAAATAAGATTGTTCCCGATACGGAAGCAGCGAGGCAGCGAATCAAGAATTATGTGGCGCCCATTCATGCGAGACGGCTGGGGCTTCCTCTCCCCTGCGCTGAGACGGGTAAATGCCTTGATTGCCGAAGCCCGCTGAGATTCTGTAATGCTGTCGTTACTATCGAGCACCAGTACCAGAAGGATAGAATAACGGTGCTCATCGTTGGAGAAGACTTAGGATTATAAAGGTACAGAATGCTCAGAAAAACTAAGGTAATCTGCACAATCGGCCCGGCGAGCAGGTCGAGCAGGATGATAGAAAGGCTGGTCCGGGCTGGCATGAACGTGGCCCGCATCAATGCCTCGTATGGTACCGAAAAAGAACATAGTGAGGTCATCAGAACTATCCGTGCCGTTTCGGCTAGACTGGATGTGCCGGTGGCTATTCTACTGGACCTGCCGGGCATAAAGCTGAGGACAGGTCCACTACGGGGAAAAGAGGTATATCTGAAGGAGGGCGACCACTTTTCTCTTACCGGTGAGAAGGTCTCAGGCGATGAACAGAAAATATCGGTAAGCTTCCCAGAAATTCTCAATGATATTAAGGTCGGTAACACCATCTTTCTACACGAGGGAGCTATCCAGGTAAAGGTGATATCCACCACGGATAGTGAAGTGAGATGTAAAATAGTTGTTGGTGGAGTGCTCACCTCGAATAGTGGCATAAATGTACCGGGAGTCAGGCTCAATGTACCTCCCATTACCAGCCAGGACCTGAAGCTCCTTGCCTTTGGATTGGAGCAAGGCGTGGATTTCGTCGCTATCTCCTTTGTTCGTTCCGCAGCCGATATACTCAGATTAAGGCAGTCCCTGTATGAAAAAGGAGCCAGTATTCCGCTTATCGCTAAAATTGAGAAACATGAAGCCGTGAATGACATTGACAGGATTATTGCTGAGGCGGACGGCATAATGGTAGCCCGTGGTGACCTCGGGGTGGAGATACCTTTGAAAAAAGTGCCGCTAGTACAGAAGGAGATCATACGTAAATGCAATCAGGTTGGTAAGCCTGTGATTGTAGCCACTCAGATGCTGGAATCGATGGTGGCTATGGTGCGACCTACTCGGGCTGAGGTGAGCGACGTCGCCAATGCTATCTTTGACGGCGTAGACGCAGTCATGCTGTCAGATGAAACAGCCGCCGGGGTATATCCTGTAGAAACTGCCAGGATGATGGCAAATATCGCTCTTGAGACTGAGAAAGCGCTGCCGTATGAACGTATGTTGCTGGAGAAAAGCGAGCAGGTTGTACCGCAAACGGACGACGCTATAAGCTATTCGGCATGTCATATAGCCCAGCACATTGGGGCAGCATGTATCGTAGCTTACACAAGTTCGGGAAGCACGGCACTGCGGGTATCTAAATATCGCCCCAAAGCGCCCATCCTGGCCATTACCCACAATCCTGATGTAGCGAGGAAGCTTGCCCTTAGCTGGGGTATAGAGCCCTATGTTGTCGACAGGCCTGGGAATGCAGATGCTGTGTTTCAAAGAGCGGCACAATTAGCGCGAGAAACCGGGATTGCCAGAAAGGGTGAGCTTGTGGTCATCACCGCTGGCATTCCAGCGGGAATACCGGGGAGCACCAACCTTGTCAAGGTTCAGCGGGTTGAGTAAAGGGTTAAATCCCTTTTTCAACAGCTATAATTTATTCTTCCAACTGCAAAGAGGGCGAATATCAGGATTTCACCTCAGCGCTTGAATCGGATTTAGAGCGGGAATAAAGCCTGAACATTTCAAGCAGATGTGATGTTACCCAAAATGGACTATTGTCTAATCCCCCTGGGTAACTGCCCACTCTACCTTTATTTGCTCGGGCTTTACACCTTTAATTGATACATTATTACTTTCTATTTCGATGGTCGCCCCTGATGGGACCAACGTTATAATAGTTCCATTAGTACTTGTATTGACTAAAACCCTTCGGGCGGAAACTTCTAATGACAAGTTAATTTTATCAGAAGGAAGGCCAGCAACTGGCTTCCCGTCCATAGTCACCGTACCCAGACTCAGCCCTTCTAAAGTTACATCAGCACCCCCTACGCCCCCACATCCAACAATAGAAATTAGCCCGATAACCAGCGATGCAAAGAGGATAACTCTAATGGCCCTTTTCATGTTCTGCCTCCATTCTCGAATTTTAGAGATACTTTTAATCCGAATTATACTATAGCATATTCATCAGTGAGCCGATTACTGCATAAATCCAATGTATGCTAGATAACAATTCGTCAGCTTGTTACTACAAAAGGAAGTGTCACACTGTAAAAAGTAACCTTTCGTACAGGAGGACCTGCAAGAGAGTGTTTACTAATTGGCAATAAATGTCACTCTGACCCTGTACTCTTCGTTTTTGTCATTCTGAAGGAGCACTTCAGCTTCGCTCAGTGTAAACTCCGCGACTGAAGAACCTCACTCAGGATATACTCCGTGAAGGGGAAGAGTCTAAAAGAGATTCTTCGCTACGCTCAGAATGACAGAAGACGAAGGGGCTCAGAATGACAAATAGGGTTTCGAAACAGTCTCCCTGCACTTGTTTTGCAAAAAAATTTCCTTTAATGTATAATATATAAACTTAATTATAGGCGAGGTTATTGCAAGCTTTTTTAGATCATTTCAGACTACTTGAGCATTGGGTGACCGAACTCTAATTAAAATTTAGGAGAAAGGAGGTCATTCAATGAGTTTTCAGGACAAGTCAATCCAGTGCTCCGATTGTGGAGCTACCTTCACTTTCAGCGCTGAGGAGCAAGAGCTTTTCCAATCCAGGGGCTATACTAATGAGCCCAAACGCTGCCCCTCATGCCGCCAGGCAAGAAAGGCAGAGCGATCTGGAAATGGCGACTACGGCTACAGGCCCCAGCGGCAAATGTTTCCCGCAGTATGCGCCCAGTGTGGCAAAGAGACCGAAGTACCATTCGAGCCCCGTGAAGGTAGACCAGTATACTGTAGCGATTGCTACCGTAAAGTCAGACCAAGTAGGTAATACTAAGATTGTTTAGCAACCCATCCCCCTGACCCCCTTCCCTTAGCAAGGGAAGGGGAAGTGTAGGTAAGAGAGGGGTTTCACCCCTCTCTATAAATCTCTTCCCCCTCTCCTTCGAAGGAGAGGGGGATATAGGGGGTGGGGTTAGTAAATACTCTCTAATACGAGGATTTAACCTCAGGGCATACATGGGCTGAGGATAGTTGGCCGTGTATGTCTCTAGAATGGATGGGGGCGTTATGTCGTTAGAAGTTTCGATACGTGAAGGTGAATCACAAGATTCTCTGTTGCGTCGCTTTCAAAGGATGGTGCAGACGAGCGGAATTTTGCGCGAGGCAAAGGCCCATCGTCATTTTCTATCCAAGGGAGAGACAGCACGTTTGAAATCGCAAAAGAACGCCAGACGAAGGCGTGGTTACGACTAAACCAGAAAGTAACCAATAAGCTAATGTTTCTGGTCGAACTCAGCATAGGTACTTGATATGAGACAGTCAGCGCTGGGTTACGAAATTAAGCAAAAGGAGCATTAGTATGAAAATCTATCCGGGTAACTTATCCTCTGAGGTAACTGAGGAAGAATTCCGGCAAGAATTTGAGGCTTTTGGAGAAGTGTGACGTCTGTCGACATTCTCGCTCTGATAACAGAGGCAGTGGGCCGTATGGTGGCAGGAGAGGTGGTGAGTTCGGTGATGTAGTTCAGATAGCTGGGTGACACTTTAACGTATACTAGAGTTATCTTTCACTTTAAGTTTGGAACAGGCTCTGGCAGTTCTTTGTGTCATTGCGAGGAGCGGCAGCGACGAAACAATCCCCAAGTTAAATCCTAAACTCAAAGCTCTAAATTCTAATTAGCAGCTATCAGCTTTCAGCCTTCAGCTATCAGCTAATCGCTGACTGCTGATTGCTTTTTGGGATATTGTTTAGTATTTCGGATTTAGGATTTAGAATTTTGTCACGGGATTGATTACTATATTGATGTCAATGCCTTGCCATGGCAAAATGGCGGTTCACCTCCCAATCAGGGTCATAAGGTATACCATTCTTCAGAATAGCATAGAGAACTGATAGAAG
>Ga0210024_1001255_pt1 | contig 23134 bp, 31 predicted proteins | sample CryGeymeta201525_FD_183988 | JGI IMG/M metagenome (GOLD analysis project Ga0210024, IMG submission 183988) | Groundwater microbial communities from Crystal Geyser aquifers in Utah, USA - Crystal Geyser metaG 2015-25 (SPAdes) (version 2) | ecosystem: Environmental > Aquatic > Deep subsurface >...
TTAATCTCTTTTCCTTAGCCAATATTTTATTGCCAACCTTTACTGGTAGTTTTATGTCAATCCCCAGATTTGCCCTTCTGTCATTGTCTTTTTTTGTCTTTTTGGGCCGGATAAAAAATCGTCTCACAACTCTGAGTTTGTTAGTTCTATTTTTGATCTTCCACATCGTTCTCTTAGGGTTTTTTATCCAGGGATATTTCGTCAGCTAAAATCGTGTTATAATATTAACTTGATATCTGCACCTTTACAATTTATTGTCTTTGATTTTTCTTCCCTTGTAGCTCAATGGTAGAGCATTCGCCTGTTAAGCGAAGGGTTGCGCGTTCGAGTCGCGCCGGGGGAGCAAATGATATTTAGAGCTTCATAACAATCTACCTTTATAAAGTACAGACTCAAAGTTTATAATGTTATCATTATTATAGGGTAAGTCCTGAAAACAGCCACTAAAAATGTTAGGATTAGACTGTTATGAGAAGATATTCCTGCCCCCGATGCTTGAAAAAGGATTTTTACACAATTAGAAGGGCTAAAGAACGGTGTAAAAGTTGCGGTTACGAATGGAAGGTTGCTGCTAAAATCGGCGGCCTGAGATTAAGTAAAAATACTTGGAAGAAGATCCTGTTTTGGTTTGTTTTAGGCCACAGTTTAAGGACCATTGTCAAACAAACTAAAGTTAGCCATTACTCGGTGGAAAAAGCTGTGGCCGTTACCCGTAAAGCCATGGTTAAAGATATCCCCGGCGTCTTCTCCGGCACGGTGGAGGTGGATGAAACCTACCTAGGCGGCCAGAAGAAGAATAAAACCAAGAAGCAACTATTAAAAGAAAGGCTTGAAGACAAGGAGTCAAAACGAGGCTTAGGCACCACCAAACAACCGGTTTTCGGCATCCTCACCAGGCAGGGAAAGGTGTTTGCCCGACTGGTTGATGCCACCGAAGCGATTGATCTTTTGCCGATCATTAGCAAAAGGGTTAAGCCCGGCTCACGGGTGTGTTCGAACACCTGGAGGGCTTACACCGGTTTGGCAGCCAAAGGTTATGTCCACCGGACCGTGAAGCACCAAAAGAAAGAGTATGTGTTAGGGAAAAACCACATTAACGGCCTAGAAGGTTTTTGGGGATACTTAAAAAGGCAATTGGCAGCCAAAGGTGGGGTCAAAAGAAAATACCTACATCTATTCCTCGGCGAGTATGTTTGGTGGTATAATTACCGTAGCTTAAGTACTGAAAAACGAGTCAGTCGTTTGTTAAACAAAATTATTAATTTTAGTGGCTGAAATCAGGACTTACCCTATTATATTAGTAATAATTTTACGCCCTTAGCTACTAATCTTGGATCTAGTAGCAAACTTAAAGAAAGTCTAGTAAAAAAAACAACAAAGGGCATAAAGACTTTAATTAGTTTTATATTTGGATGCTTTTTATTTCTAATGGGCATTTTTTTAATAATAACTTCTATTTATGGGATAAAAGATGTTTTTCTTTATTCGTTTCAATCTATACGTGAGATTCAGCATTTTAATACGACCAATGGTTGGTTTAACCTTTTTGGTAATTTTGATATCTATAAACGTTATTTTACTGGCTTTTCAGGAATTATTGCAGGAAATTTATTTTTATTCTCGAGTGTAAATTACATTCTTCATAAAAAAAGTGGTCTTAAATTCTTATTACTTGGTTTATCTGTTTTTTTGTTGAATTTTATTTTAGCAGTAATATTTTATGTAATCTTGAAATTTAAATAACATTTTTTAATCTGCAAAATAGGTTTAAATACTTTTTATGTACAAGCTAAACATATGTGAAACTAGTTCTAACTTCCTCCACTACGGGGAGCCAATCTTTCTTAATATAACCTCTTGACAAATCGTCTCAAAATGATACGATTTTGCTCAAAAATGAGATGATTCTATCATGGAAAAATAGAATTCCTTATAAACACTTGCATAGATTTACATAGATATGGTAATTTATGCATAGATTTATATATACAACTATGAATTAACTATTATTAATAAGGCAAGAAGAATTATTATGAATTTTTAACTCCTCTGAGAAATAATTTCAAAGAAAAAGTGGAATTAATTAACATTAATAATCCATCTGTAAAAGCAACTCTCTCAATATTAGATTAATTTTAATGAAATGCTACCAGTTTTTTGACTTTAATCAGTAAATATGGTTTAATAGTTAACTACAGTTAACTTATGTTAATATGCATAATCAAAGTCAGGAAGATTATTTGAGGGCAATTTTTTCGCTTGTCGAAAAAAAAGGTAGTAATGATGTGAAATCTATTGAAGTAGCTACTTACCTTAATGTCAGTAAACCGGCAGTATCAAAAATGATTAAAAAGCTTTATCAAAAAAAATTTATCGAGACTCGTCCATATTCCAATATAAGTCTGACCAAAAAAGGCTTAAAGAAAACAAAAATATTGGTTTATAAACACAGAATAATAGAGGTTTTTTTAGTAAAAACACTGGGGATTAATAAAGGAAGAGTTCACGAAGAAGCCCATAGGTTGGAACATGCTTTTTCAGACAACGCCGTGTATAAATTGGCGAAATTTTTAGGCAATCCAAGACTTTGTCCTGATAACCAAAAAATTCCCAATATTACTATTTCATAGTATGAAGAATTTAACAGAGTTTAATAAAAGCGATAATATAAAAATTTGTTATGTTAGCTGTGGACAGAATTTTAGGCGAAGATTATCAGAGTTAGGGTTATTTGATGGAGCTGAGATTGAAATTATAAAAAACGATAGATGGGGACCAATAATAGTTAAGATCTTTGAATCAAAAATAGCTCTTGGGCGAGGAGAAGCATTAAAAGTATATGGAAACAAAATCTAGATTATTAATAGGTTTGACTGGTAATCCTAATGTTGGCAAATCAACCTTATTCAATACACTAACAGGAGCCAGACAACATGTAGGTAATTGGCCTGGTAAAACTGTCGAAAAAAAAGAAGGCGAGCTCAATTTTAAAGGAAAAAAAATAAAAGTGGTGGACTTGCCAGGAGCATATAGTTTGACTGCCTATACAGAAGAAGAAACAATAACATCAGATTTTATTCTTAAAAAACATCCAGATGTAATAATACAGGTTGTTGACGCCCAGAACTTAGCCAGAAATCTATATATGACAGTTCAACTTATTGAGTTGGGCGCACCACTTATTATTGCCCTAAATATGGTTGGGAAACCTCAAATGAAAACGTCATTAATTAACGCAAAAATTCTTTCGCAGTTTTTGAATGTTCCTGTTATTGTGGTTGATGCAAGGGAAAAAGATTCCACGAACAATCTTTTAAATGTATCTTTAGCAAAGATAAGAAAAGTAAATGGCAGCACGTTAAAATTAACATATGGAACAGAAGTCGATGAAGAGTTAAATCAAATAAAAAGATTCATTGGTTCAAAGGAGAGTCTGGATAAAAAAAAATTAAACTGGTTAAGTTTAAAGTTGCTTGAAGGGGATTATAGAACAGAGCAGATAATCACAAAAAAACCATATTATTTTGAATTAAAACAGCTCGTTGACAAAGCGAAACGTCACCTTGAAAAGATATATAACCAGGACATGAATACAATAATGGCCAATATTCGCTATGGATTTATTAAGGGTTTACAAAAAGAGCTTGTTATAGAAAATTTACATAAAAAGACAGTAGATATCACAGAAAAAATAGACAATCTCGTTATGAATCGTTTTTTAGGAATCCCTTTGTTTTTAGTCATCATATTATCAATTTTTCAAGCAACCTTTAAATTATCCAAACCAATGATGGGATGGATAGAGAATTTTTTTGGATCGTTAGGTCAATATTTGACGAATTTATTAACAAGTGTAGGAATATCTAAATGGACGATTTCTTTGATAGTAGATGGAATAATTGGAGGAGTGGGAGGAGTGCTTGTTTTTGTTCCGATTATTGCGATACTATTTTTGTTCATTGTTCTCCTTGAAGACTCGGGGTATATGGCTCGAGTGGCCTATATTATGGACAGGTTTATGCATAAAATCGGTCTACATGGTAAAGCCTTTATATCATTAATATTAGGCTTTGGTTGTAATGTGCCGGGAATTATGGCAACAAGAACTCTTGAAACCAGAAAAGACAGACTGTTGACGATTCTTATTAGTCCATTTATGTCTTGTGGAGCACGTTTGCCGGTATATGTATTATTTGCCGGCGCTTTTTTTTCTGCTTATCAAGGCTGGATTATCTTTTCTTTATATGTTCTTGGTATTGTCGTAGCTATCGTGTTAGGTTTCATCTTCAAAAAATTTTTAATCAAAGAGCTCTCCTCGCCTTTTGTTATTGAGTTACCACCATATCACATACCTTCATTAAATGGAGTTTTGATTCATATTTGGGAAAGGGTGTGGCTTTTTATTTCAAGAGCAGGAACATTAATCTTGGCATTTTCAATAATCGTTTGGGCTTTGGCCAGTTTTCCTTTGGGAGTCGAGTATGGTTCTAAAGCAAGCCTAGCTGGGTTAATCGGTCAGAAAGTTTCTTATGTATTTAAACCTTTAGGGTTTGGCAATTGGCGATCATCAGTCGCTCTTATGTTTGGTTTTTTTGCCAAAGAAGTGATTATAGGAACTTTTGGGACTCTTTATGGAGTAACTGATGTAAATACGACTGATTATGCATTGATCACTGCTTTACAAAAAGATTTTACACCGCTTTCTGCATATTCATTTATGGTTTTTGTTTTACTTTATGTCCCATGCATGGCGGTATTGGCGGTTGTAAAAAGAGAAACAAATTCTTGGAAGTGGCCGTTATTCATGATTTTTTATACTTCAATAGTGGCGTGGACTGCTGCTTTTATTATTTATCAAGGCGGAAGATTAATAGGTTTTAGTTAAAAAATAAATATGTCGATTGGAGAAATTATCTTAATAGGAATTATTGTCTCAGGAGCTTTACTATATATATTTGTTTACTTGATTAAAAAAATTAGAATTTTAAAAAGTAGTGATCCATGTTTTGGTTGTCCATATTCTTCTATCTGTAGAAAGAAGAAATAAACTTAACTTGACAAGACTACACAGTTAATATTATAATGAATACGTATTCATTATTATTAGTTTAATAAATGATTTTTCCCGCCGCATCTTACTTTTCGCCTTAGTAGATTTCTACTGCGGCTCAAAGAGCAATTGCTGGCGGGCTTAAGAAACTGTAGTTACTCATTAAAATTCGTAAACAGTTTCTAAAGGGGGTGAAAAAATATGCCAGCATTTGATGGAACAGGACCACAAGGAGCAGGACCAATGACAGGACGTGGAATGGGACGTTGTGGAAAAGGTATGGGTCGAGGATTTGGATTTGGTTTTGGTCGAGGAGGACGCAGAGGACTGGGTAGGTTTTTTGGTGGAGGCCAAGCTTGGTCTAAAACAGATTTGGAAGATTATAAAAAAGCACTTAAAGAAGAGATGGAAGATGTAGATAAAGAGTTAACCGATGACAAGCAGAAGTAAAAAGAGTCCCTGCTTAGTCAAGGACAAAACGATTTAGACTAGGCAGGGACTTTACCAATTATTTTACCACGTCAAATATGACGTTTGTTAAAAAAATATGAAAATTGCAATTAGTTCTGCTGGAAAAAATCTAGAAAGTAAAGTAACCGAAGTCTTTGGTCGATGCCCTTATTTTCTTGTTGTGGAAATTGATAATAAAAAAATAAAGGGAATTGAGGTTGTAGAAAATACTAGCATAGATCAGAGTGTTGGGGCAGGAATATCCGCTGCCAAAATAATAGCTGAAAAGGGTGCCGATGTAGTTATAACAGGAGAAGTTGGACCAAAAGCCTTAGATGTTTTAAAACAGTTCAATATTCAGGTTTATAATGGTTTTGGGTCAATAAAGGAAGTTATACAAAAATTTATAGATGGAGGACTTAAACAACCGAAATAAACATATGATAAAAATAGTTATTCCTACCGATAATAACAAGGGGTTAGAAGGAAATGTTGCCTTGCATTTTGGCAGATGCAATACATATACGTTTCTTGATGAAAAAGGGAAAGTTCTTGAAATAATAAAAAATACCAGTGAGCATATAGGTGGCATTGGTCTTCCGCCGGAACTTATGAAAAAACATCATGCCAATATTCTGCTGTGTCAAGAGCTTGGACCTCGGGCTCTTGATTTATGCGTCAACTTGGAATAGAAGTATATGTTTGTCAGGCTAAAACAGTCAGAGAAATTTTTAATATGTGGAAAAACCATAAAGTCAAGAAGGCGGATTTATCAAATATTTGTCAGGAGCATCAATTATGAAAATTGCAATAACTGGTGGTAAAGGTGGTACAGGCAAATCAATAGTAGCTACTTCTTTGGCGGTTGAGTTTGCTGAAAAAAATACAACCATGCTGATAGATGCCGATGTTGAATGTCCTAACGACCATTTAATGCTTTCTGTAAAAATAAAAAAATATATTAAGGTTTATCAGCCAATACCGAAATGGGATTTTCATAAATGTCTAAAATGCGGAAGATGTGCCTCTGTTTGTAAACAAAATGCCATAGTTTTTGTAGAAGAAAAATACCCCGCTTTTGTAAAAGATGTTTGTATTGGTTGCAAGGCTTGTGTGATAGCTTGTCCATATGGGGCCATTTCTGAAACTAAAAAAGAAATTGGAACAATTTATACTGGTAAAAATTATGGCGTTGATTTAATAACAGGTGAACTTAAGTTGGGAGAACTGGCATCAGGTGAGGTAGTAGCTGAAGTTAGGAAACGCGCTGAAGAAATTAATAAAAAAATCAAGGCAAAGACAATTCTGATAGATTCTGCCGCTGGAATTGGTTGTCTAGTAATTGCTTCACTGGTTGGGACCGATTACATTGTCGCTGTGACAGAACCAACCCCTTCCGCTCTACATGACTTAAAAAGAGTATTATATCTGGCAGATCATTTTAAAATTAAACATGGAATTGTCATTAATAAGTTTGACCTGGAAAAAAGTTTTTGTTTAAAAATTGAAAAATTTGCCAAAAAAAGCAAGATCCCAATTCTTGGTAAAATTCCTTATAGCAAAGATTTTGTTGACTCTATGATAAAAATGATACCAGTTGTGGTTATAAATCCAATTTACAAAGAAATATTTAAAAAAATAATCAGTAGAGTTAACGAACAAAGATTATAAATTACAATTATCCAAAAATATGCCAAGACCAAGAATCCCTCGATGTTTGCGATTTAATCCGAATGTTTATTATTTTAAGCCCCAAGGAATTCCCTTGAGAGAACTTGAAGAAGTTGTTCTGTTGCCTGATGAATTGGAAGCACTAAAGTTACACGAAGTTGATGGATTAGAACAAACTGAAGCTGCAGAAAAAATGAAAATCTCACAACCGACATTTGCAAGAATATTAAGCAGCGTTATAAAGAAAGTGGCCCAAGCAATTATAAAAGGAAAGGCAATTAAAATAGAAGAAAAATGAGAAAAGATAAAAAAATTCTTCCACCAATATATTTTTTTATTTGTTTAATAGCGACAGTTATGTTGTATATTTTCTTTCCTATAACGAAGATTGTTTATTACCCTTTAAACTTATTAGGAATAGTATTTGTTATTTTTGGCATAGTGATAAATATCTGGGCAGACAATGCGTTTAAGACGAACAAAACAACTGTTAAACCCTTTGAAAAACCATCGGTTCTAATTACTAGTAAGTCATTTAGTTTCAGTCGTCATCCGATGTATTTGGGTTTTGTTTCAGTTCTTCTTGGTCTATCTATTTTATTAGGAACACTATCTCCTTTTTTAACACCAGTTTTAATGTTTATTATTCTGGAAACAAAATTTATTCCCCACGAGGAAGAAACCCTTGAAGAAATATTTGGTCAAAAATATAAAGATTATAAAAATAAAATTAGAAGATGGTTATGAAAATAAAAATTAAACAATTAGTCTTTCCTGTTTTTTTTATTATTTTTATGTTATTTTTTCAGAGGAGTGTTTTTTCTGCCCAATTTATTCAGATAGACTTTTTCTATAGTACCACCTGTCCTCATTGCGCTAAAGCAAAGGAGTTTCTAACTAATCTAAAAAAAGAGCAACCCCAACTAATCTTGAATCAATACGAAATCTCTCAAAACAACAATCGCCTGATTAAATTTTACAAAAATTATAAAGTAGATCCTCAATCGCAAGGCCTTATACCTGTTATCTTTATTGATAAACAATATTTCATTGGTTTTAGTGAAGAAATTTCCAATCAGATCAAAAAATGCATTATTGATGCAATTGAAAAACCAAATTCTGCCACTCAAAACGACCGTACTTCAAGCGATACATTAACCTTGCCTTTTATTGGAAAAGTTGAACCTAATAAGGTTGCTTTACCTGTTATCGCTATCATCTTAGGGATTATGGATGGATTTAATGTTTGTTCTTTAGGGGCACTACTGATTATTCTAGCTTTGGTTTTATCCTTGAAGTCAAGACTCAAGACTCTTATTTTTGGAGGAAGTTTTATACTGACAACCGCCCTTATTTATGGTCTTTTGATATTTTTCTGGTATCAACTATTCAATATCATTTCTCCCTATCTTCGGCAGATGGAAATTGTAATAGGTATTTTAACTGTTTTAGGCGGAACCTATTTTCTAAAAGAGTTTATAAGGTTTAGAAAACAAGGACCAACCTGTGAAATCGGGACAGCCCAAAAAATAGAAGGAAGCTTTTCAAAAAAATTTCAATCGCTTATTGATAACAAAGCAAAAACTTTGACAATTTTTACTTCCATTTTGTTATTTGCTGTGGTGATTACAGTTGTTGAGTTTCCATGTTCAGCCGCTGTGCCAGTTGCCTTTGCTGGTATATTAACCAAAGCTCAACTTTCAAGCTGGCTTTATCTTTCCTATATTATTTTGTATGTGATTTTTTATATGTTTGATGAGTTGTTGGTTTTTTTTGTTGCCTTTTTCACTATGAAACTGTGGTTAGCCTCTCCAAAATTTATTACCTGGATTACATTGGTAGAAAGTATAATTATGTTTTTATTAGGAGCTTATTATTTATTTTGATTATTTTAAGAAGGTGATAAATTATGACATATAACTTAACCCAAGATGCGGAAAAACAAAATGGAAAAGCAAAAAACTTAGCTCGTGCGAGACAGTCTCTTATTGAAGAACTTGATGCAATCAATGTTTATGAAGAACGAACCCAAGCGACCAAAGACGAAAAACTAAAAAAGACTTTGGCTCACAATCGTGATGAGGAAAAAGAACATGCAGCTATGCTTATTGAATATTTAAAAGAGAACGATTCAACTTTTAATAAAATGTTTGATGAGCACGATTAAATTGAAAACTCTAGAAAATATATGAAAAAAGTATTTTTTACTATTTCGTTGTTATTGGTTTTGATTTCCTTTAGTATCCCAGTTTTTGCTCAAGGAGAGGTAGTTATAACCCCACCCAAAGAAGAAACACTTGAGGCAATAGTAACGAAAGTAATCGAAGAAAAGCAGATCGAAGTGATGCAAAAAAAGCAGTTGTTTCAAAAGCTTGAACTGGAAGTTACTAAGGGTACGCTTATTGATAAAAAAATCATTGTTGAAAATGGCAATATGTCTCTTGCCAACCAACAAAAATACCAAATAGACGATAAAGTAATGGTTTCAATGAGCAAAGGCATGGATGGAAAAATAAACTATTACATCTCCGACTACATGAGGCGAGACTCTTTGATTGTCCTATTTTTTATATTTATTGCGGTAACTATTCTCATTGCCAAATGGAGAGGGTTAATGTCGCTTGTTGGTATGGGAATTTCATTTCTTGTTATTTTCTCCTTTATTCTTCCTAAAATATCATCGGGCTCCAATCCTGTAGAGATTGCCATTTTAGGGTCGCTTATCATTATTCCTGTTTCTTTTTTCCTTTCCCATGGATTCAATAAAAAGACATTTGTGGCAATTGCGGGGACTTTAGTTGCTTTGATAATAACAGGAATACTTTCAAATATCTTTGTTGAGGCAGCACATTTAACAGGTTTTGCCTCGGAGGAGGCAGGATTTCTCCAAGTTGTCAAACAAGGGGCAATTAATATGAAAGGATTACTTTTGGCAGGAATTATTATTGGAGTTTTGGGAGTGTTGGACGATATTACCATTTCCCAGTCAACAATCGTTTTTCAGTTAAAAGAAGCAAACAATAGACTGGATATTGACGAATTATTCAAAAGAGCCATGAATGTCGGACAAGACCATATTTCTTCAATGGTTAATACGTTAATCTTGGTTTACACTGGTGCAGCTTTACCTCTTCTGCTTCTTTTTATAAACAATCCGCACCCATTTACCGAGATTGTCAATACGGAGATTATCGCTGATGAAATCGTAAGGACATTAGTCGGCAGTATTGGTCTTGTTTTATCAGTACCTATTACAACATTTATTGCGACACTGGTGGCGAATAGGAAGAAATAGGTTTATTTACCCTTACAGATCTTACACTTTCCAAAAAACTCAACTTTATGTTCTTCGATCTTGAAATCGTAAATCTTATTAACTGTTTCTGAAATCTTGTCAATTTCTTTATGAAGCGGATTACTTTCTATATCGTTGATCCTACCGCATTTGGTACAGACGAGATGATGATGGTGAGGTAAAGAAGATAATTCATATCGATATTTTCCTTCATTAAACTCTACTTTACTAATCAGTTCTTTTTTAACTAATAGATTAATGTTTCGAAAAACAGTAACCCTGTCGATTTTTATCTTCATAGATTTCAGTCTTTCGATTATTTCACTAACATCAATTGGTTTTTTTACTCTTTTTAAAATATCCAAGATGGCTGTTCTTGCCAAGGTTTTTTTTATCTCGTTTTCTTTGAATGTGGTTGTTGTGTTCATAGATTGATATTATACCTCTTGACAGGTAGTCAACCAAAGTATATTATACTACTTATTGCAACTAAGTTGCATCTTTACACATTGCACAGCTTAAATGGATAAACTTATATATATTATTGCCTCTACCTTTCTGATCAGCCTTGCTTCTTTAATAGGTGTTTTTACTATTTCCATCAAAGAAAAAATATTATCAAAATTCCTCCTACTGTTTATCTCACTCTCAGCCGGTGCCTTAATGGGTGGAGCTTTCCTTCATCTTTTGCCTGAAGCGTCTGAAAAACTTAATAATAAAAACCTGTATCCAATCGTTTTATTTTCCTTTGTCCTATTTTTTTTAATAGAAAAACTACTTCATTGGCGGCATTGTCATAAAAAAAACTGCGATGTCCATACGTTTGGATATATAAATCTTTTCGGTGATGCGGTCCATAACTTTATTGATGGATTGGTGATTGCAGCGACTTTTTTGATTGATATAAAACTAGGGATCATAACAAGTTTTGCTATCGCTCTACACGAAATACCACAAGAAGTTGGAGATTTTGGTGTTCTTCTATATTCGGGATTTAGTCGACAAAAAGCACTCTTTGCTAATTTTTTAGTAGCATTGACTGCAGTATTTGGCGGTATCTTTGGATATTTCCTTTCTTTTCAAATAGAAAATATCATCTCATACTTACTTCCTTTTACCGCAGGAGGATTTATCTATATTTCTGCTTCAGATTTAATGCCTGAGATTAGAAAAGAAACCAGCCTTAAAAAATCTATGCTTTCCTTTAGTATTTTTCTTTTGGGTATTGCCATTATGTACTTGGTCAAGTTTATCGGACATGAATAAGAATATTTTTTAGTAAAATAAAAGCTATTATTTTTTTTATTAAATTATGAAAATAACTATTTTAGTTGACAACAACACAATTCCTGATGCACTTTTCTATGGTGAGTCTGGATTATGTTTATGGATTGAGGTTGATGGAAAGAATATACTTTTTGATACTGGTTACTCGAACCTTTATTTAGAAAATGCTAAAAAACTTGGGATCGATTTATCTAAGACAGATTTTATTATATTAAGTCATGGTCATAACGATCATACAGTTGGACTTAAATATTTTCCCTATCCTTCTAAGAAAATTACATTAATAACTCATCCTTATACTCTTTATAAAAAGTTTTATGACAAAGAATATATTGGTTCACCAGTTTTAAAAGATAAAGCAGATAAACTTTTCACTTACATTCGAACCAATAAACCATATTTCATAACTCCTAATGTTGTTTTTTTAGGAGAGATTAAAAGACAATTGGATTTTGAACAAAATCCAACGATAGGTTTAACTGAAATAGATGGAAAAAAACAACCTGATAAATTAGTAGACGATACAGGCATCGCAGTAAAAACTAAAAAAGGGGTATTTGTTATTACTGGTTGCTCTCATTCTGGGGTCTGCAATATTATTAACCAAGCTAAAGAAATATTCAAAACAAAAAAAGTTTATTCTGTTATTGGAGGTTTTCATTTGATGAAAACAGATAACAATAGACTCAATAAAACCGCTGGTTTTTTAAAACAAGAAGTAAAAAGTGTTTATTACCCTTGTCATTGTACTGATTTTAACGCTAAACATGCGATTGCTAAACAAACAAAAGTAGAGGAAGTTTTTGTTAGTAAAATCATTTCAGTCTAAACTCAACAAGAGAGATGGTTTTACCTTCTCAATCTCTTCTCCTATTTGTTGCACGAATCTAATCTCTTCAATGAAGTATTTGACAAACATGATGTAGTTCTGTATTATATATGAATATGAGTTCATATAGTTGTTGTTCAAAATCAAGTAAGGAATCAAAAAGGATTACATCTTTATCAACCCTTCTTAAACTAGTGACAGAAGAGTCTCGTTTAAAACTTCTTTGTATCTTGAAAGAAAAAGAGCATTGTGTCTGTGAATTGATGGAACATGTTGATATGTCTCAAAGTCTGATTTCTCACCACTTAAAAGATTTAAAAGAAGCGGGAATTGTTGAAAGCCATAAAAAAGGTCTCTATGTTTATTACTCTCTTACCAAACAAGGGAAACATATTATCAATTTATTATTCAAAATATGAAAATCCAAGTATTGGGATCTGGTTGCCCGACTTGTAAGAAGTTATATGAAATTACCCAAAAGGCAGTTTCTGAGATGGGAATGAAAGAAAAGGTTGAATATATTACCGATATTTCCAAAATTGTTGAGATGGGAGTGATGCAGTCGCCAGTGCTGGCTGTTGATGGCAAGCCTGTAATGACTGGAAATACTTCTGATATTAAAAAGATAAAAAGTTTGATTAAAGGTAATTAAAGATTATGGATATATTCAAACAAATTCAACTATTTGCCGATCTTATTGTCTATCAATGGTTGCATATCGTTCCTCATTCTTACTTGGGAGATACAATAGATTTTTTTATCTATGATGTTATTAAGATTGGATTATTATTGGTTATTATCAACTATGTCATGGCAATAACCCGCTACTTTTTTCCCATGGAAAAGGTGAGGGATATGTTGTTAAAAAGACGTTGGTTTGGATTAGACTATGTTCTTGCGGCTTTATTAGGTATTATCACTCCTTTTTGTTCTTGCTCATCGATTCCTCTTTTTATTGGTTTTGTTGGAGCGGGAATTCCTTTAGGGATTACGTTTGCTTTTCTGATTAGCTCGCCATTAGTCAATGAGTCTTCTTTATATTTATTTCCTGCCATGTTTGGGCTGAAAGTAACCCTACTTTACAACTTGGTTGGAATCACTATCGCCATACTTGGCGGAATACTTATTCAAAAACTTCATGTAGAAAGATATGTTAAACCAGAGCTATTAAAGTTTAAATCACGCAAACAGGTTGAAGAGGAACATGGAGGATTATCTTTACCTTTTAAACAACTTATTGTCTATTTCTGGAAAGATGGAATGAATATCACAAAAGCTGTTTTTCCTTATGTTATTTTGGGAGTTGGCATCGGTGCTCTCATTCATGGGTTTGTCCCAGCCAGTATAGTTGAGAAATATTTATCAATCAAAGCCTGGTGGACTATTCCTTTAGCCACCATTCTTGGTGCACCGCTTTATGCTAACTCAGTCAGCGTTATTCCTGTTATGGAGGCGATGGTCGGCAAAGGTGTGCCTTTGGGAACTGCCTTATCTTTTATGACCGCCATTGTTACTGTTTCTATTCCTGAGGCGACGATCTTGAAAAAAGTGATGAAGTGGCAGCTTTTAGCTTTATTTTTTGGCATTACCATTATCGGGATTATGATAATAGGTTATATATTTAACTTTATATTTTAAGAAGCTGTTAATAAACAAGGCTTCACTTTCTCAATCTCTTCCCTTATCTGCTGCACTAACCTAAAATCCTCGAACACCTTGATAATACGCGATAAATACTTGGTTATATTTAAAGCTACGCTTCTCGAACACAAGTCTGTCTAATATAACTTCTTACCCTCAATTTACCATTGACAGACGAATTTTCGTGTAATACAATTACATTACAAATTATTACTTTGTAACACACCTATGAGAAACATCATGACAATTTCACTTCCCCTTCCCCTTACTACCGTTGTGGAAAAAGAAGTAAAAAGGGGGAACTATGCAAGTAAAAGTGAATTTTTTCGCTATCTTTTAAGGCAATGGATGGAAGGGAAGCTGGGGCATGAGCTTGACCAGAGTAGAAAAGAGATACAACAGGGAAAAGGGAAACTTCTAAAATCTCTTACCGATTTGAGATAATGAAAGTATTGTGATTATTTACTACTCCTCTAAATTTGAAAAAGAATATAAACGCCTTCCTCTCGTAGTGAAAAAACTTGCAGAAAAGAAAGAAAAATTGTTTCGTGAAAATCCCCATAATCCAGCCTTAAAATCACATCAACTCACCGGTCGATTAAAAACATATTGGTCTTTTTCCATCAATTATCAATACAGAATTATTTTTGAATTTAACAATAAAAGAGAAGTTTGGTTCCATTCTGTTGGGACTCATGAAATATATAAGTAATTCATTCTGATGGGCCAGCTTCAAATTTAGTACCCCAGTTTTGTCTTAATATAACTAATAATTAATTTATTATTCAATAGAATAACAAAAGTAACTCTGATAAAATGAAAAGCAATATCTTATGAAATTATTAATGTTTCATGTTAATGAATTTTGGTATAAGACTTTCAGTAAAACTCTTGATAATGTAGAAAAAGTTGAGAAGGAAGAAAAAATAGGTAAAAGTCTTGTTGTTTTTATCCAAGCAGAAAAAGAAGATGAAGAAAGAAAAGATAAAGTAAAGAAAAAAGCATTTGAAAATATCAAATGGTTAGCTAAAAAAGTGAATGTAGAGGAAATCGTTCTTCATTCTTTTGGTCATCTATCGGAAAGTAAATCTGCTCCTGAATTTGCTCAAGAAATGATTAATGAGATTAAAAAATCACTTGACGAACGAAATTTTAGAGTCAAAACAACTCCTTTCGGCTATTTTTTGGAATTCAAAATACATGTATTGGGAGAAAGCTTGGCAAAAGTTTTTAAAAGTCTATAATTAAACTCCGACTTTTTGTTTGGAACAACCCCTCAAAACTTACCTGTTTCAAAATGAGGCTAAATTCGCCCATAAGCTTGTTTAATATTCGTCCTGAGCTAGTCGAAGGATTAATCTTGGGTCTAGGGAGCAAAAGTTTGATTAATATAACTACATTTTCTGCTATCATAAAATTATGAGGTTTCCAAAATATTTAACCACAGTGACAACTTTTTCTAAAATTTTGGCAATGATTTTATTTGTTTCTTTACCTATTTTGGGATTCAAATTGGGGATTGATTATCAAAAATTCACAAATAATTTATCAGAAAATAGAAATTCATTAGTAACACTAACACCGTCTGATTTTATTATTTCTCCGGTTCCATCTACAGCGATTGAAGACGAAATTATAACTCAATACGATACAAAAGAAAAGATTTTAAAAGACCTTAATAAAAATTTATTGTCAGGAAATTATATATCAATTTCTGATACTGATTTACAAATAAAAATACCAGCAACTTATGTTTTGCAGGAGAGAGAAAGAGAATCAAACAATGTTATTGGACATGTTTTATTTTATGGAAAAGATATCCCTTTGTCTTCAACAAATCCCATTATACAAAGATTTCCTAATTTCTTTATTGGAACTGTTTTAACTTCATTGACGCCAAAGCAATGGTTGGCCGAAAATGTTTCTTATCAAGGACAAAAGTGGGATGAGAGCATGGAAACAGGAAAAGAAATAGTTATTAATAACTATAATATATTCTCAGTCGGGGTTGCTTGTTGTGGAGGCTATAACCAATTATATATTTATCCTTATAAATCATTAACGGGACAAAATATTTTTGTCGTTTTTGGGACATATGATGTTTTTTCGGATAGTGATTATAATACTGAAAACTGGACAAAAGGAATAAGAACTGACCGTAACATTATTCTTGATAATTTAGTATCTACATTACAAAAAAAATAATCCCTCAAAACTTTCCTGCTTAGAAATGAGGCTAAATTCGTCCATAAGCTTGTTTATATTAATCTTGGGTCTAGGGAGCCGATTAGTATTGATGTGTTATTATAAAGATAATGAAAAGAGACAAGAGCCTCAACTTCTTAAAGCCACAACTGCTTAATGTTTTACTAACGATCGTCATTTTATGTTTACCCATATTAAGGGAGCAATATAATAACGGGCAATACATTACTTACTATAGACCAATAATTGTGATGATAGATAATTTGCGGGAACTAAAACAACCAGAAATACTTTTAATAATGTTTATATTTTTACTATTAGTCTACTTCGTTGCATCTTTAGTTGTTTTTGCTGTCTCAAAATTCGTTCTCCCTCTTTTGAAAAAATCTAAACAGTGAAAACTAAGCTACATTTGCACATAAAGTTAATGTTTTTATTTGCTTTAATCTTTCTCTCGCCTGTTCAGCCCAGATTGGATTTTGAAATGCCTTGATAATACTGGACAAACTGTCAGTCAGATTAATACTAGGATTACGGAGCCAAGTGGCACTTAATATACCAACTTGATATACTGAGAATATGGATAAATTACTAACAGGAGCAATTGCAGGTTTAATATTTGGAGTCATTGATGTTTTATTAATGATTCCACTTTCCATTAATGATAAGTCAACAGCTATGATTGGCTCTTTTGTCAATCGTTTTGCAATCGGCTTTTTGATTGCTAACACTAATATTCCTGTTTCTCCTTGGTTAAAAGGATTACTTATTGGTTTACTTTTAAGTTTGCCCGATGCAATTATCACAAAAACTTATGCTCCAATTTTAGGAGTAGGGATAGTTGGCGGTATTATTATTGGTTTTGTTGTTGGAAAGTAAGCGGACTAATTTTCTCTATTTCCTCCCGAATTTGTGCTATTAGCCTAAAATCTTCAAATACCTTGATAATATGCGATAAATACTTGGTTATATTAAAGCTACGCTTGTCGAGTCATCTTTCGCTAAAACTACAGATAGCGAAAGACGCCAGCCACCAAAAGCTACATATAATCTTTGGCCAAAATCTTCAAAACTAAAAGTCCTCCTTTATATGGAATATCTTAACTTTGAAAAACTTCCCAAAAAGTAATTTAATGTTCTAAATTAGAGTATAAAAAGTCCGAACTTGGTTCAGGTGGTGGAGCACTGGCCCGGAGAATATAACTATACGTTTTTTAAATACTTTCAATTTAATAAAATAATCGCCGCATTTAGAACGGTTGCGAAACTCACCCATAACAGATATGGTACCAACAAATAAAATGCTAACTTTGAAAGTAAATAAAACTTACGCATAGTGATGACGATTAAAATCCACATTACCACAATATTGATTAGTCCAAGCAGAGGAGATCTCAATCCAAAAAAGACTGGCGACCATAAGAAGTTTAGACCAAGTTGCGTTAGGAAAAATATTCCAGCAGTTTTAATTTTTTTCTTTTTCCAGTCCTGTCTCCAAATAAAGAAGAAAGAAATACCCATCAAAAAATATAAAAGCGTCCAAGCGGGGCCAAAGATCCAATTAGGTGGGGCAAAAAACGGTTTGTTGAGAGTAGCATACCGGGTAGGAATTGCGGAAATAGTAAAAGGAGCGCTGATAATTCCCACCAGTTCACAACCAACAACCGAAACAATAAGTTTGCGCAAGTCTTTGATCAACTTTAGTATAAAGTAAATATATAAAAAAGTAATTGATGTTAAAAAATTATGGGGTGAAAACCCTACAACAACGATTGCGAGAGGATAAGTCAAACAATTAATAATCTAAGAAATACCATCTTAGGTCTCTTTTCATTTAATAAGAGAACGTGCACTTGACGAAAACTTTTTGTATCGTTAGAATGAAATTAAATTAATATGTTTAGTTTTTCCATTACTGCTACCATTGTTTTTTTAGTTTTAGCGGTAGTATTTATTCCTAAGATTTTAGTCATTATTGACCAGTATGAAAGAGGAATTGTTTTAACTCTTGGAAAATATTCTCATACTCTTCAGCCCGGATTGAACATTCTTATTCCCATTTTTCAGCGGGTTATTCGAACCGATATACGGATTACCACTTCGGACATTCCCTCTCAGGAAGTCATCACTAAAGATAATGTTCCTGTTGGTATTAATGCAGTTGTATATTTTCAGGTAGTTAAACCGGAAGACGCTGTTTTAAAAATCCAGGATTACAACTATGCAATTACCCAATATGCCCAGACGGCCCTTCGTGACGTTATTGGCGGTGTAGAGCTTGATACTTTGCTTGGTGAAAGACAAAAATTAGCTAATGAGATTAAAACGATTGTTGACCAGGAAACTACCACTTGGGGTATAGACGTCACCGCCATTAAAATTCAAGATATCGAAATTCCTGCCGATATGAAAAGAGTCATGGCAAAGCAGGCTGAAGCTGAACGAGAAAGAAGAGCAACTATCATCCGTTCCAAGGGAGAACTATCTGCTGCAGACAACTTAAATAAAGCTATGACGATGCTTTCTCAAAGTGGCGCTATCTCAATAAGGACTCTCCAGACAATTGAAGCGACTACAACTAATCCCTCAAACACCGTTGTTTTTGCTCTTCCAATTGAGGTGCTGGAAGGTTTTAAAAAACTAGCAGGTAAGGTCTAATTTATTTAATCTCTTTTAAAAAATCTACTGCTAACTTGCCAGTGTTGCTTGATGATTTATAAAATTCTTTCCAGACAACCACAATGTTTACCCCATTAAATATCGCCCGCTGAACTTCACGAATAGAATCACCACCGGCTATTGATAACATAACATTATAACTGCTTAATACTTTATTAATTTGTACGTAAGGAATGGGCTTGTTTTTATTAAATTTTTCTTCGTCCACTCCTCGATGTAAAATAATTACATCAGGCTGTTTTTTTAGTTTACGCAAAATTTTTACTGGATACTCAATATTCATCATATCCAACATGCTATCTATTCCTTCTTTTAGACAACAATCAACAAAACTATTGATTGTTTCTAATGATGCTTGTCCCAAACAAACAGCTGCTGAGGCTCCGGCTCTTTTAACCATCTGGACTTCGGTTTCTGCACGATCCATAGTTTTTAAATCAGCTACAATATATGGGTTACCGATTAAATCACCACGTGACCAAAAATAGATTAACTGTCTTATTACATCGGCTCCGTATTGCTTAATAAGTGGTGTACCAGCTTCAATAATAATTCTGTCGCTTCGAGGAAGAGATTGGATAATCATAAGGGCATCGTCCAAATTCGAATTCAGGGCAATTTGAAGATATTTTTTTTTGCGATCAAGAATCATATTAATTGATAATAGCAGTTTGTTATCGGTTGATCAATATATATAAAAAACTCTTCCAGCAATGAGAGATTGTATAAATAATAAAAATCCTCAGGTTTTACTAATTATAGTTTCCCAATTAGAAGAAAAGGGTGTCTCTTCTTGAAAACTCTGATAAGGTCTGCCTATAAGTGAAGCACTCCCCGAGCTTATGGGACACTACGTGGGGTATCCCACTGTGGCGCTCGGGGCTTCAGCACCAACAGGGTTTCGGAGTGCGAAACCCTGAACCGTCCCGACGTTACGTCGGGGCTGGTTCATGGGTAAAAAAGTATATAAATGCATACCATTTCACTCCGGAGGTGTTAATCCCGCCGCGCTGAGCAAAACTATTTTAAATTATTCTTTTGTAGCCGGAGTTTTCTTTTTGGGGGTTTTTGTTTTCTTTTGAGCAATAATTGTTATTTCCTTGGGTTTTACCTTTGTTTCCTTTTCTTCTTTTACGGGGGCGGCGACCGTAAGCATCGCCAATATTTTGTCCAATTTGCGGTTAATTACTTCAAACTGCTCGTTTCTTCCTTCAAAATCGGGCCTTCTTGGGCTTTTGTCTTGAAACCTTCTTAAATTGGCTCCGCCACCGTTGTTTTTAAAACATTCGCTGCAATAAACGGGTTTGCTGCCGGTTGGCTCAAAAGGAACTTCGCAATTCTTGCCACAGTTGCTGCAAACGGCTTTATGCATTTCTCTTCGCCCGCCATGGCCGTCAAAACTTCGTCTTCCAAAATCCCTTCGACCAAAGGCTCTTCTTGATCCTGATCTGTCTCGATTAAAGTCTCTCATACATCCGCATGTTAACACACTATTAACGTAATAACAAGCATCTATCCTGATTTGTTCCAAGACGGTGAGTGTCCGGAGTTTTTTAGCAATATGGTTATATTAATAGCCAGCTTCCTGATAAAATAACAAGTATGGTTACTGGAGGAATACCACAAGACATTAGGGAGATACTCCAAAATAATCGCTTTTCACAAAGCGAACGCAATGGTCTTACATTGATTACTCCATTAGATTTAAGCGTATATAGTCCAGGAATAAGCACGGGTGGAGTGGCTGAAATTAAGATGGTTCTCGACAATAAACAAAGAAGGGTTACCGCCACCACAATTGATGCTTTGGGCATTGCTCAAGTGCGGTCAACGCTTAAATTTTAGTAATCTTTATGAAAGACAACAAAATAACAATTCAAATAAATAAACCCGCCCGTGATGTTTATGCATTTTACATTAATCCCAAAAACACACCCCTTTGGATTAATTCCATCGTCGAAGAAGAAACCAACGAGTGGCCAATCAAGATTGGAACAATTTATAGAAATAAAAACAGACAGGGTCAATTGACAGAATATGTTGTTACGGCTTTAAAAGAAAACAGGCTTTTTGAACTTAAAACCACCAGAGGAAATTATCATGTCCGCTATACTCATAGAAATCTTGATAATGGTGTTTCGGAACTTGAATATTATGAGTGGGTTGATAATGGCAATATTGAAGCGCCTTTTACCTTAGACATGCTTAATAAGCTTAAAGAAATTATAGAAAAATAGATTTATATTATTGCCAATGGGTCTTCTATCCAAACGCCCGTTCTAGAAAGTCGTTGATTACATCAATCCATTTCACTCCGGAGGTGTTAATCCCGCCGCGCTGAGCAAAATTATTTAGCCAATTCCAACAACCCGTATATGTCTTAAATTGTCTTCTGTGGTATTATGTAAGTATCTTGGAGAAATGTTTTTGTAAATTCTGTAAGAAGGATTTATGATTTGACCGATATGGATATTATTATTCGACGAGCATCCATCAATGATTTAGCTGCTGTTTGTGAATTAAGTCAATTACTTTTTGACTATGAGCGGCAATTTACTGATGAATTCAATATGAGTTGGTCTCATGCGAAAGAAGGACAAGAATTTTTCACAAAACGGATAAAAAGCAGAAAATCATTTGTTCTACTAGCACAGGATGGGAATAAACTAGTAGGTTATATCCTAATAACATTAGAAAAGTTTTCTTGGCGTGCATTTAACCCAATCGCAGATGTAGTCAATTTGAGTGTGTCTCCTAAGTATCGGGGAAAAGGCATTGGGACAACATTGTTTCAAAAGGCAAAAAAACTAGCCATAAAACGAGGCGCCAAGCGCATGAGTGTATCAGCATTAACGCAAAATACCCGTACTCTGAAATTTTACCAACGACAGGGCTTCGGGAATTTTAACGTGACGATGGTCATGAAACTAGACTGATGGGTAGGTGATAGTTAATCATATGAACATCAAAACAATAGTAATCAGCGATTATGATAATCTCATTTCTTTTTGGAAAAAGCATTATTTCGTAAATGAAATGGATAATTTTGAAAGATCTAAACTTTTTCTAAGTAAAAATCCCAGTCTAAGTGTCTTGATGGAAGATAAAGGAAAGATCGTAGGAACGGTTTTAGGATCTTTTGACGTCCGAAGAGGTTATTTACAAAAGGTGGTAACAGATAAAAATAAAAGAAAAAAGGGTGTTGCTAAAAAACTTGTAGAAGAAACAATTAAAAGACTCCGTAAACTTGGAGCGATTTATGTTCCTATAAATTGTGAAGAAGAAATCGTTGGATTCTATTCAAAATGTGGCTTCAAAAAAACAAAACAAGTCCCAATGAACATTAATTTTTAATATTAATTACAAATAGAACGATTCTCGACCGAGATGGTGACAAAAATTATTTTTAAAGCTTAGTAATAAATAATACTCTCCCCTTCTGCTGTAATGCTTTAAAATTAAGTTAGTTTAAATATTATTAAAAAGATAAGGTATATTTTTTACTACCATGGTTGATCAAGTTATAAAAAATGAGGTTGTGTGGACTAACCCTGCCCCTCGACCAGACCCAAATCGAGCAATTTCAGCCTTAAGCCTTAATATTAGTCGTCATCATACACAAGGCGGTAGTCAATATAGGGAAGCGATCATGAGGGACACCGATGTATTTTTTGCCGCAAGACTTCAAATAAATGAAGGCCTACAAGATAGAGTTACTTTTTTCAGAACTCTATCTGATTTGAATGATTTAATCGGCGAAATAAATATGACACACAGGAAAGGCGTTGTTCTTGAATATCAAAGTCTTGCACTTGAAAGAGCACTACAAATTTTATCCGACAATATTAATGTTTTAGAACAAAATTTAACAATAGCAAACGCGCACGGAGATAATTCATCCCTTGAGTCAATATTTACAGCCGTCGCTTCAATTAGCGCCTTACATTCTGATCAGGTCGTTAGGTTTATGGCAAAATACAGAGATATTTTATGGAAAGTGTTACAAAGTAAAAACAACAGTCAATTT